>Ga0182005_1000400_pt1 | contig 23692 bp, 17 predicted proteins | sample Sormic07211103_1_FD_123021 | JGI IMG/M metagenome (GOLD analysis project Ga0182005, IMG submission 123021) | Rhizosphere microbial communities from Sorghum bicolor, Mead, Nebraska, USA - 072115-103_1 MetaG | ecosystem: Host-associated > Plants > Roots > Rhizosphere | place: USA: Nebraska...
CAGCCATGGTTACAGTAGCGGTAGGGTTATTGAACTGGCCAGCGGTGATGGTGGCTTTGCTACCAGCAAATGTAGACCATGTACCTGTTGCTGTAGCAGGAGAAGCAGCAGTTGCACTCATCTTAAATGTAGTGGTCGCACACTGCTTGATGGAATCCGGACCAGCGTCAGCTTTTACCGGTTGCATATTATTAGTCAGTACTACAGAAGAAGCAGTCGTACAGGCGCCATTGGTGATAGTCCAGGTCAGCGTTGCAGTTTTACCTGCAGGTACGAATACGGTAGTAGTAGGACTGGTAGTATCAGTAATAGTAGCAGTACCTGTGTAAGTCCATGCACCTGCACCTACGGAAGCTGCGTTAGCTGCCATGGTGAACAGGGAGTCGTTACAATGTGTTTGTGCAGGACCTGCGTTAGAAGTTTGTGGCGCTGTGTAAACAGTAACAGTACCACTTGCACAGGTTGAATTAGCACAGAGACCGGTACCTTCTGCTCTTACGTAGAAAGTAGTAGTAGCAGAAACGGTTACAGTGATAGTAGTGCCAGTATCGATAGCTGTACCGGTGCCGCAACCACCTGCGTACCATACCCAATGAGCAGCAGGGGTACCATTGGCATTTTGCCCCAGGGAACCGCCTGTAACAGTCAGGGTAGTCGTACCGGTGGTACAGATATTCGGAGAACCAACGATTACGCCGGTAGGAGCTGTAGAAGGAGATTCAACGTTTACAGAGAACGGAATCGTATTGGTACATCCGCCATAGTCATTTCTTACGGTAAGCAGGAAATTGTAAGTACCTGCAGCAACACCGGTAGGAATGGTAACGGCGATAGGCCATGTTGTGATTGGTGTTTCGGCTACTGCGCTGAATCCAGGCATTGCATTCGTGCCGGCGGCAGAGATGCTATAATATAAAGGAGTGCCTGTGGTAGCGGTGGTATCCAGTGAGAAGGAAGTAGCCGTGTTACAAACGGTCACTGGTTTGAGGGTCACAGTAGGTACGGCGTTGTAGTGTAAAACTACGGTGTCGTAAGAGGTGCCACAACCAGTGGTGTTTGCGATGCTCCATTGCAGTGTTACATCCTGGGCAGTACCGACAGGGGTAACTGTTACGGTTGTATTATAAGCATGGATATCATCGATGGTTACATTCGCAGTGTTGCCGGAAATAACAGACCAGGTACCTGTTTCAGCGAAGATGCCGGTGTTTTCAGTACTTGGTTCGTTCGCAGCCATGGTGAATACATTGGAACTACCACACTGGATGGTGTCCGGACCGGCGTAAGCTGCGGTTGCGGCGCTGACCAGGGTCAGGGTATCATATGCATAACCGACACAGGAAGCGTTTTTGGTAGCTTTCACGGTATACTGAAGGTATACGGTGGTACCAGCATGCAGCAGGGTGAAGGTGGCAGCGGGGTTTTTAATGTTACCGTTGATGTAATCAGTATAGTCTACATTGCTCGGATCAGAAACACCTGGGCCTTCCACGCCTATATAAGACCATATACCTGACGTACCGTTGATTTGGGTACGGCCTGGTGTGAAGGTATCGCCATCCGTTTCCACGCAGTGAATGATGTGTTTACCTGCTGGTGGTGCCGGAATGTCGGTAAGGTCTACATGGAATGGTGCGGATTGTACGATACACTCACCGACTTTCACGACGACGGAGAACACGCTGTCGGCGAGTGTCATTGTCGTGTAATTCATGGTTGTCTGGTCTCTGGCATCGGTAATTTCCACGCCGGTAGAATCGGCGCCTAAATACCAATATATATGTCCGTGCGTAGAGTCTACGTTCAGGGCATCGTTGATGGTAAAGGTCACTCTTGAGCCAACGCAGATAGCGGTTGGAGAGGCGGCAATTTCCACGATAGGTTTATCGTCAACCAGGATGGTAGCGCTGTTGGAGTCCACGCAGGTCTTACCACCATCGATACCATAATAGATATAACCATATACGGTAATAGTGGTATCAGATTTCAGTGTGATCGTTCGTTTCGGACCGACGTAACTGGTATCGCTCCATTTAAATTCGTCGAAGCCACCGGATGCCTGCAGTTCAACGACGGCGCCCTCACACACCTGGCTTTTGGTCAGGTAGAGGGTTGGCATTGGGAGGATGGTTATTTTAACGGCGGAGGAAGGGGAAGCACACGTTTCGGAGGAGCTTCCGCTTTCGTAGATCCTTACCCGAAAGTAGTAATCGGCTGCTTGTGTTTTGGTAGCAGTCAGTTCGCCTGCAGCAATAATGAGAGTATCATTGTTGGCAGTACCGTAAGGAACGTTGAACCAGGTGACGCCACCGTCGTCGGACATTTCCCATTGGTATTCCGGATTGGTGAAGTAGGTAGAAGGTGTGTAGGTAGAGGTGATGACGGTAGGAGCGCCTTCACACAATACTTCTTTCAGGTTATCGGACTGTCCTTCGATTTGTGCGGTGATGACGGGGCTACAATACTGGAATTCGATATCATCGACAGCGATATCGTTACCACAGCCACCATCAAAGTTATTTTTGATTCTTACAAGAACGTCAGTAACGCCGGAAGGTACGGTGAAAGAGCCACCATACCTTTGCCATTGTGTTTTCTTGATATTCATGGATACCGCATAGGTTTTGAACTCTGCGAGTACCTGGGAGGTATTGGCTGCGTTGAGGATCTGGAAGGTGACCCCTGCATATTTATAGCCGCTTACGCAATTGTTGTTAAAAACTGATGCGGAGTCCGTATTAAGGAGCCATGCACTGAAGTTATAAACAGAACCGCGGCAGAGGCCATTTACTTCTTTCTGGAAGAAGATACTAGGTGTATAATCTGAGTTGGCTACGAGCATACCACCGCGTGTCAGACCGCTATGGTCCATGGCGTTGACCCATTCGGGTCTCAGCTGGGTGGTATTGGAGATAGCATAATAGTTATCGTTCAGGTCACCGGTGCCCTGGTAGATATAGGTGATAGCCGAAGTGGGGGAGTATGCCTTTCTTGTTGCATTGGAAGGCAGTGTCCCGAAGTTTTCGGAGAAGCCGGGCATTTGGGAATTACCGCCGCTACATGTCTGGATGGTACAGTCCACCGCTACGACCGTTTTGGTACGTACGATGTCTCCGCCGTTATTCCTTTTCATGACAGCGGTAAAAGTATAAGTACCGGCGGTGAGGAACTGGATGGTCAGGGCCTGAGTACCTGTTAGCTGGGTTGCCTTGACGGTGGAGTTGACATCAGAGTACAGGATAGTATAATCTGCATCTGTGCCACTTGGCGTCGTGATGGTCCAGTTGGCCTTTCCTATCTGGTTACTTGACAGGAGGGCGTTCATACTAACAAATTTGGCCTGATCCGCAGTACTATTATTAGTGGACATACATACCGTGTCCGGTATGTTGAAATAGACTGATTGTGCTCGTGTTATACCCATCACGAGGAACAAAAAGCTATATAATAGGATTAGAATCTTTTTCATCTTCAATTATTTTGGGAAAAAACTATCAGAGAGGGCTGGATTAACAATCGGGCGCTCTTTGTGGTTTTTCGTGTTTTTGAGGGTGAAAAAGCAACCAACTCCTTACGGAGTAGGCGATCCATGAAGTGTAAAGTGCTTTCATAGGCCTGGTTAAGTTTTACGATATGGCTTTAAATAATACTATTTTGAAATTAAAATTAACACTAATATAGTAAATACAAAAAATGTGTATTACTTATCACTTAAGAAATAAAAGCAGAAATGGAAGTAATGGGGGAGAGGAATTTTGATTTTCAGGTACTTAATGGGGGCAAAAGTTTTTTTTGATTTGGGAAAAAAAGTTATCCACATCAGCGATCCGTGAATAAAAAAGTTATATTTGAGGTTCGTAGTATCAAATATTTATCTACCTTTGCAGACCAAATTTGATGTAAGATGCCCAAAGTAAAGACTCATTCCCGGGCTAAGAAGACCTTCAAGGTAACCGGGAGCGGACAGATTAAGCGGTATAATGCCTTTAAAAGTCACTTGCTGACTAAGAAAGCTACCAAAAGAAAACGCCACCTGAGAGGCAGCAGCCTGGTTAGTTCAGCTAACCTGGATCTGGTAAAGAGAATGCTCGCACTCAGATAGTCGGTTGTTTAAGAAATCATTATTTAACTAAAACGGAAAAAAGAGCACAAAATGCCTCGTTCAGTAAATGCAGTTGCTTCCAGAGCCCGCAGGAAGAAAATTTTAAAGCAGGCCAAGGGTTTCTACGGTAAACGTAAGAATGTTTATACAGTAGCCAAAAACGTATTGGAGAAAGGTCTTACATATAGCTATGTAGGCCGTAAATTAAAGAAGAGAAACTACCGTCAGTTGTGGATTGCGCGTATTAACGCTGCTGTTCGTGCAGAAGGTATCACTTATTCTGAGTTCATCCACAAGCTGTCAGTTAAGAATATCGATCTGAATAGAAAGGTATTGGCTGATCTGGCAATGAATGAGCCTGAGACTTTCAAGAAGCTCGTAGCTACCGTGAAATAATCGGGAGCCTCCAAGGATAAAAATAGAGCCGGTGTTGTTATGACACCGGCTTTGTTATTTTATAGCAGTTAAGCACATCGAAAAAAAGCGCTTTTGCCGTAGGGCAAAAGCGCTTTTTTGCTATATAGCGAATGAGTTGTAATCTGTTTTGAATTTGTATCCTTTGGGGAAGATCCCGACCATTGCTGAACCACTTCCACTCATTGTTGCGTAAAGTGCCCCTTGTTGGTACATTTCTTCTTTGATGGTGGCCAGTTCGGGATGTGCAGTGAAGATGGGTGCTTCAAAATCGTTTGTCATGAGGCCTTTCCATTCCTCCACGGGTCGTTTTATCACTTCTTTCAGGGAAACAGCCGGTTCTTTGGGGGTTAGTTGTCTGAATGCCCAGCCAGTATTGACGTGTATATCGGGGTAGACTAATGCAAATGTATAGTCCTTCAGGTCCAGTTGTATGGGCTCCATTACCTCACCTCGTCCGGTGGCGTAGCAAGGCTTATTTACTACGAAGAAAGGGCAGTCACTTCCTAATGTAGCAGCGTATTCCACGAGCTTTTCGGGGGTTAGATCCAACTGGAATCGCTGGTTCAGATGTACCAGCATAAATGCCGCATCTGCTGAGCCACCGCCCAGTCCTGCGCCAATTGGAATATGCTTGTGCAGGTGAATATCTATTGCTGGAATGGAAGGAAAGTCTTTTTTGAGGAGATGCCATGCTTTCAGGCAGAGGTTATCTTCAGCAGCACCTGGTATAGCAATACCGCTGCTATTGAATTGTAAGGTGCCCGGACTCAGTACCTCAAGTGCATCTGTCAGCTGCAGGGGATAGAATACTGTTTCCAGATCATGAAAACCGTCCGCACGTTTGCGGATAATGTGCAACCCCAGATTTATTTTGCAGTTTGGAAAAACGATCATGCGGAAAAAAGGTATGAATTATCTGCTTTTCCGGCTATTGATCTCATCGCGGATGGCGATTGCCCGGATATAATCTTCCTGTTCCAATACTTCCTGTAGTAATTGTGTAAGCTCATCCAGGTTCAGGACTTTCAGGTCATCCTCAGCGCCTTTTTCGTGTTCTGAGATGGTCGGTGTAACAGGTTTTAAACCTTTTTTGCCAGCAGGGTCATCGAGTAAGATACCAGCACTGTTCAGGATGTTTTCGTAAGTGAAGATGGGACAACCGAAGCGTACTGCTAAGGCCAGTGCATCGGAAGTACGTGAGTCTATCTCAATGGTTTCATCATTACTGTAGCAGACCAGTTTTGAATAAAAAATCCCTTCCTGCAAATTGCTGATGACTACTTCATGTAATTCAATGTTGAATGCATTCATAAAGTTTTTCATCAGATCGTGTGTCAGTGGGCGGCTGGGTTGCATTTTTTCCAGCGCTACAGCAATGGCCTGTGCTTCAAATCCGCCTATTACTATAGGCAATCTGCGCAAACCGTTCACTTCCCCCAATACGACGGCGTATGAATGTGTTTGTGTAATGCTGTGCGAAAGGGCAACTATTTCCAGTTCTATTTTTCTCATATCTGTCCTGCGTTGTCGCTGAATATTTTATAAGTGGTGAAGTTAGAAAAAATATTCCTTATCTAAAAATTACGTAATGCTTCAAAAAACTGAAAAATAGCTACTGTCTTCATCAATAGCTATTTTTCAGTATGAAAATTTTATCCTTTTAAAGCTTTCACAGCGGCAGTCAACTTCGGCACTACTTCGAATGCATCGCCTACTATGCCGTAATCTGCGGCTTTGAAAAACGGTGCTTCCGGATCCTTGTTGATGACCACGATCACCTTACTACCATTTACCCCTGCTAAATGTTGTATGGCGCCGGATATTCCTATGGCGATATACAAATTTGGCCGTACGGTCAACCCGGTCTGGCCCACATGTTCATGGTGTGGTCGCCAGCCGGAATCAGCTACTGGTCTGGAACAGGCGGTGCCTGCGCCCAGTTCCTTTGCAAGGTCTTCTACCAGGCCCCAGTTTTCAGGGCCTTTCAAACCGCGGCCGCCACTGACTACGATCTCTGCTTCCGTGAGGGGAATTTCTCCACTTACTGTTTCCACTTTACTCACCTTCACTCTGAAATCAGCATCGTTGACGGATGTTGGGAAAGCTGTTACTGTCGCTGTATTGGATGATTTCTCTACTGCGAAGGTATTTGGCATTACTGCTATCACCTTTTTAGCAGCAGTGATATTTATGTTGGCAAATGCCTTGCCAGAGAACACGCTTTTCTTTACCACAAATCCATTGCTGGTATCAGGATAAGAAATGGCGCCGGACACAAACCCGGCTTTCAGACGGGCAGCTACTCTGGGGGCGATGGCTTTACCATCAAAGTTGTGTGGGAATACAATCACATCTGCACCTTCCTGTTCTGCAGCTGCTGCAATGATTTTTGTAAACACGGTTCCTTCGGTCTCATTGAGGCGTGGATCTGCAGCGTGGAGTACTTTGCCTGCACCGTAATTGCCCAGTGCCGTCAACTCAGTTTCCGGTACTTCTCCCAGTACCAGCACGGTCGCAGTTGTATTAAATTGTTGGGCTACTTTAGCACCATATTGAATCGCTTCAAATGCCGCCTTTTTTATCTTTCCGTGGGCCTGATCTGCAAATATGAGAACTGACATATTGATTGGGCTATTTAGATTGTTGAATAATGTGCGCAGGCATGGGGCCTGGTGTGGAATGATTTTCTTAACGGGGTATTCAGTAAAAACCGGTTCACTTAAAATACTTTAGCTTCCTCGTGCAATAGCTTTACCAGCTCTTCCACATTGTCCGGGCTAATCATTTTTACGCCTGCTTTGGCTGGGGGCAGCTCAAAACCCGCAATAGTGGTCAGCGTATCGGCGGGTGCGGGTTCTACCACCGCCAGTGGTTTGGTTCTTGCAGCCATGATGCCACGCATATTCGGGATGGGGGCTTCGGCCATTCCCTTTTGGCAGGATACGACTACCGGCAGGTCTACGGTAACCACTTCCTCGCCGCCTTCGATTTCGCGGTTGATGGTGGCGGTGTTCCCACTCAGGTCCAGCTTTGCAGCAATGGATACATAAGGCAGGTCCAGCAGCTCGGCAACCATACCACCGATGGCAGCACCATTGTAATCGATCGTTTCTTTTCCTGTCAGGATCAGGTCATAACCCTGTTGTTTGGCGTGGGCTGCAATCTGCGCAGCAATAAAATAACTGTCGGGACTATCTGTGTTCACTCTAAAGGCTTCGTCGCCTCCTAATGCAAGGGCTTTACGGATAATGGGCTCAGTGTCGGCACCACCCACGGTAATGAGATGTACAGTAGCGTTGAGGGTTTCTTTTAATTCCAACGCCCTGACCAGGGCATACCATTCATCGTAGGGGTTGATGATGAATTGTACGCCTGCTTCATTGAATTTCGTGTTGTTGTCTGTGAAAGCTATTTTTGCAGTCGTGTCCGGAGTTTTACTGATACATACTAATATCTTCATGGCCTTAACTGTTTTATGAAAAAAAGCGGTATGAGCAAATATATTTAAATAATGGATAGGATAGCCAGTATAAAAGAATTTTTGAAACAGACGCCGCATGACAGCTTTTTGAAACATGCATTGGCGCTGGAATATATTAAATTAGGTAACGATACGGATGCCCGGCAACAGTTCGAAGAGCTGCTGGCGCATGAACCTGGATATGTGGGATCGTACTATCATCTGGGGAAACTGCTGGAAAGGGCAGGAGCGGAGCAGGAGGCGGTGGCTGTGTATGAGAAGGGGATGGAGATGGCGAAGGCCGAAAATAACAGGCACGCCTACAACGAATTACAGATGGCACTGGATGATTTGCTGTAGAGGAAGAGTGTAGAGGTAGTTTTATTGTGAACGGGAGAGGGTGCAGGATAGACTGCTGAAAGGTAGGTTTGTAATGAGGGAGATGGAACTGGATAGCCTGTTGAAAGGTATGTTTGTAATGATGGGAGATGGTACCGGATAGACTGCTGAAAGGTATGTTTGTAATGATGGGAGATAGTACCGGAAAAGGTGCTGAAAGGTAAGTTTGTAATGAGGGAGATGGAACTGGGTAGGCTGCTGAAAGGTAGGTTTGTAATGATGGGAGATAGTACCAGAAAAGGTGCTGAAAGGTAAGTTTATAATGACGGTAAATAATACCGGATAAGCCGCCGTAAAGGAATAACAGGCATGTCAATCATGAACAACAAATGATACCGGATAGACTGCCGTAAAGTAATAACAATCGAATGAATACTATGGAGCTAATCAATAGGTTTAAAACATATATCGCAGCAGAGAAATTGTACCAGGCAGGCGATAAAATTCTGCTGGCAGTAAGTGGAGGCGTAGATTCCGTCGTGATGGCACACCTGTACAAACAGGCGGGCATCGACTGTGGCATTGCCCACTGTAATTTCCAACTCAGGGGGGCAGAATCCGTGCGGGATGAGACATTCGTAACTGCACTGGCCAACGAACTGGGAGTGCCCCTGCATACTATCCGCTTTGACACGGAGGCTTATGCCACGGACAAACGTGTATCCATCCAGGTAGCTGCCCGCGAACTGCGTTATGCATGGCTGGAAGAAACCCGTATTCAACACAGCTATACCTTTTTAGCGACCGCCCATCACATGCAGGACAACGTAGAGACTGTATTGATGAACTTCTCGAAAGGCACAGGCATTGCTGGGTTACATGGCATTCTGCCCAGGCAGCAGCACCTGATCCGCCCGTTGCTCTTTGCACAAAAAGAAGAACTGGTAGCACTTGCTGCGACAAACGGATGGGGATTTGTAGAAGACAGCTCCAACCTAACTGTAAAATATACACGCAATTTCTTCCGGCACAAGGTAATTCCTGTCATTCAGGAAACCTACCCGGCAGTGGTTCCCCAGATGGCAGCCAGTATAGACCGTTTCAGGGAGGCCGAACAATTGTATACGGAAGCCGTGCTACGACATAAAAAGAGGCTCCTCTTTCAAACAGGGGCTAACTACCGTGTGCCTGTATTAAAGCTACAAAAGACCACGCCTCTGCAAACCCTGGCCTGGGAGATTTTTAAAGACTTTGGTTGTAGTCCGGCTCAATTGCCACAGGTCATCGATCTGCTGCAATCAGACCCTGGCAGACTGGTAGAAACCACCACCCACCGCATTATCCGCGACAGAGTATGGTTGCTCATTACACCACTGGAAGCACAGGAAACGCCACTGATCGTGATTGAAAAAGAAACAGGGGTGGTACCTGTGAAAGGGGGGACCCTGAAGTTGAAGATTCGTACCAGTGAGGGTGCGACCATTCCCACATCTCCGTTGATGGCATGCCTGGATCTGGATACGCTGCAATTCCCATTGCTCATGCGTCGCTGGAAACAGGGAGATTATTTTTACCCTCTGGGCATGCGTAAAAAGAAAAAGCTGAGTCGCTTCTTCATTGATCAAAAATTATCACTGATACAAAAAGAAAATATCTGGGTGCTGGAATCAGCCAAACGAGTAGTCTGGATCATAGGAATGCGCATAGACGACAGGTGTAAAATCACTCCCAATACCAGGGATATGCTGGTACTGGAGTGGCAGCCTATTTAAAATTCTGGATCAGGCTGCTCAGCTCCGGAAATGAATGTTTTTTCAGGCAGAAGTCATAGAAATGCTGTGCTGACACCAGGTACTCCTCGTATGTGAATGGTTTTACCATATATGAGAGGGCGCCTAGTTGACGGCATTCATGCATTTCCATTACGTTCATAGAGGAGGAGAATATAATAACAGGGATATCCTGGTATTCAGGGATGTTTTTTAATTCCCGTAAGGTTTCTGTGCCACTCATCCTGGGCATATTCAGGTCCAGAACGATCAGGGAAGGCAGAGTACCTGCTTCCAGAGAAAGCTGTTCCATATGCTGTAATACTTTCTCTCCGTCTTCCACAAGCAAAGGCACGTCAGGCAGATTGATGGCATTGAAAGCGTCCTGCATAATAAAACGATCTTCCAGATCATCATCCGCTAATAATATTTTCACGTTTTTTTCTTCCATACCTGGTTGCTACCAATTCCTTAAAAGTGATGACAGGACTCCCGTAGAAAAAAATCCACTAATTGATTCTGTGTCCACAAAAGCAGTGTAGGGATATTTACTTCCTTGCTCAATTTGTGTGGTCTCAAATTTCATCAGATGGCGTATTTAGCTTGGCCGGAGCCTTAATTCAGGTACATAAATGCAAAAAGCAGGCCGTGTAAAACAGAAAAGCCGCTTTGGTCTAAGTCCAAAGCGGCTTTTCAATATCAGGTAGCGCCTGTTTAAAATGACGGGTGCATCAATTGATTCAGGAAATACAAGGCGATAGACGGTTTGAAGATGATGGGGAAGATGAGGCCGAAAATCGCGCCCCACAGATGCGCAGAGTGATTGATACCATCTCCGTACTGACGCTTATCCAGGTAGACTGTCATTGCCATATACAATACTGCATACAGGATAAGTGGCATTGGAATGACCAGTACATAGATTCTGGCCCAGGGTGCGAATAGAACAGTTGCATAGATAACAGCAGATACCGCACCGGATGCACCAATGGAAGAATAGTGATCGTCATTCCTGTGACGGAGATATGTCGGGATTCCTGATAAGATGATGCCTAAGACATAAAAAATCAGGTAGTAAAATTTAGATTGAAAGATGTTTTCAAAAATATCTTCTATAAAGCGTCCGCAGAAGTAGAGGGAGAACATGTTAAAACCCAGGTGCAGCAGGTCGGCGTGTACCAGGCCGCAGGTCAGGAAGCGGTAGTATTGCTTGCGTTCCCTGATCATGGAAGGGCGTAAACTCAGTTCATCGATCTTGTCCGGATTATAGAACATTGTTGTGAGTGATACCAGGCAGGTGATCAAAATAATGGTAAACGTTAAAGTAAGGCCCATTGCTATTCAAAAAGTTTATGTTGTAATATGCTAATCTGCTTTAAAGCCAGCCGTATGGCATTGCGCTAATGTAAGTATTATTTGAATATCACTGATGATGATATTTCTCCCTGTTTAAAACTGTATAGGCACGATAAATCTGTTCTGTCATGATCAATCTTACCAGCTGGTGTGGGAAGGTGAGGGGGGACAACGACATTTTGAGCTGGGCTCTTTCCAGCAGGCTGCTATCGAGACCAAAGGCGCCGCCTATTAAAATAATCAGCTGGCGGGTGCCGGCATTAGCTCTCTGTTGTAAAAAATCTGCCAGTTGCAGGGTAGTATGCATTTTCCCATGTTCATCGAGTGCCAGCAGGTAATCCTGTGGTTGTAGCATATCCAGGATCATCTTTGCCTCTGCCTTTTTCAGTTCCGGCACCGACAGGCTGGCTGCCTGCTTCACGGTAGGGATCAGCTTCAGCTCAAAGTCTGTATAATGCTGCAGGCGTTTCTGGAAGACGGCGATACCGTCCCTGATATACGCGTCGTTCTCTTTCCCGATACTCCAGAGTTGTATTTTCATGATAATAAATGTATCGTATGCACAAAAGAAAAGCCCGTTTCATGTGTATGAAACGGGCTTTTTGGGTGACCTCGTCTGGATTCAAACCAGAAACCTTCTGATCCGTAGTCAGATGCTCTATTCAGTTGAGCTACGAAGCCATTTGTTTGCCATTTGGCTGTTTTGGACGGCAAATCTAGAAAATATATTCCAGAATACCAAATTTTGCCTTTTCTTTTTTTGAAGGGAAATAGGTTTTGATCTCTTTCAGTACAAAACCTGACCTTCTTTGTGACCTCGTCTGGATTCAAACCAGAAACCTTCTGATCCGTAGTCAGATGCTCTATTCAGTTGAGCTACGAAGCCATTCCCGCGATTGGGATTGCAAAATTAGAATTTATTTTCAAATCGCCAAAAAGAATTTAGGATTTTTCCCGAACTAACTGAAATGGACCTATGAAAAAACATATTATTCGACAGGTAAGTTCTTTATCAGAAACAATGAATCATGATCTTGTCGAATCCGGTAATCCGGGCAATTTATGCTGCCATGTTCTGATATGGTTCTTTAAGGCTCATGGAACGCGCTGTAAAGCCATAAAAAACCCTTGTCTGGTTAAAGACCGAATTCGGGCGTCATTTCCCCGTTCCAGTCGTTTTTCGACGCTTAAAATGCGAAATTATCCACTTTTGTGAATGTAAAAGAGGAATTGTCAGCATACAGTAAAGGGGTTGCACTTTTTCCCTTAGGGTGGGGTGAACTGTTGACAACGGTTGGTTTAATGCGTCAACAGGTTACTTTTAGATAAATTGGTGGGTATTGGCGCTACAATATCTGATCATTGTATGCTGGGGCGTGATGGCCAGTAACGTGCCATAAGACTAAATACGGCCGGGAATATGGGTAGGTTCATTTCACCTCAATATTATTCATGCATTCTGGTGCCTGGTTTTAGCCAGCGCAGGTAAGATCGGCTGGATTTAGCCCACATCCGGTTATATAAGCAGGAGTGGGTGTAAATCAAATAAATGTACGTACTCCGGAAGACGAAGTATAGGCCAGTCTGAACTCTTTAGGCGTACAATCTTTTTTCTTTCTGAAGATCCGGTTGAAATTCGAGATATTATTGAATCCACATTTATAGGCTATTTCATTGATACTATGCGTGGTTTCTATCAGCATCCGGGATGCATGACCAAGGCGGATTTCAATCAGCGTGTCCACGAAAGTCTTTCCAATTTTCAACTTAAAAAAACGGCTGAAAGATACCTCTGTCATTGACGCAATCTTTGCTGCCTCGCCCAGGGTTACATTTTTATCGAAATGTTCATTCAGGTATTTCATCACATTGTCAATCCGACGGCTATTGTATGAAAGTGTTTCGGTGTTTCTGAAACTCGCATCGGACAGGATCCGCATATTCCGGGAAATAGACAGGTCGTGCAATATGGATAGCAGTTCCAGCACTGAATCAAAGCCCTGCTTGTGTGGTAATTGTATTAATCTTGGCATGATATTGCCCATCGTTTCCGGCGAAAAGAGGATCCCTCTCAGGGATTTTTCCAGCATACTCCTGATAAAACTCATCTGGTTCCGCTGCAGGAACTTATCATCAAACAGGTCTCTGTGAAACTGGATTGTGATTTCCCGGATCACGCCTCCCGTATGCTTGTGATTAAACCAGCCATGTTGCAGGTTAGGCCCTACCAATACCAGTTCAAGGTCGCCTATTTCTTCCATGTGATCTCCTATAATCCGCTTTGCGCCCTTAGCATACTGGATGAAATTCAGTTCAAACTCTTCATGATAATGCAAGGGAAAATCAAAACCCGTCTTCTCCCGGGCAAATAACGTGAAGCAATCATTCGGTGTAAGCGGGGTGATTTCCCGTAATAATTTTCCTCTCATAACGATGGATTCAGGGTAGTGACGGTGTTGGTAAAGGCCCCTCTTCCAACTGGTATCGGAGGCGCAATTCAAAGGAGTCATTACCGGATTCTATCTGCAAGATAGTAATATAAGCATAGTAATTATGAAATAAAGTATTATTTTGGTCTAATCAACCAGAGTAGACGTATGCCGAAGAATATGACAGATAAAATACAATATTGAGATAAAAAAGTATTACAAATTAGAGTGAATTAAAGGCATCTTTGCTTTAAATACGCACACGTTATGAAAAACAATCTTTTAAAGGGATTCCCTATCATCCTTTTAATCATCCTATGCCATGTGGCGGTCTTTGGCCAGGACCGTAAAATCACAGGTACTATCAAAGATGATAAAGGGAATTTCCTACCCGGTGCTACCGTACAGGTAAAAGGCCTGAAAATGGCGACAAGCACAGACGTTAATGGACACTACTCTCTCACCCTGCCCGAAAACGGGAAAGTACTCGTTATTTCCTTTATCGGTATGGTGCCACAGGAAGTGGCAATCACGAACAAAACGGTCTACGATGCCACTTTACAGCTGCAATCCACGCAGCTCAATGACCTCGTCGTAATCGGTTATGGTACCGTACGCCGCTCCGATCTGACCGGCGCCGTTCAAAAGATCAGTAAAGACGATCTGGTAAGGAACAACCCTACCAACGCACTGGAAGCCCTGCAGGGCAAGCTGGCCGGCGTGAACGTAACTCAGAACGACGGCGCTCCCGGAGCCGGCCTGAGCATCCGTGTACGCGGCTCCAACTCATTTCTCGGAGGTACGGAACCGTTATACGTTATAGACGGAGTACCTTTCAATAACAGTAGCAGCGGCTCCACACCTGCTTCTATCAAAGATGATGAAAAACAAACCATCAATGCGATGGCCTTCATCAACCCCAGCGACATCGAGTCTATCGAAGTACTCAAAGATGCCTCTGCCACCGCTATCTACGGCTCACGCGGTGCAAACGGGGTGGTCCTCATCACCACCAAACGTGGCCGCACCGGCAAAGACAAAGTGGAACTGAACATCAATATGGGTGTGAATGAAGTGTTCAAAAAGATCCACATGCTAAACGCGCATGATTACGCACTGTATCAAAACGAGTCCTTCGCCAATGAGAACAAAATTGAAGGCACTGCCTATGATCTCCCTTATCCGGGCAAAGACATGCCTGTATCAGGGTATCCCGATTCTACCTACTATGCACCAGGACCGGACGACTATGGGGCAGGTACCAATTGGCAGAATATCATCTTCCGCCGCGCACTCACGCAGAACTATACCGTGAGCGTATCCGGTGGCAGTGATGCCGGAAATCACAGCCTCTCTTTCAATTACCTGAATCAGGACGGCACTATTCTGAACTCTAATTATAAACGCTACAATGTAAACCTGAACCTGAACAGGAACATCGGACAACATGTGAAGATCGGTACCAGTACCATGATCAGCCGTTCTATTATGAATGGGGTTAAAACCGGTACTACCAAGATTGACGATGTCACAGCCGGTGTAGTTCGTTCCGCACTGACGTTCCCAAGTACCCTTTCACTGACAGACCCTGCATCCGGTGCTTTCACCAGTGTTTACTTTGTAACTAACCCGTACATTTATACGAAAGATGTACTGAACAAAGTATCCAGCATCAATATCTTCTCTTCCAACTATGCAGAAGTGACGATTACGAAAGACCTGAAGTTCCGCCAGAATATAGGCATGAACTACGCCTATAACCTGCGCGATCAATACTACCCCCGCAGTGTTTACGAAGGACAATCTGTAAATGGCTGGGGACTTAAAGCCGACGATACCTGGAGCAGCGTGGTGAGTGAAAGTCTGCTTACCTATATGAAACAGCTGAATAATAAACACACGATCAATATAGTGGCGGGTACCACCTATGAGCGTACCGATGGCCAATCCAAGAATATGCAGGCAAAGGATTTTCCGAACGATATCATGAAGAATGAAAATCTGTACGCTGGTGAAATACAGGTGACGCCTACTAATAACAGATATAGTTCTACCCTCATTTCCGGGTTGGTACGTGCCAACTATAACTATGGTGATAAATACCTGCTCACCGCCTCTGTTCGTCGCGATGGTTCCAGCAAGTTTGGTAAAGACAATAAGTGGGCAAACTTCCCATCCTTTGCGCTCGCCTGGAAAGTGGTGAATGAAAACTTCCTCAAAGGGAACAAAGCTATTACCGATCTGAAACTCCGAGCCAGCTATGGCCAGACGGGTAATCAGGGGATCGGTTCCTATGCTTCTCTTTCCAAACTGGCGGTATATAACTACATCCTCGGTGGTAGTGTAGTGACAGGTCTGGCAGATGATTACTATTCCGGTCCGGCAAATAACAAGCTGAAATGGGAAACCACTGCTGCCTATAACCTGGGCGTGGACCTGGGACTTTATAACCGTGTGAACCTGCATGTAGAAGTCTACAAAAAGAAGACAGAAGACTTGTTGCAATACATTGTGACACCGGCTTCCAGCGGCTATAGCAAAGCCCTCCGCAATTCAGGCAGTGTAGAAAACAAAGGACTGGAAGTAGCGATAGACGGTACCCCGCTCAAAACCAAAAACTTTGAATGGACCCTGAATGCGAACATCGCCTTCAACAGGAATAAGATCCTGAGTCTGGGTGGAGATGTGAAGGAGCAGTTTGCTGACAACATCAATACCAGTGATGCACCATTCATCCAGAAGGTCGGTCACCCTATCGGTGCTATCTATGGCTATAAAGAAGATGGATATTACGACAATGAAGCAGAGGTGCGCAATGATCCTTATTACGCTGCTCAGTCAGACGCTATCGTGAACAGAACCATTGGCGAGATCAAATACAAAGACCTGGATGGTCAGCCTGGCATCACGACCAATGACCGTACTTTCATCGGCAATTCCAACCCTGACTACACGTTTGGTATCACGAACAATTTCCGTTATAAGAACTGGGACCTAAGCGTATTTATCAGTGGGGTACAAGGCAATGATGTGATCAATATGAACTACCGCTTCTTTGGTAATATCGGCGATTACAAGAACATTACTCAGGCGATGTGGGATGGCCGCTGGCAGGAAGGCAAGGATAACAGTCAGGCGACAGGTCCTAAGGCGATGCACCAGTTCTGGCGCACCATGTACTTCTCCCGCAGGTATATCGAAGATGGCAGCTTTGTAAAGATCAAGAACGTACAGGTTGGCTATAATGTACCGAACAAGCTACCGGGTATCTCTGCCCTCCGGGTATCTCTGGCAGTGAATAACCTCTACACCTTTACCAAATACACCGGGTACGATCCTGAAGTAAATGGCTTCGGCGACAATCCTGCTTTGTTTGGAGTAGATCTGGGTGGTTACCCCGGTTCAAGGACCTATACATTCAGCCTTCGTGCTAATTTCTAAAATGACCACATTATGAAAAAAGTAATTCTCTTAATAGCGGCGGTAGGTATGCTGTTTGTCAGCGCCTGCAAGAAGCAGCTGCAAGAAACGTCTTACAGCTTTATCTCCCCGGATGACTTTTATACCAGCGGAGACGATGCGGTGACAGCTGTAAACGGCATCTACAGCGAACTATATACATACGATCTCTATATTCAACCTTTCTGGAACCTGACCCTGCTGGACGACGACCATGTATCCGGTGCTGACTGGTACCTGGGCTATGCCGGTGCCGGTAACCCTTCCACTTACTGGGGCATCGACCGTCCCTGGTCTGGCTTGTACCTCATGATCTCCAGGGCAAATACAGTGCTGGAGAAAGTACCGGGTATTGCGAGTGACAAGATCACCGACGACCTGAGGAGCCGGGTAATGGGAGAGGCTTACTTCCTGAGAGGATGGGCGTATTTCCAGCTGGTACAGTTATATGGTGGGGTGCCTTTGCGCATGCATTCCCTTTCAGCAGACCCCAATCAGAATATCCCCCGATCTTCTGTGAAGGCAGTATATGACACCGTGGTGAGTGATCTGAAACGTGCAGAAGCCAGTTTATTTTACGCCACAGATTCCCGTTCCGGTCAGACAGGCCGTGTAAATAAAGGCGTAGCACAAGGATTTCTGGCAAAGGTGTACCTGACCATGGGCTCCGGTTCACTTACAGGAAGTATTTCGGTACGTGGCGGGCAGGATAATGCCTACTACAGTTATACCAAAGATGTGGTAGCTGGGTATGATAGCCTGAATAGCAAGGCTTGTTATACCTTAGCACGAGATAAAGCGCTTGAATTGATACAGGCCGGTCAGTATTCCCTGTTTGACAACTGGGCAGATATCTGGACCAAAGCTAACCGCAATGGCAAAGAACATATGTGGGAGATCCAGTCCCTCGCAGGTTCAAATTTCGTAAATGACCTGCATTCTTACTTTACGGCAAATTCTTACAACTTTGGTTTAGGTGCTGTATGGATGACAAACAACCATTACAAGAACTATGAGGAAGATGTGGATACACGTGTGATCGATGGCGTTACTCACCAGTATACGGCTTACAGAAAAACTTCTGCTGGTACTAACTATTACTATCCATCCTGGCAGTCTGCCAAATATAGTACAGATGCCGCCGGCAATTCCTATTACAACAATGGAGGTACGGATAATAAGGCATTCGTGACAAAGTTCAGTGATGTATCTGATCCGACTGTGTCTACCAGCGATGCGTTCTTTCCTGTAATGCGTTATTCAGAAGTGCTGCTCATGTATGCAGAGGCAGAAAATGAAGTGAATGCGGGGCCGGATGCAACAGCCTATCAATACCTGAATCAGGTACGGCAAAGATCAAAAGCGACCAATGCACCTACGGGTCTGACACAGGAAGAATTTCGCAGCTTTGTACTGGAAGAAAGAGGTCGTGAATTCTCACTGGAAAATATCCGCCGCTATGACCTGATCCGCTGGGGTGTATACCTGCAGGTGATGAATAAAATTTCACTGGGGCAGGATAATATATCTAAAGTAAGAACGAATAAGAACCTGTTACTGCCAATACCAACCAGCGAGTTAAGTTCCAATTCTGCCATCACCAGTAACAATCCCGGTTGGTGATCACACTAAAAAATTCACGTATGAAAAAACTACTCTTAATAGCATTGATACTCTTCGGTAGTTGTAAAAAAGAAGACTCCGGAGATACAGCAGCACCCATTATTTCCGCTGTTACGACTACCACAGACAGAAGCACTGGTATCAGCTCCGGCTCATTGTCTGAATGGGTACAGATAAAAGGGTTGCACCTCGCTACTGCACAAACTGTACGCTTCAATACACTTGAAGTCGCGCCATCAGATTTCTATGCGACCGATACCAGTGTAACGGTACAGATTCCGGGTGCTATTGCCGATAGCCTGACAGGCAAGGTTACCGTCGTTACCAGATACGGACAGGCAGACTATGCTTTCATTGTCGAAATCCCTGCACCGGCTATTACGTCCTTCGACCCTGCCGTTGGGGATGCCGGTACCGTGGTGAACATTGCGGGCAACTGGTTCCAGAACCTGGAGAGCGTAAAGATGGGTACCCTGACGGCGACCATCGTGGCAAGTACAGATACCACTATTCAGGTAAAAATTCCGGATGGGTATACACCCGGGTATTTCTATATCACGACGTCTACAGGCGGTACCACCAAATCAGCGAATCCATTTGGGATGAACTATGCGGTGTATGATGATGCGGCAAATGCTGACTGGTGGTTTGGACCCTGGTCTGCCGATGTATCAATGGTCAGCACAGAAAAAGCGCGAAGGGGTACGAATAGTATCAAGGTACAGTATACCGGTGGTTTTGGTGGATTCCAATGTGGTAGCTGGGTAGATGTGACGGGTTACCAGGGCATCCGGCTGTCTGTTTATGGGGGGGCCGGTACCAAAGGTATGCAGGTGAAACTGTATATCAATGGAGTATCTGGTACAAGTGCTCTGCTCACACTGACAGAAGGTATGTGGACAGATTATAGTGTGCCATTCAGTGCACTGGGAAATCCAGATATTCTGTCTACGCTGGTGATTCAGGAGTTCAGCAACAATAATAGTCTGATTTATATTGATGATCTGGGTTTATTCTAAGCATATGAAACTACTTTGTGGTATACTGCTGTTCATGAGCACAGCCGCAGCTGCCTTTGCACAGGCAGATAAGCAGGCGAATACAGCGACAAAAAATTTGTATAAGCATTTGCAGGTGCTACCCGAAAAGGGCTTTCTCGTGGGGCACCAGGATGATCCTGCGTATGGTGTGAACTGGAAATATAAAGAGGGGAATAGTGACGTGAAGGCTGTCTGCGGCGACTACCCAGGATTATATGGCTGGGACCTGGGCGGCATAGAACTGCCCGATGGCACCAATAACCTGGATGGGGTGCCATTTAAAAAAATGAGACAGTATATCAAAGAGGGCTATCAGCGCGGTGGGGTGATCACCATCAGCTGGCATGCCCGTAGTCCGCTGGGAGCCGAAAAAGGAGCCTGGGATACCACGCATGGTACGGTGACAAGTATATTGCCTGGCGGCGTGAATCATGCACTATATAAGGCCTGGCTGGACAAGGTAGCGGGGTTCCTGCAATCATTGGATGGTATTCCTGTATTGTTCAGAAACTATCATGAACTGACGAGGAACTGGTTCTGAGCGGGCCGCACCGCTTGTACACCGGAGGAGTTCATCACACTATGGCGGTTTACGGTCTATTACCTCAAAGAAGAAAAGCATCTTCATAATCTTCTCTATGTATACAATACAGGAGGAGAAACGAAAAGGGAAGTAGTGCTGGAAAGATATCCGGGTGATGATGTGGTGGATGTGATCAGCTTTGACAGCTATCAATATGATGGCAACTACGTACAGCAAGTACAGCAGCAACTGGCTTTGCTGGATAGCATTGCGACAGAGAAAGGCAAGATCCCTGCCTTCGGAGAAACAGGCTATGAGGCCATTCCTGATGCCTTATGGTGGACCAGGTCGTTATTGACAGCTATCGGTTCATATAAGATCGCTTATGTGCTCCTGTGGCGTAATCACGGCTACAATGAGACAATGAAAAGGATGCATTACTATATGCCTTACCCGGGGCAGGTTTCAGCAGATGACTTTAAGACTTTTTACAACAATGACAAGACGCTGTTCGAACGGGATGCAGCGGCAATAGGATTATACAAGTAATATGCGACTAACAGTATTCGACGCTGCCATTATTATTTTATACCTCATCGGTATGGTAATGATTGGTTGGTTCCTCCGCAAGAAAGCCCGACAGAACAAAGAAAGTTACCTCATGGGCGGCAAGCAGCTGCCATGGTATCTCTTAGGGCTCTCGGATGCCTCCGACATGTTCGACATCAGTGGTACCATGTGGATGGTAGCGCTCTGTTTTGTGTACGGAATGAAAAGCATCTGGATTCCCTGGTTATGGCCGGTATTTAACCAGGTTTTTAATATGATGTTTCTGTCCAAATGGTTGCGCCGTTCCAATGCCAATACAGGGGCCGAATGGCTTGCCACCCGCTTTGGGTTGAGTGGCAGGGGCGTGAAGGCTTCGCACAATGTAGTGGTGGCTTTTGCATTATTGGGTTGTCTGGGCTTTCTGGCATATGGATTTGTCGGACTGGGTAAGTTCATAGAGATCTTTGTGCCCTGGTCGCTGGTACAACCTTACATTCCATTCAGTGTGTCGCCGGCATATGTACCCCATGTATATGGTATCATCTTCACATTGTTTGCCATGTTCTATTCTATTTTGGGTGGCATGCACAGCATTGTACTGAGTGATATGATCAAGTATATCATCATGACGATCGGATGTGTTGCGATAGCGGGCATTGCTATGGTAAACCTGCATGGCAAAGTACTGCCGGTACCACATGGCTGGGGAAATCCTTTTTTTGGCTGGAAGCTGGATCTTGATTGGTCTGCGCTGATTGCCGATGCGAATAAAAAGATAGCAGATGATGGCTACGGACTCTTTGGTCTATTCTTTATGATGATGCTCTTTAAGGGAATCTTTGCAAGTCTGGCAGGGCCGGCGCCTAACTATGATATGCAAAAGGTATTGAGTAGCCGTTCTCCAAAAGAGGCGAGCAAGATGACGGGGTTTGTATCACTGATCCTGTTGCCGGTGAGGTATTCTATGATCATTGGTCTGACAGTGCTGTCGATATTATACTACAGGCAGCTGGATATTACAGGTGCTGGTGGTACGGATTTCGAAAGGATCCTACCGGCTGCTATTAATGCATTTCTGCCGGCCGGGATCCTGGGAATTGTATTGACCGGACTGCTGGGGGCATTCATGGGAACCTTTAGTGGTACGCTGAATGCGGCACAGGCATATATCGTCAATGACATCTACCTGAAGTATGTGAACCCGGGAGCATCGAACAAAAAGATTATCTCTATGAATTACATCGTAGGGGTATTGACGGTAGCAATCAGCGTGGTGCTGGGTTTCTTTGCAAAAGATGTGAACAGCATACTGCAATGGATCGTAGGGGCCCTGTATGGGGGCTATATTGCTGCCAATATGCTCAAGTGGTACTGGTGGCGGTTCAATGCCAATGGCTTCTTCTGGGGTATGATCTGCGGGATAGTGGCTGCCCTGATCTTCCCTTTCATCTTTACAGGATTGCCCTTATACAACTGGCCATTATTATTCCTCATTTCGCTGATAGGATGTGTAGCAGGTACATATGCTGCCCCACCTACAGCTATGGAGACCTTAAAGACATTTTACCGTACGGTCAGACCGTGGGGATTCTGGGCGCCGGTGCATGCACAGGTGGTCGCAGAAGAACCGGACTTTCAACCTAATCAACGCTTCGGATTGGATATGTTCAACGTAGTACTGGGCGTCATTGCCCAGTGCTGCCTGACTATCCTGCCTATGTATGTGGTGCTGTGGTGCCAGTTGCCGTTGATAGTGACGGTCTGCATCCTGGTGGTGATCGCATTAATATTAAAACGTACCTGGTGGGACAAACTGGAAAATTAAACGTGAAATCAAAAAAAATGAATGACTATGAACTTTGAACAGCGGCTGGCAGCATTGCAGCAATCAGCAGAGGTATTGCTTAGCCGGCCTAACAGCCGGTTACCACTGGGCAATGGCGTGTATGACAGGTATGCACATCCCGTACTCACAGCAGCGCATACGCCGATCAATTGGCGCTATGACCTGCGAAAAGAAACGAATCCTTATCTCATGGAGCGGTATGGGATCAATGGGGTGTTTAATGCAGGAGCGATTAAATATGGCGATAAATATCTGATGGTGGCAAGGGTGGAATCCGTAGACCGGAAGTCATTCTTTGCAGTAGCAGAGAGTCCGAATGGAACGGATAATTTCCGGTTCTGGGAGGCGCCACTTACGATACCAGAGACGAACGAGCCCGATACCAATGTATATGATATCAGGATGGTGCAGCATGAGGATGGATGGATATATGGATTGTTCTGTACAGAAAGGAAAGATCCTCATGCCCCGGCTGGCGATCAGTCAGCAGCGGTAGCACAATGTGGGATAGTCCGAACAAAGGATTGGCAGAACTGGGAGCGGTTGCCCGATCTGGTGACACCTTCACCCCAGCAGCGCAATGTAGTGTTGCATCCCGAATTTGTAAACGGGCAGTATGCTTTTTACACCCGGCCACAGGATGGGTTTATTAATACCGGTTCTGGCGGAGGGATTGGATTTGGACTGGCGGTAAGTATGGAGCATGCTGTGATTAAAGAAGAAATTGTAATTGATCCCAGGGTATACCATACTATTTCAGAGAGTAAGAATGGGCTGGGA
>Ga0182005_1000401_pt1 | contig 23672 bp, 18 predicted proteins | sample Sormic07211103_1_FD_123021 | JGI IMG/M metagenome (GOLD analysis project Ga0182005, IMG submission 123021) | Rhizosphere microbial communities from Sorghum bicolor, Mead, Nebraska, USA - 072115-103_1 MetaG | ecosystem: Host-associated > Plants > Roots > Rhizosphere | place: USA: Nebraska...
AGGCGCTATCGTTAAAGGCACCGTGAAAGAAGTTGACGCCAAAGGCGCCATCATCGTTCTGGCCGACGATATCGAAGCAACTCTGAAAGCCTCCGAAATCAGCCGTGACCGCGTTGAAGACGCTCGTAACGTTCTGAAAGAAGGCGAAGAAGTAGAAGCCAAGATCATCAGCGTTGACCGCAAGAGCCGCGTAATCCAGCTGTCGATCAAGTCGAAAGACGTGGAAGACGAAAAAGAAGCCATCCAGAGCCTGCGCGACAAGCCAGTAGCTTCGGATGCTCCAGTAGCCACCACCCTGGGTGACCTGCTGCGTGCACAAATGGAAAAGCAGAACTAAGTTCTGACTTTCTATGAAAAAGGGCGACTTCGGTCGCCCTTTTTTGTGCCCGAAATTTGGCCGCCCCCTGTAGGAGCTGCCGAAGGCTGCGATCTTTCACGCCCGTCACAAAGCTCAAGCTGAACCAAGAAACCAAGCCTCACTGTAACTGTCCATTTCTGTAACAGGATCAATCGCTTGATTCCAGCTAGTCTAAGCCTGAAGCGAACAGCGCAAGCCAGGTCGCCTGGCATAAGGAAGTGAATGAACAAGCTCATCGTCGTCATAGCAATACTGACACTGGCGGGGTGTACCACCAATGCCAAGACTCACGCGGTGCGTGGGGTCAGTGGCATTGAAGTCGATTGTTCGGGGCTGGGATCGGGCTGGGAGAAATGCGGCAAGCGCGCGGCCAAGGAGTGCAAGGGGGCTGGCTATAAGGTGATCACCAGGTCCGACGATGCGAAAGAGGAAGACGAATTCCCCTTTGGTTTCAACCCGGCGGGTTATCTAACTAGAACCATGCTGGTTATGTGTCGTTAAGGTTCTAGGCTGGGTTTATTTGGTTGTACTGGAGCTGGTCGTTTTGCGGGAGCAGATTTGTCAAGTCTCGGGCTGTTCAAAACCTTCACGGCATGCTAAAACCTTGAAAGCGATTTTCCTAGCTGCTTGAAAAAGAAGGGAAAAATATGACGAAGTCGGAGTTGATCGAACGAATTGTCACCCATCAAGGGCTACTCTCATCAAAGGATGTGGAGCTTGCCATCAAGACTATGCTTGAGCAAATGTCACAGTGTCTGGCTACCGGGGATCGTATCGAGATTCGGGGGTTCGGCAGCTTCTCCTTGCACTACCGCGCGCCGCGCGTAGGTCGCAATCCAAAAACAGGTCAGTCCGTCAGCCTTGACGGCAAATTCGTTCCGCACTTCAAGCCAGGTAAAGAGCTGCGCGATCGTGTGAACGAAGATGAGGAGGAGGGGCTTTGATCGCTACCATCCTGCTAGGAGCCGCCCATGCGTAACCTCAAGCGTGTAATGCTCGCGGTATTCGTCTTGTTGCTGGTTCTGGCGATCCTCGCGTTCGTTCTCGAGAATCAGCAATCGGTGACGTTATTGTTCCTTGGTTGGGCTGGGCCAGAGCTACCCGTTTCGTTGGTCATGGTACTTGCACTGCTGATTGGCATGGTGATCGGTCCAATTGTGAGCTGGTTTCTGGGACGTACGTATGGAGTTTCGGGTAGGCGCGTTGTTTGAATACACCAATATAGAAACGGTATTCTTAACTTTAGCCACAGCTCATCTTTATCCATTAGTAAAACCTTCATTAAGCTGTAAAATGCAGCGCTTGTACGATAGAGGCATGTTCCTGCATCGGCAGACTGGCTCTGGCAGAAGCCGGCTAAATGGCTTTAGCACTCATGGATTGGACAGCGCTCGGTTGGCGGCCCTGTCAGTAACTTAAGGGTATGGTTTCGCGTGAAAATTCTAGTAACCGGCGGTGCCGGATTTATCGGCTCGGCAGTCATCCGTCATATCGTCTCTAACACCACCGACTCTGTCGTTAACGTCGATAAGCTGACATATGCCGGTAATCTTGAGTCGTTGGCCGAAGTTAGCCAGAACTCGCGTTATGCGTTCGAACGCGTCGACATCTGTGACCGTGACCAGATCGACCGCGTCCTGCGTGAACACCGTCCAGATGCAATCATGCACTTGGCTGCAGAGTCTCACGTCGACCGCTCTATTTCTGGCCCATCTGAATTCATTCAGACCAACATTATCGGTACTTATACCTTGCTGGAAGCTGCACGCCACTACTGGGCGGCACTGGATGACACGCGTAAATCCAACTTCCGTTTCCATCATATTTCGACGGATGAAGTTTACGGGGACCTCGAAGGTCCGGAAGATCTCTTCACCGAAACGACGCCGTATCAGCCGAGCTCACCCTACTCCGCCAGCAAGGCCAGTTCCGATCACCTGGTTCGTGCCTGGGCTCGTACCTATGGCTTACCAACCCTGGTCACCAACTGCTCGAACAACTATGGTCCATGCCACTTTCCGGAGAAGTTGATCCCGCTGATCATTCTCAACGCACTGGAAGGCAAGCCGCTGCCGGTTTATGGCAAAGGCAATCAGGTGCGTGACTGGCTATACGTTGAAGACCATGCGCGTGCACTGTACAAAGTCGTAACTGAAGGCGTTATCGGCGAGACGTACAACATTGGCGGTCATAACGAAAAGCAAAACATTGATGTGGTGCATACCCTGTGCGCACTGCTTGACGAACTGCGCCCAGACTCCGTCCATCGTCCGCACGCCAGCCTGATCACCTATGTTCAGGATCGCCCGGGCCATGACCAGCGCTACTCGATTGACGCCAGTAAAATACAGCGTGAATTGGGCTGGACACCGGAAGAAACATTCGAAACCGGAATTCGCAAGACTGTCGAGTGGTACCTCAACAATACTGAATGGGTTGCTCACGTTAAGAACGGTAGCTACCAGCAGTGGATCGACCAGAATTACGCGGATCGATCGAGTAAGGCATGAAAATCCTTCTGCTTGGAAAAAACGGCCAAGTGGGGTGGGAGCTGCAGCGTTCTCTCGCGCCACTAGGTGAGTTAATTGCCCTCGATCGTCATACTATCGATGGTTTGTGTGGCGACCTTTCCGATCTCGACGCCTTGCGCGCAACTATCCATCAGGTTAATCCTGACATCATCGTCAACGCTGCGGCTTATACTGCAGTGGATAAGGCCGAGTACGAGCACGAGCTGGCCGACCGTGTAAACGGTCAGGCTTGCCAGGTGATGGGCGAGGAAGCTGCGGCGTTAGGCGCGTGGCTAATTCATTACTCGACCGACTACGTTTTCAGTGGCCAGGGATCTACGCCATGGCAAGAAACAGATGCAGTGTCTCCGGTGAATCACTACGGTGCCAGTAAACTGGCTGGCGAACAGGCGATTGTTGCGTCGGGCTGCAAGCATCTCATCTTCCGTACAAGCTGGGTCTACGGTGCTCGTGGCAATAACTTCGCCAAGACCATGCTGAGTCTGGCGAAGAATCGGGAGACCCTAAGCGTCATCGCCGATCAGATCGGAGCACCGACGGGTGCTGACCTGATTGCTGATGTGACCGCGCTGACCATTCAGCAGGTTTTGCAGCGCCCTGAATTGTCGGGCCTGTATCACTTGGCGGCCGGTGGTGAAGTGTCGTGGCACGGTTATGCCAGTCATGTGATCGGCTTTGCCCAAACTAGCGGCGAACAGATGGCTGTAACGACGATCAATCCGATCGAAACGACGGCTTATCCAACGCCTGCGCGCCGCCCCCTGAATTCGCGAATGAATACTCAGAAACTGCGTGACAATTTTTATCTACACTTGCCGGAGTGGCAAAGTGGTGTAACCCGAATGCTTAGGGAAGTTTTGAATAAATGACCACGACAAATCGTAAAGGCATCATCCTCGCCGGCGGATCGGGCACCCGATTGCACCCGTTGACTCTCGGTGTTTCCAAACAGATGCTGCCGATCTACGACAAGCCGATGATCTTCTATCCGTTGTCAGTGCTGATGCTTGCGGGCATGCGCGAAATCCTGATCATCTCCACGCCAGAAGACTTGCCGTGCTTTCGCAGGTTGCTGGGCGACGGCAGCTTGTACGGCATCAAATTGACTTACGCCGAACAGCCTAGCCCGGATGGCCTCGCGCAGGCCTTCATCATTGGCGAAGATTTCATTGGCAAGGACCCTTGCTGTTTGATCCTGGGTGACAACATTTTCTACGGTCAGCACTTCTCGGACAATTTGCGTTCCGCAAGCTCTCAACAGCATGGCGCTACGGTATTCGGGTACCACGTGTCAGATCCGGAGCGTTTCGGTGTTGTGGAGTTTGACAAAACTGGGCGTGCACTGAGTATTGAAGAGAAGCCGCTAAATCCGAAATCTCACTATGCGGTGACAGGGCTCTACTTCTATGACAACGATGTTGTTGAGATCGCGAAGAGCATCAAGCCGTCTGATCGTGGCGAACTCGAAATCACTGATGTCAACCGGGCATATCTGGAGCGCAAGACGCTCAATGTCGAAATGTTGGGTCGTGGTTTCGCCTGGCTAGATACTGGCACTCATGATTCGCTGCTGGAAGCCAGTCACTTTGTACACACCATCGAGCAGCGCCAAGGTTTAAAAGTGGCATGTCTGGAAGAGATTGCCTATCACAACGGTTGGATTACCGCCGAGCAGTTGGGCGCTCAAGCCGATGCTCTGAAGAAGACTGGCTACGGTCAGTACCTGCAGAAGCTTCTGGACTCGCCTTCCCACTGATTCGAACGCCCAATTCTTCGAACGGTAGCGTTTGCCCGGTGTAAGCAGGAATGGCATGCCAGTAAAACATCCTAAGTTTGCGGTTCTGCTGGCTGCCTACAATGGCATGCAGTGGATCGAGGAGCAGTTGGCCTCGATCCTCGGCCAGTTGGTTGTCGAAGTAACCGTTTATATCAGTGTTGACCCCTCCACCGATGGTAGCGAAGTGTGGTGCGCGGCTTACGCTTCAAAACATCCCGAAGTTCTGGTATTACCAGTTGTCGGTAGTTTTGGTGGCGCATCTCGCAACTTCTTTCGACTCATCCGCGATGTAGACTTTGAAGATTACGACTTCGTCGCTTTTGCCGACCAGGATGACATCTGGCATTCGGATAAACTTCAACGTGCAGCTCATGCCATTCAAACCCTTCAGGTGGACGCCTACTCCAGTAATGTCATGGCTTTTTGGCCAGATGGTAAAACCCATTTGCTGGACAAAGCACAGTCTCAAGTTGAATGGGACTTCCTGTTCGAAGCAGCGGGGCCGGGCTGTACTTACGTAATGAGCAAACGCCTCGCAAACTCGCTAAAGGCTTCGATATTTGCCAACTGGAAGCAACTACAAGATATCAGCTTGCACGACTGGTACTGCTATGCATTCGCCCGCAGCCATAGTTACCGATGGTACATCGACCCTGAGCCGTCCATGGACTATCGTCAGCATGAGCGTAACCAGGTTGGCGCCAATAAGGGATTAAGTCCACTGATTGCCCGTTACAAAACTATCCATAACGGTTGGTGGTTCAAACAGGTGCAATTGATTGCGCGCTTGGTCGGGCAATCTACTGATCCTTTTGTGAGTACTTGGCTGGAGTTGCGGCGCAGACACCTGATGAAACTTTCCTTCAGTGCCTGGCGTTGCCGGCGACGGGTGCGGGATAAAGTGTTTTTCTTTTGTATTTGCTGGGTGACTGCGTTGATAGGGAAAAAGGCTAGATGACGGCCTGAAGGTATTGGTTACAGGAGCAAGCGGTTTTGTTGGAGAGACAGTGGTTTTTCGGCTATTGGTTGATAAGAAGTTCTACCCGATCGCAGCTGCACGTAGTGCCACTCGCTTGCACGGACTGTGGCTGGTCCTACCCTTCGACTTGACCCACGCACAGGTCCTGCCTGCACTTGATGGAGCGCCTCTGCAACGCCTCTTACCGAGCCTCAGCTCCTACCCAAAGTGGTAGCCGGATGAGTGTAAGTGCTCCATGAACCCACATCTAAAGGTTCATCACGGATTACCGGGAAAGACGCTCTTGATCTTCATGAAAAAGAATTCGCTATCCCGGTAACCGTACGCCATCCGCTTGATGACCTTTATTCGATTATTTATTCCTTCCAACTGACCGGTGTGCATCGGCCAGCGAACTCGGCTCACGATGCCCCGCCAGTAACCCTTTAGCCGTTTGGCGAACTGGATCAGAGCCGGTATTTCGCTTTCATGCGCATGGCGCAGCCATTGCTTCCAGGCCGCTCGCCAACCCCAGGCAGTACTCGGAGTCCAGAGTGTTTTGAGTTCAGCCTTCATCAAATAGACCGTCATCAACGCTTGGTTGGCCGCCAGCAGATCCTCCAGGCGGACCTGTTGTTCCGGCGTTTTCAAGTTCTGCCGATTGCGCAGCAACAGCCATCGCGCCTGCTTGATGACCTTGCGGGCCGGCTTGTCGTGACGCAACCGGTTAGCCTCGTCGACGCGGACCCGATCAATCACCTCTCGGCCATATTTGGCCACTACATGGAAGAGGTCGTAGATCACTCGCGCGTTGGGACAGTGCTGGCGAACCTCCAGGTCAAAAGCGGTGTTCATGTCCATCGCCACCGCTTCGATGCGTGCACATCCCTCGGGCGCCAGCTCTTCGAAGAAAGGCCTGACCGCTGCTCGGCTGCGGCCTTCACCGATCCACAGCACTCGGCGTGTATCCGCATCCAGGACCACGCTGGCGTAACGATGACCTTTGAACAGGGCGAACTCGTCCATCACCAGACGTCGCGGTTGTGCCTTTGGCAAAACACTCAACGCCGCTTGCAAAGCTCGACGCTCCAGCAACCGAACGGTGTCCCAATGCAGCCCAAACAGTTGAGCCACTTGCAGTGTGGGGAGGCGTTCGCAGGCCTGAATGACCGCCTCGGCCAAGCGCCGCGTCATGCGGGCATAACGATCCAGCCAACTGACCGCCTCCATGCGTTTACCGAAGTCACGACAGCCAACCCGCCTGAGCAACACGCTGAGGCGCACCGCACGGCCAAGAATCGGCAAATCGCGGACGGTTCGCTCGCAATACTCGTGTGTGGTTGAACAGGGTTTCTGGCAGCCGCCACAGGTAGGAAATCGGGTGGCGTGGGGAATCAGTTCGATCTGTAGGGCGTCACCATCAGGCTTGATGTTGACGACAGAAAAGCCCTCCCAAAACGGAAGGAAAGTATTAATATCACGCATAAGACCGCCGGTTTGTTAGATGTGTTTGCTCGCACGAACATCATCAATCAAATCGGCGTTCTTGTTTCTGTGTTTCCCGGGATTCCGTGAAGAACCCATTTAAAGCGCTTACCTGATGCCGGATGTTGTGCTCCCGATTCGCTCAGGAGCAAGTTCGTCTTGGTGCGACTCGACACCCAAGTCGAAAAAGTTCATCTCTACCCACCCGTGGGCTTCAGAAAGTCATTGATGGCGTCGCTACGCTGGTTGAGCTGGACAAAACGTAGCGGTGTTCGATCCCATGTTCTTCGTCTTTCTCGAAAAACCACGTAACCTTGTTAATATTTTACTAGGAGCACAACGGCTTCTGCCTTTGGCTTAAGCGCTTAGAATCTGAGCGATTCAAAACATCGCCTGATCTCAGCGACGAAGTGATCGTTCTGACCGTCCAGGAATGAACTGGTTGCTCGACGGTTGGCCTGTGGCGCAACCATCATTACCACGGTTTAATGCTACGTACGTAGACTGACCCGGTATAATCCGGGCCATAATTTTTCTGCCCAACGATCATCCCGGATGACCCAGTTTTGCTGAAGCAGATGCTGCTTGAGGCACTAAATCGCCAGGAGGAAGTTGTCCAGGCTAATCAGGCTCACATCGTCGACCTCAAAGAGCAGATCAAGCTGATGCGCGACCGATTGTTCGGGCATAAGTCCGAGCAGGCAGCGGAGTCCTATACGCCGCAACTTGCGCTGTTCAATGAGCCCGAAAACGAGCCTATCCCATAAGTAGGCGATGTCGAAGCAGAAGTCGTTTCCGCGGCGGCGGGCCGAGGCAAACATAAGGCATTGTCGGCTGAGCTGCCAGATAGCCAAGCTTTGAACATTCTTATGCCTATTAAATAGGAGTTGAACTGATTATGTGTCACAGGCAAAGAAATCGAGAGCATAGTTTTGTGGGACAGCTGTCAGCTTTGAATGTTGTGTTCATGGGTCGCATGCGGATCTGTTGCAAAGACTAATACGTAGTGACCTCTAATTACGCATGCTGCATCATAGCGTGAGTTTGGATCTCCTCAGATGGGGAGGATAGTTGATTTTGTAGAAGTCATATCGTGGGTAAGACTAAGGGGCAGGTTCTATTAAGTTTATTTGGTTAGGCGCTGAATCAATAGTTTTGCGAGTTCTGCTGCGTACTTTCTTAATTCAGGTACGGCTGTAGCCTCCCAGTAAGTGGCTTTTAGCATTGGCCCAATATAGCTTAATGTAGTGCTTTCATTCTGATGATTGTTAATAACAGACAGATCGTTATTTACTAATATGCCAAGGCCGTGCTTATCTGGTTGTACCAGTCTTGAGCTGATAAGTTGTGTTAGAAGTTGCTCGTCCATCCATTTTACATTGGTGTTTGGTCCTGTACAATTGATGATTCGACTTACTTCTATAGTTGCTTCGCTTTGCGTCTTGCGAAGTTTGATATGGGTAAGTAGCTTATTTTTAAGCAGCGAAATACCTTTTATCCTCCCAGCAACGATTTTTATCTGGCCGGATAAACATAGTTTCTCAAACATATCAAAAGACGCAGGGGCAACTCTATGACGATGTACATCCCAATATGGTTGCAAATGGCGCAAAAAACGACCACGCTCTACTGCATCAAGTGACCGCCATAATTTAGCGGTTATCGGACGAACCGCAGTAATAGTATCCCGCCAGTTCTGCTCAGCGTATTTATGGGCGTTTATTTCCTGCCTGATAATTTTCATATAGTTTAGGGCAGAAGGGCGGCATTTAAGAAGCTTGTCAAGGAAGTCTCTGTTTGCCTGTGCATGATGAGATGTTTTTCGGTGGGGTAAGGGTAAAAGTCCTCTCCTAGAAATCATGTATATTGAACCCTGATGACCACCCTGCACTAATTTGATAACTACATCGAGAGCGGTTAAGCCAGTGCCCATCAAAAGAATTGAGTCTTCAATGGATACTGTATCATGTGAATTTTGAGCCCAAGGGTCACGGGTATAGTAATTTGAACCTAGAGTAGACTCAAGACGAAGAGGGTCAGCCGGGGAGAAATTTCCTAGTGCAAGTACCACATGCTCAGCGTTCAAAACGCTACCATCAGTAAGCTGGAGGGCTATAAAGTTGGGCTTCTGATGGATTTCTGAGACTTCTCCATCGGTTTTTTCAAAAATAACACCTGAGTTTTTTTGTTTTTCGGCACACTCGAGCACAAAACTTAAATACTCGCCATACATTTGGCGTGAGATAAAAGAGGATCCAGTTAAACTCGGGTTTCGGGCCTTACAATAATTTAAAAAATGATCTGGTTGGTCTGAGTATGCGCTCATATTGCCAGCGGGCACATTCAGCAAATGCAAAGCACTATTGGTTCCATATGCCAACCCTCTCGCCATCGGGCCCGAGCGGTTGACCAGAACGATGCGTGTTCCTGCAGAGCTTTGCCTGAGAAGTTCAGCAGCGAGCACTGTTCCACTAAAACCTGCGCCTATAATGACAACTGTCTTCATTGGCGGTCCCGTTTTTCCAGAAAACTCAAAATGAGGTTTACCGAGGTCGGAATATCATTTTCAAATGTGTTGATATGAACATCGGGGGAGAGTGGAGGCTCGTATGCTGAGTCAATACCGGTAAAATTTTTTATTAGACCAGCACGAGCTTTACCATATAAACCTTTAGGATCTCTTCTTTCGCATTCAAGTAACGGTGCGTCGATAAACACTTCTATGAAAACGTCATGTCCTATAATGTCGCGTGCAATTTTTCGGTCACGTCTGAATGGGGAAATAAACGACGTAATTGCAATAATGCCCGATTCCAGGAATAATCTAGAAACCTCTGCCACGCGCCTTATATTTTCTTCCCTATCTTGATCGCTGAATCCGAGATCACGACAGAGTCCCAAACGAACATTATCACCATCTAAAAGAAACGTATGATGGCCTTTTGCTAATAGAGCTTGTTCGAGACCATTGGCGATAGTCGATTTTCCCGCTCCACTGAGCCCCGTAAACCAGATGACGACGGGGGCTTGCGCTTTGGCTGCTGCTCTGGCTGAAGCTGTGACTGCAGTGGGGTGAAAAACCAGGTCAGTTTTCATTTATTTGCCTCTGATTCCAATCTCTAAAGTATCTGATATATCGGTTATGTCGTTCCTAGCTTAGCAAATCTCAGACCTGTGCAGACCGGCCCGTAGACAGATTTCACGTCAAATAATATCGACATTTCTGGTACGGGCGATTAAATCTATCGCTCAATTAGCGGCTAGAATTTCTGCGCGGAGCTCCTTAATAAGCTGTTCTGAGCGGACGTAAGATTCACTAGCTAGAAGTACGGCTCTTTGTTCCTGATCGTTCACGGCAAGTGTGTTGCTGTTTGCACAGCCAACTCGGTGAATATAGTCGCCAATGAAGAATTCATTTTCCAGGGATTTCCAGTCGGTCCCCTCTCTTGTGAATAATTGCAGGGTCAAATAGTAATCTTCCAGGTACTTCATGTCCGGTGCGTATTTAACAGAATGAATATCGCATTTGCTAACGTCAAGCATGAAGCTGTGTATTGGAGCATGATTTACATTTACAAAGTCGTCGTAGGTGTATCCGTATGTGTAAGTCCTATCTCTGGCCAATATTAGTCCGGTTTCAGAGTCTACTAGCGTCGAATATACCCTTCCAAAGGTTGCATTTTTTCCGGTGTTGGAAAGACGCTTCGCTAGAAATTTATAGGAGTTGGGGAACACGACATCATCATAATCCAGAAAGGTAGCATATCCACTGCGGATGGATTTGAGCGCCTCGTTCATCATCAAGGAGCGTAAATCGGGGTTTTCACTGGTGGAGTAGTAGGTCTGGAACTCCGGGAAGCATCCCTGTGCCCAAGGCAGAAGAGAAATTTCGTGTTTCAAAGTGTCCAACTCTTCCGCAGAGATGTCCTGAATGGCCAGAATTGGTCGAACGAGGCACTCCTCTTGCGCAATGAGCGAAAGCAGACAAGTGAACAGTTGTTTCTTATCGCCTTGTTTATGAAAGCGAATTACAGTGGAGATAGAAAATTTTCTGGTAGCTTCTGCTGTATTGGAGGAGCTTAATTTAAGGCACGGGGCGAAGCCGCATACTTTATATCCCGCATGCTTTGCTCCAGCCTTGAGAATCAACCCAGAACGTTCGCTGAAATCAATCTCGGCGTTATTGTTTTTCGCCTCCGGCGTAACTCCTTCTCCGTTTCGAATGCTGGCGCAAATGTTGTAGCCAACATGCCGAAGCGACATTTTAACCATTGATTCAATGGTGTATTCGGGGAAAAGGTATACGTCGCTGAACTCCAGCTTCAAAGCGGTCGTGTTTTCCGTGTTGAAGACACACGTGACACCGTGGGAGTTCAAATGCTCAAATAAGTTTTTGTCAGAAACGGAAACAGTACACTTGAGAAAAATATTCGAGTTCTTGATGCATTGGAAGAATGCACTCCGGAGATCATTATTGTCTCTCAGGCGTTTCTGAACGTATGAACCAAACTCAATGTTGATTTGTGTGTTTTTATCTATTAAAAGATAGTCGATTTCGTTGAATTTATACCCACTCAGCGCGCGACCTACCGAGTTGAGATAGCCATAACCGAAGCGTGTGTCAGGTTCGAGATGGGCCCCCTCGGCCCATTCGTTCCAGGCATTAATCACCACAAAGCGACGATCCTCTGGAAGATGCTGTTCTGAGTAGTCAATGAGGTACTCCAGCCATTCCTGGAATTTCGAAGTTTTGAAATTATCCAGCGCATAAGCTTCTGTGCCGTAACGTGCAGTGTTGTCCCAGGTTGGAACTAGCGAGCGGAAAAGAGGGTAATTATTGATTAACTCTTTCTCCATGTAGTGATCGGCAACAGCGCTATAGTCTAGGATGCTTCCATTGATGGGCCAGTAAGAATGTTTTTGCTTGTTGATCTCTGGCACTGCCCCATCGGTCCAATCCTGCAGGACTCGTTCAACTGCAGCATCCATTCCATAATTCTGAGGCGCTGTAGCACCGCGTGTGAGAGTTGCCACGACATAAGGGGCGCCAACACCTTGTGCCACGCATTCTGCGGTCCAGATATTTATGTACTCTTCTACATGCTCCATGGATGAGGGGCGATATACAAATAATACAGGTCGACCGTCGATCTTGATGTAGCGATCATCTTTAAAGAATGGAATTAGGTATTTAATGAATGCGGAAGCGTCTTCTTTGGAGTAGACCTGGCCGAGCAATATTTCCTGCTCGTTGCCATCCCATCGACGGGTCCAGTTTTCATTCGCCCAGCAAAAACTGAATGGCATGTTGATTTCAGGACGCTTAAGCAGCATTTGAGCAGGCTTTTCGAGAATCAATTTTCCCGAAAACCAATAATGATAGAAGATCATGCCATGAACGCCGGCCTTTTTCATTTGCTCGGCTTGAACTGCCATTTGTTCGTGGGAGTCGAGCTGATAGTAACCGATGTCGGCATGAGGTATATGCTGTTGATAGTGACCATGGAATAGAGGGTTCGCTGCGCGAACTTTGTGCCACTCCGTGAAGCCCTTACCGTGCCATTCATCATTTTCTGGATTCGGGCTGAACTGAGGCAGGTAATAAGCTAAAACTTTAATTGTATTGTGGCTGAAGGAATTTGAATAGTCTTGTTGTTCCTCATAATACGCCAAGGGTGGGTTGGACAGTTGAGGAGTCTCGATTCGATAGTTGCGTCCTGGATAGTTTTTATTGAAAACCAATATCAAACGTTCAAGCGCGTGGGCCAATGTTGCATCAGGCAGAATTGGTTCCTTCGGAAAGTCTTCAAATTTCAGCGGCAGTTTCAAAAAATCATACATGCAATCACTTTTTGCCCAGAACATAGAGCCCTGAGGGAACTCGACGTACGGGAAGTCGGAGATATTTAAATCCGTAAAACGACTAAGTATGTCTTTTGCAATGCTTTTGTTTTCGCTCCAACCATCATCTCCGGGTAATATCTGATTCCCCGATGCGTAAACAAGCTTTCCATCGTTATCAAGTAATTTGAATATCTGTGCGACACTTTTCGGATCACCACATAGAGTGTTCATCAGTGCGCTGAACCACCCATTCAGGTCTTCACGGTGCGGGCTCTTTTTGGTGTGGAAATGACCAAAGTAATCATAGCTGGAGAGTCGGTCGCCAAATTGCACGATCATTGGGGCGATGTCTCTACCTCGGTTTGGGCTATGCTCAACGATTACTTTGTTTACGTTGGTGAGATGTAAGAGGAAAAATTTGTAGACGTTCTCAGCGTTTTTCCCTAGTGGAATAGATATAAATAAATCGAATGCGATCGGAATATTTTTAAGATATTCGACACAGATGTCGCCCATGTCCTCGTAGAAAAAGTGCAAGTGAACTGCAATCTTCTTAGGAGTAAGTGCGGGGATTTCGTGCAGGTAAGGGTTTAGATTGAAAGGTACAACGTTGAAAATGCTGTATTCCATCCGAGATCTAATACTTAGTCCCTGCTCGGGGGGCGCCGTTGGACCTTCCTGTCGCTGAATTTTACTTTTGACGAGGGCGATTGTCTGACGTATACCTGAGCGCTTCGTTTCTTCAATGAAGCGGCTAATCAACGTTGGATTGTCAATCAACAGGCGGATCAGATTTATCAGTTTATTGGTTTTCTTTACTTTGACATTATATTGGTATTTATGGCCAGAAATATCGAAAATTGCGCGACCTTCTTTACAACCGTAGCGTATATAGTGTTCCAGAGGACTGACGCCTGTAAGGCGAACATCACTATAGTGATTAATGTAGTCTTGGGTGGAGAATGCTTCCGAGGGATTTCGACCTTCTTTCCAGCCATGGCTTAGATAGTGCTCAAGAGGGTCTAATCCGGCCTCGTGGACATCCTGATATGTTTCCAGGTAGTAGCGTTCGTTCCAAAGCCCTGTTTGAACGATTTTTGTTCTGACCATGGTTTTTGATATAGGCCCGAGTGCTCTGGCTCGCTTAGCAAGCAAAAGAGCCAAAGATTTGAGCAGAAAACGTCCAGAAGCAAAGCGAGCCTGGGTTTCCTGATAGTTGTGTATATGAAGAGCTTGATCATCTAAGACGATACGCAGTTGAGCTTGATACTCTTTATTCTGTACCTTAATACGAGCATTATTGGTTTTTTGTTCGTCGAGTTGTAACGAAAGTTGGTTTAATGCCTCGCTGTTCGCGGACAGGCTCTCATTACTAGCTTTTATTGCCAGGTCTTTTTGTGAAACTGCCTTCGTTAGTTCAGTTATACGATCGTCATAGAGACGCATCAGATTGTAGGCGGGAAAGTGTCTGAGCAAATCTTGATACAGGCTATCCGTCTTTTGTTTCACCTCGATGCCGTCGCTCAGTTGATCAGAGGCAACCGAAGTAATTAGATCACTGAGTTCTATCAGCTCAGCGGATGCAGCCTTATCGATATTCAATTTCTCCAAATTGAACTTATGGTGGCGAAGACCTTTTTCCAGAAAATGCTCTTTAAATTCGATCAATTCAGGTTTTTCTGTGTCGAAATTCAGTTTGAGCGCTTTCGCAATTCGTTCTATTTGCTTGTCAGGGTTTTGTAGGAGCAAATCGTAATCTACGAACACTCTCGCCGAATTTTCACTGTGTTTCAAGCTTAGGAGCATGTGCTCCTGCCAAAGGAAATACCCTTTTTCCAGCTCGAATCCGTCCCTGCTTGCAAGGGAGCGCGCTGCATTTGCCGGGTTGCGGCAAGCGATTACGTATGCAATATCCAGCTTCAGGGAATCAAAAATCGAGATCCAGAAAGGTAACGTGCGCGCCATGCGCGGATCTTTTACACCGAAACAATTGGTGTTTTCGAATCTCTGCTGAACAAGCGCTTTTGCCTGTGACTTGAAGGCCTCTAATGAAGGGTTGAGCCACTCTTCCGTTCGGACAGGTGTAAGAGTGTGCCAATCGTGTCCGAGTGTTTTTAGTAGTTCGATGTTAAGCAGGTTGAAATCGATATCTTCCCAAAAACCTTTGTCATTGTTTCCATCGGAAGGGGGCATCAACCGGTCGCCAAGTTCTACTCCCAGAGTAGCCAGGGCTCGGGTTATGACGCTGGTCCCGCAGCGATGCATGCCCAAAACAACGATTATTTTTTTTGATGGAAGTAATTTTTCATTCATGATCGTGTGCCAATTCTTTGTAATTTGCGTCGCAGTAAAAACTAACTGGCCCTGTGGCCACATTATCCATTACAGGTAGAACGCGGAACATGCATGCGTCTATCAATCGATGTAGGTAGGTTTCGCCTTCTTCGATTACACCGACTACTCCTGCATTCAGGAAATATGTTCCGGGGTTCAAGTTGCACTGAAATGTAAACTCAACCTGCATTTGTGTGTTTTTATTAACTATTGCTATGGCATCTTGAATCTTGGAAGCACTTGTACCACCTCCCAGCTCTACGCCGCCGAGCGACTTGATCATCATTCCGAACCGGACCGCGCCGGCAGGTATGGCAAAGTCGACAGTGTATGCATAGCGGTACGTACGTCCACGCTTAAGGCAATTTACCTGTTCCCCAGCTTCGTTCAGAATTTTCGCTTGGTCTATTAATACGCCGTGAGATTCATAAGATAATGTGCTCTTCGACATGAGATTGGGGTCATGGAATTCGTCGAGATCATATGCATCGCTGGCTCTCTCGGTAAGTACGTTTGCAGTTGTGAAAGACAGCTCTGTCTCAACGATTGAGTTCTCGGCAACGGCAGACCTAATTTCATTTTTTACGGCATTAACTTTGTCGGCAGGTGCGTACAAAAGTTTTTGATACTGACCGACGATGAATTTTGGTGGGCCTTCGGCGAGTTTTTCGCCTCCATCCAGCAATATAGCTCGGTCACATAGTTCAATGACTGTGTTGCCTGAGTGAGAGACAAAGAGAATGGTTGCGCCAGTGGATTTAATAGCTTCAATTCTGGCGAAACACTTGCGCTGAAAACGCTCGTCGCCTACGGACAGAGCTTCATCCACAATCAATACTTGGGGATCGACGTTGATTGCCACTGCAAAGGCCAACCGTACCATCATGCCGCTGGAGTAAGTCTTGACAGGTTGATCTATAAAGTCGCCAATTTCCGCGAAACGTTCAATGTCTGCAAATCGAACATTCGTCTCATCTTTTGACAAACCCAGGACGGCGGCATTCATGTAAACGTTTTCACGCCCGCTGAATTCTGGATTGAAGCCGGACCCAAGCTCGAGCAGCGCAGCTACCCTTCCATAGGTCTTGATGTCTCCGCTTGAGGGGTTGAGCGTGCCGCATATTAACTGAAGAAGGGTGGATTTACCGCTACCGTTTCTACCGACGATTCCTACGGTTTCGCCTCTATTAACAGCAAAAGAAACACCCTTTACCGCCGAAAACTCCCGAAAGTATTGTTTTCTGCCTAGAGACAGCATCTGGAGTAGTCGATCACGTGGTTTGTCGTAGATCTGAAATTTTTTGTTCAGGTCACTAACTATAATTGCATTATCAGAGGACATCAGCAAATCCCTTACGTGTTTTTTGGAACCACACGAATCCAAGGAATAATACAATTCCTCCAATTAAATAGCTCATACCTAAGCTGGAAAAGTCAGGTAGCTGCCCTCGAAACAGAACGGCTCTGGCGTTTTCGATGGCTGGGGTCAAAGGGTTTAAGGAGAGTAGGTAGCGGTACTCCAACGGGAGTGCGGTAATGGGGTAAAAAATGGGTGACATAAACATTAAGACAGAAGTTAGTACTCCAATGATCTGGCTTACATCGCGCAGGTATACGCCAAGAGATGATAGAAACCAAACCAGACCAAGAGTGATCATTATTAATGGGGCTAATATGAATGGCATTAATAGTGTTGTGGTCTCGAGTTTTCCAAATAGTATCATAGACGCTATCAGCCAGACCATGAGGCTTACTAGATAATGAAATAGCGCAGATCCGAATGTGACCCAGGATAGGATTTCTAAGGGGAATACTACTTTTTTTACGTAGTTGACATTGCTAATGATCAGGCTGGGCGCTCTGTTGATGCATTCGGCAAATAAGTTAAAGGTCATCAATCCAGCAAATAGCATAAGTGCGAATTCTGTTTTAGATTCGCTGTCTACGCTCCATCGCGCTTTGAACACCACACTAAAAACGAATGTGTAAATTACCAGCATGAAGATAGGGTTGAATAACGACCAGAGCATACCCATGATCGATCCACGATAGCGACCAACAATCTCTCGTTTAATAAGGGCTGTGATCAAGCTGCGATTTCGCCAAAACGAAGCGATCATCTCTCGTGGAGTAATGGAGAAAGTTTTCACGGAACCAAACACTCCTTAATATGTTTTTTAGTGTTGGTTAACTCATAAAAACAAGAGATTCTAATATCCATTTGGTACTCAAAAATGGGTTGGTCGGTTGAAGCGATGGAGCATCACGAGCAGCCACCAGTCGTTCGTGGGTTGACCCAAATCCGGCCTGTCCGTTTGAGTCGGCTGCCCTAAAGGGCTTGCGGGACAGATCGTACGTCAAGTGCGCCGCCTTCGGCATGGGCACTTTATCACAGGTCGGATATCGAGGCATCCGCTTTGACGATAGGCTCTATCACACTGATAGCATGAGCTGTCCGGGGGGGGGGGGCAGTGTTTATATTTTTTTGAAGATTACGGCTAATATAAAAAGAAAATTGTCAAATATATCTTGCCTGTATAGGCCGATTCGATAGAGTAATTTTATGCGGGTTATTAGCCCGGAGCGACGAAGTTTTTCATAAGCTTTCAATGTGTTGTAATTGTCTTTTGTTAGTTGACTGTCAAGTTTGTTGAGTAGATCGCAGTTCTGGTCGATCCATAGACTGAATCTTGCCGTCGTCATACTTTTTATTCTGGGCAAGTTGCCGAGTATACTGGTTTTGTTGCCGATCAGGTTGTTCTCATGTTGGCGGTAGTCTAAGCTTGGTGTCTTGTCGTATATAACGAAGCCTCCCGACGCCGTAACCAATAAATAGGTCAGCCAGTCATGGGCGGCCACTGACACATCGTTCGGTGTCAGTGCTAACAGGTCGCGCGCGGGCGGATTTATCAACATCGTATTTCCGCCCGCGATGCTCTGTACAAGTGCGTTTTTGAAGCTCGGTGTTTTCGATCGCAGGGGAGACATGCCCACCAATTTACCGTCCGCATTTATAAGTCGCACCCTTGAGCAGTACAATGCGGGTAGCGAGCAATCTAGGGTTTTAAGGTTTGATATTCCTCTTTCCAGTTTGGTACTTTGCCAAATGTCGTCTTGATCGCTAAAGGCAAAGTAGTCTCCAGAGATGGAATCATTTTTTATTAATGATAGAAAATTTTTTGCAAAACCGAGTTTAGGGCCTTCGTAAATTTTAAATCGATGTTGTCCAAGAGAATTCTGGTATGAATTGAGTATGCTCGTGGTGCTGTCATTCGAGCCGTCATCCGAGACATGAATAACCCAGTTTTTATGTGTCTGCGCTATAATGGATTCTAATTGCTTTTTTAAAAAATCTTTGCCATTGAATGTGCATAACAGTATCGCTACCCTAGGGCTGCTTCCCGTGGTTGGGCTAGAAGGCAGTGTCGATTTTGCTTGGGCGCCTGCTGAATGAGTCATGCGTGGATCCAATTTCGAGGGTGGAACGTGTTCATAACTGACTTGCCAATCCTTGAGAGGGATCACGCGGCGTTCCCAGGTCGACAACCGCAAGCGGTGCATTGTGGCTGCTGGCTTTGCGACAGCGCTCCGGATGTCAGCGATAGTCTGCTTATATTATCGCTCGGCGTGGCTTATGCTCCAGTATTTTATCCCATGGAGCTGATCGTCGCCTGTGCGCAAAATGACGGGCTTGTTCGAGCATGGGCATCGGGGTGGCCTCCAATGGCACCCGCAGCGCATGTACCTAGGATCAAATATCAATGATGCCAATGCTGCAACCTCGCGGCGCGGGCTTTCTGGAGTTGGTGAGACCACAGCCAAGGCGATTGTTGCTTATCGTGAAAGCAGTGGGCGTTTTGCATCGGTGGGCGAATTGTTGGAGGTCAAAGGGATTGGCATGGCGATTCCAAATGCCAACCGTGAGATGCTTCACGTCAATTGAAGGCTTTCGTTCGTGGTGGTTATAGGAAGTCGCTGGCTGCACAGCTGTTCGCTTATGCGTTGCAGTATCACGATTCATGGGTGCTGAAAATTTAAGTTATGCCGCCCCGGAGCATTGCTCTGGGGTATTTTTATTTCGAGCGGTTCAACCATGCCGTCGTATGATCCCTTAGTAAGCTTCTTCTTCAAGCGTTCGCCTTTCTTGTTTCGGGTAAAGCCCAGTCGTTGACTTCTCAAGTCCGCAGGCCCATCGAGGGCTGCCTGTGTGATCGTCTTCATTTCTAGAGAAAATTGTGTAATCATCTAAAATATTTATACGCGTGCCGACCGCAAGAAATGAAACCCAATCGTCTCAGTCCAACAAAACTTCACTTATTACTCCGGCTAAATTCAATGTCGACAAAGAACTTGACAAAGCATAAATACCGCCAAGATATAGATGGTTTGCGTGCAATCGCCGTACTTTCTGTTGTTGGATTTCACGCATTCCCTGAAAGCGATATTTTTAGATCTGGATTTATTGGTGTAGACATTTTCTTCGTCATTTCCGGCTTTTTAATATCATCTATAATTTACGAAAAACTTGAAGAAAACAGTTTTAGTTTTTTAGATTTTTACACTCGGAGGGTGCTGCGTATATTTCCCGCGTTACTGCTGGTTTTGATGGCGTGTTTTATATTTGGCTGGTTTGCTTTGCTTCCGACTGAATATAAAGACATCGGAAAACATATAGCCGGTGCAGCAGGATTTGTTTCAAATCTTTTATTATGGCAAGAGAGTGGGTATTTTGATGTGGCGAGCGAAAATAAGCCACTTCTCCATCTGTGGAGTCTAGGTGTGGAGGAGCAGTTTTATATTGCGTGGTCATTGATTTTGTGGATGGCCTATAAGGCTCGGATAAATTTATTCATTACGGCTATCGCTCTAGCAGTGGTTTCTTTTTATCTCAATGTATCAGGCATACAAAACGATCCGTCAGCTAGTTTTTACTCACCTCAAACTCGGTTTTGGGAGCTTTTGGCCGGCGCTATGCTTGCTTATGCTGCTCACAAAAAAACGCAGTTTACAGCCGCTTCCGTGAGTGCGTTATTCGGATGTAGATCGGAAGTAAATCAATGCAACGCGAATACGGAAGCAAAAAGTGAAGTTAGATCGGCTCTCGGGCTGATATTATTTATAATTGGATTTTTTGCTATAACTAAGGGGGATGCTTTCCCTGGTTATTGGGCTGCGCTGCCTGTGCTAGGGACTGTTTTAGTAATCTCAGCAGGCCAGCAGGCCTGGTTTAATCGGCTTGTACTCTCCAATCGTGCGCTAATTTTAATCGGACTTATAAGTTACCCTTTATATCTATGGCACTGGCCAATACTCTCTTTCGCCCGCATCATCGAGGGGGAGCTCCCAAGTGTAACCATTCGTTGGGCAGCCGTTGCTATGTCAATTTGCCTGGCGTGGGCCACTTACAGGTTATTTGAAAAACCCCTGCGGTTTGGCAGCGGTAAAAGTATCAAAGCAATGACAATGTCGGCATTGATGCTGTTTTTCGGCGCCACTGGCTATATCACTTATGATCGGAATGGGCTCGATTATAGAGGGGGAGTCAGTTCTGGTTTTCAATTGCAAGGCGATATTGGGTTCGACGAGCTAGACAGCTATATACAAGCCAATTCTCTCCGCTGCAAAAGCAACTCAAATGGCGAGTTGGAAATAAATAATATTTCTGTTGGTAGAGTTGGATGCTTGCATTCTCCAGGTGCGGAGGAGCCAGACATAATCATTATCGGTGATAGCCATAGTGGTCATCTGTTTCTTGGGTTGAGTGAAGAATTGACCAACTTAAACGTGGCCTCTCTTTCCCTCTACGGAATCAATGGCCTCCCTTACATAAATAATAATTATTTCGAAAAGGCGTTTTCTTATATCTTGAAAAGTAGAGCATCCAGCGTGGTAATTTCCAGCTACTGGGCTAATCCACAGCTGGATCTCATCGGAAATACCGCTAATGATGGGCTGCTGAAAACGGTCGAGTCCCTAACTCGTGCTGGTAAAATGGTATATATATCTGATGATGTTCCAAGTTTCAGCTTCGACCCGGCGATTTGCAAACACTCTAGAAAATTTAGTACGGGGCAGAAGTGTGATGAGGATGCAAAGAAGTTTCTTTCTTCATATACTCAATATATGGCGGCCATTGTCAAGGCATCAAGCTCGAATAAAAACGTAAAAATTATTAAAACTTCTGAGGGCTTTTGTAATGCTGGGACTTGCTCGATGAAGAAAGATGGTAAGCTTATGTTTGCTGATAGAAACCACCTTAATATGTTAGGAAGTAGATATGTTGCAAAAATAATCCTGGCTTCTTACCCAGAGCTTCGTCTGAAGCGACAGCCAACTGAGGGACAATCCAGCTACATCTCCGAGAATAAGTAACTTCTAGGCTGAATTAATCAATAACACGTCATCCAAAATAAAGGCTCGCAGAATGCGAGCCTTTATTAATCCATTCTATGAGCCAATTTGATGCCGGGATATTGTGCCGATTTTCGTTTCGCTGCTGTCCAAAGTCAATCGTAAGCGCGTTAACGCTCCATGAACCCCACATTTCAAGCGCTTAGCTGATGCCAGATGCTGTGCTCCCCATTTCCTCAGGAGCCAGTTCACCATGATGCGCGACCGCGTGTTCGTAAGCGCTTCATAAACCCCACCTAGTCAAAGATGGGTGAAGCGTTCAGCAATGCGATAGAGGTTTGCAGTTCCATGGCATCAAGGCTTCGTAATCTTCAACTGAGGACGCCTGTGGCAGACGCTCCAGAGCGTGGCGCAGCCACGCATAGGGTTCTTCGCCGTTAGCTTTGGCGGTCTCAACCAAGCTGGAAAGTTGAGTGCTCGCTGTCGCGCCTTTAGGTGTCTCGCTGAACAACCAGATTTTTCTGCCAATGACAAAAGGTCGTATCGCACGCTCGGCAGTGTTGTTGTCGGTGGGCAAGTAGCCTTCCTCAACGTACCGCTCGAGTTTTTTCCAGTTGTTTGCCAAGTAGGCGACCGCTTTGCCGAGAGCTTTTCGTGTAGTCATGTGGGGCAGAGTTTTTCAGCATCCAAGCCTTCAGCTCACCTAGCACCTTGAGTTTTAAGTCCTGACGACCTTTTTTTCGCGCCTCATCGCTGCTTTGTTTATAGGCGATCTCGGTACCATAGAGTTTGCTGATTAACTTCAACTCGATGTCGGCACGTCCCGTTTTCCCTTTTGGCTGCACTTTTTGGGTCTCAACGAACTTGCGCCTGGCATGGGCCAACACCATATGCGCTCAACACCTTCTTGTGCGCCCAGCGCCTTGTACCCGGCGTAATCGTCGGTCATGAGTTAGTCGCGATAGTCAGCGCGCAGTCGAGTAGGCATTCCTGCGCTCGGCTGGTGGAGTAGTCAAAAAGGATCACCGGCCTGTCGGGTGGGCCGTCGGTTTGCAACCACCGCCAGGACTGACTGCTCGGCTCTCGATCAGGCTCTTTCAGTACCAGCACGCGTGTTTCATCGCAGTGGATGGCGCGGCTAGCCAACAGGCTATCGCGCATTAAATTCAGCAGTGGCTGAAAGTGCTCACCACGCTGAATTACGGACACTGTGGATAATCGCTTCGTCTGTGGCATCGGGCGCTGTTTTAAAACGTTCGGATTCCAGGCGCTTTAGCCAAAGGCAGAAGCCGTTGCGTTCCCTGTACAAAATCTTGATCCGGTTGCGGGGCTTGTTAAGAAAAAAATACGGGGTCAAACACCGCCACCTTGATGTCCAGTTTGACCAGAGCGGCGAGGCCATCGATGGACTTTCGAAAGTCAACCAGCTTACGTTAGATAGGATTTATCGACTTTTACATCGGGTCGCATCATGGCGGGGTTGGTTCTAGAGTAAGCGCTCTATAAACCCCACATTCAAAGTCATCACCTGACCCCGATGCTGTACTTCCGATTCCTTTCCGGAGCCAGCGCCTCATGATGCGTCCCGACGCAAAAGTCGAAAAAGTCTATCTCTACCCCCGTCGACTTCCGAAAATCCATCGATGGCCTCGCTGCTTTGGTCGAACTGGATATTCAGGTCGCAGTGTTTGACCCGGTGCTTTTCGTGTTCCTCAACAACCCTCGAAACCGAGTGAAGATTTTGTATTGGCAGCGCAACGGCTTTTGCCTTTGGCTAAAGCGGCTGGAGTCTGAGCGCTTCAAAACATCGCCGGATTGTTCGGATGAAGCCATCGTGCTGACGGTTCAAGAGCTCAACTGGTTATTGGACGGTTTTGATTTGTGGCGCAACCGTCCGCATCAAGTTTTGAAGCCTCGATTCGTCGCCTGATTCGGTATAATCCAGGGCATGATTTCCATGCCCAAAGACCTTCCTGACGACCCTGTTTTGCTCAAGCAACTGCTTGAGCAAATGCTGAGTGAGCGCGAGTCGGA
>Ga0182005_1000402_pt1 | contig 23631 bp, 25 predicted proteins | sample Sormic07211103_1_FD_123021 | JGI IMG/M metagenome (GOLD analysis project Ga0182005, IMG submission 123021) | Rhizosphere microbial communities from Sorghum bicolor, Mead, Nebraska, USA - 072115-103_1 MetaG | ecosystem: Host-associated > Plants > Roots > Rhizosphere | place: USA: Nebraska...
CGTTTTGTTTGTCAGCAGCAGAGAGATGAGATTATGTGGCGTTTCAAGATTTTCGTCAACTACTTTTTTACCAACCACCGAAAAACTTCTTCACACCTACAACACCTTCAATCCCCGCTTTCCCCTCTCAAACTCCGCTCGCAAATCAGCCTCTTTTCTACTTCAGCTGCTTCGTTCATTTCGCGTCGTTCTCAACGGGAGGCGAACTATAGCAACCCTTCCTCACCCCAGCAAGTACTTTTTCGCTGTTTCTTTAAAATATTTCCATTTATCCTTTTTTATCCAGATACAGAGCTGCTCCGACAAGCTGGCAACAAGCCAGTCCATCAAGCATCGACCGAGTTCAGCACCGCCCAACGGGCGGCGCTCACGCCCTTTTCCAGGCTGACCCGGCTCACTATCTGTTCCAGCTGCAGATGATTGCTGGGTGAAGTAATCAGGTCCGCCCGCACTTCCAGCTGGGTGCCGGACGCCATGTCCTCGCTATGCAGCGACTGCACCACCAGGTGCGGCATGCCATTGAGCATATGCAGCATCAAGGTGCGCACCTGCACCTCATCTTCCGGCCGGCATACTACAGAGAGGCGATACACCTGTTCGATTTCCGTCGCGCTGTGCAGGTCCCGCTGGTTGATCATATTAGAGACACCCCGTAACAGGACATTGGCCCCCAGGATCGCTGCCGCGCCAATGGCCGCTTCCAGCGCGTGGCCGAGCCCGCACAGCACGCCGACCGCCGCCGAACACCATAATGTCGCCGCGGTATTCAGCCCGCGCACATTGATTCCTTCACGCATGATGACGCCGGCGCCAAGGAAACCGATGCCGGACACTACATATGAGGCAATCCGGGTCGCGCCTTGCGGATCCGATTCGAATGCCGACACCATGACGAACAGCGATGCGCCGATCGATACCAGCGCATTGGTCCGCAAACCGGCCATGCGCTGGCGCATTTGACGCTCGGCCCCTATCAGCGACCCTAAGGTGAGGGCCAGCAATACGCGCAGGGTAAATATTTTCCAATCCATCTTCACTGCCTTTCTGTGTGCGTCGCCACGCCGGGCGGCGACATTCCATGGGTGCGCAACGCTGCTCCGTGCATTGAATCATGCACTGAAGGCCAACGGGCAACTCAAACAAACTTAATGGGTGGGATAAGGCGGCGATGCGGGATCGCCCGGGATGCGGCAATGCGTCAATTCAACGGCTGCCGCAATGGACGACTAAAAACAGGTGAATTGCATCGGGCTGCGCGCCCATCCACGCATACTGGGACAACTGTCCAAAATCGGATCTCCTACAAGGATAGTCCACGGGATTCTATGCAGGCGCCATGGGCAAGTCAAGCAACAGCCTCGGCGTCCGCCGCCAGCTTGCGCAAGATATGGGCGGCTGCGACCAGGCCAAAGGTGGCGGTGACCACCACTGCCGAACCGTAGCCTGCGCAATTCAATCCTGTAACGCCAGGCGCGGCATCGACGGCGCATGCCTCTTCGCTGAGCGGCGCGCTTAAGGGCTCGGTGGAAAACACCGCATCGATGCCGAAACGCACCTTATCGCCGCGCGGGAAGCGGTATTCGGAACGCAGGCGCTTGCGTACCTTGGCCAGCAGCGGTTCCTGCTCGGTCTTGGCAAGATCGCGCACTTCAATGCAGGTCGGGTCAACCTGCCCGCCAGCGCTGCCGATCGTGATCAGGCGAATTCCCTGGTCGCGGCAATAGGCGATCAAGGCCGCCTTGGCGCGCACATTGTCGATGGCGTCGATCACGTAATCGTAGCGCTGCTCCCCTATCATTTCCGGCAAATTGTCTGCCGTAATGAAATCCTCCACTTCGGTCACATGGCAATAGGGGTTGATCTGGGCGATGCGCGCCGCCAGCGCACTCACCTTGGCCTGGCCGAGCGTATCGGTCAGCGCATGGATCTGGCGGTTGATGTTGGATTCAGCCAGGTTATCCAGGTCGATCATGGTCAGGTTGCCGATCGCACTGCGCGCCAGCGCCTCGATCGCCCAGGAACCGACGCCGCCGACGCCGATCACGCAGACATGCGCCTGCAGGAAGCGCGCCAGCGCAGCGGCGCCGTACAGGCGCGCGATGCCGCCGAAACGCCGGTCGAAGTCGATTTCGTCGAGGTCGATGGCAATGGGGGCGGATGCGCCAGAGGCGCTTGATGCAACGGATGAAGACATGGCTGGAGACAAAAAGAACTGCACAGGCAATCGCCAAAATATCCAAGGATGGCCGGATATCGCTATTGGCGCTATTTTACCGGCTCTGCAAGACGGATTTATTTTGAAGTGCTTTAATATGAGTACATTGCCATTTATCGACAAGTTGACAGATAGGCATCTATTCGCCCATGGCGTCCCAGCTTAACCTACGAGATACACCATCATGCCAAATGCACTGATCAGCACGGCGCCGGATTTCAGCCAGCCGATAGCCGTCCTCAAGCACTGCCACGACAAGATACGCCAGCAGCTGGCCACGCTGCAGAACCTGCTCGATCATGTGCCGCAACACGGCAGCGATGCCCAGGCACAGCAGGCGGCGCACAGCGTCATGCGCTATTTCAACCAGGCAGCTCCGCATCATCATGCAGATGAAGAGCATGACCTGCTGCCGATGCTGACCGCCACCGCAACCGGCGAAGACGCCGCCGTGCTGCAAAAACTGACGCCGGAAATCCTGGCCGAACATCAGCAGATGGACAGCCTCTGGCATTGCCTGAACCTGCAACTGACGCAGATCGCCGACGGCGAAGCGGCGATCCCCGTGCTGTCGACGCAAGACGTACAGCAGTTTTCCACCATCTACGCCAGCCACATGGAAAAGGAAGAAACCTGGATCGCCCCCATGGCAAAACGCATTTTCAATGAACAGCAGATGCAGCAACTAGGAGCAGCAATGCAGCAACGTCGAGGTATTAGCGCATGAGCCAAAGCAAAGACCAATCCATCGCAGATCTCAGGATCGACTACAGCCAGGCCAGCCTGTCGGAAGCAGACAGCGCCGCCGATCCAATCACGCAATTCGGAAAATGGTTTGACGAAGCGATCCAGGCGGAAGTGCCGGAAGCGAATGCGATGAGCCTGGCGACGGTGGGGCAAAACGGCCGGCCGTCGTCGCGCATTGTGCTGATCAAGCAGTACGATGAGCGCGGCTTCACCTGGTTTACCAATTTCGAAAGCCGCAAGGGCCATGAACTTCTGGCGCATCCCTACGGCGCACTGTTGTTTCACTGGGTAGCGCTGGAACGCCAGGTACGTATCGAAGGCAGGGTCGAACGCGTCTCTGAAAACGAGAGCGATGCCTACTTCCACAGCCGGCCGCTGCGCAGCCGCCTCGGCGCGATCGCCTCGGCGCAAAGCCAGCCGATCGGCAGCCGCGACCTGCTCGAAGCCGAATATGCGAAAGCCGAGCAAGAATTCGGCGATCATCCGCCGCGGCCAAATCATTGGGGCGGCTACAGACTTTTGCCGGATACGGTAGAATTTTGGCAAGGGCGGCGGTCTCGTTTGCACGACCGGATTCTGTATACCCTGGACGCGGATGGCAACTGGCAGCGGCAACGCCTTCAACCTTAGTTCCGCGTCGTCGGTCAACGCCGGCCGCAATGGACTGTAACAGCCGAATCAGGAGTGAAGGGCGCGTATCCGGCGCGCAGGGCAAGACGCACAGCGCAGTAATAGCGGTATTGCGGGCATGTGCAACGCCGCCATGCGGGTCAGGTACGTGACAAGCACTTCTGATTCGGCTGTTACAGTCCACTAGTACAAGTATTTCATCACCGGAGGAGAAATCGTGTTCTGGGAAAAGAAGCTTGAGAACTGGGTAAATGAAGTCCGCCACCGCACCGCATTACCATTGCGGCTGGAATTGTGGAACGGCCAGAAGTTTGACTTTGGCACCTATGCGGCACCGGACGTTACCGTGCGCGTACCGCATGTCTCCGCCCTCGCTTACCTGCTGACGCCATCCCTCGCCAATCTTGGCGAGGCATACGTTGAAGGCAAGATCGAAGTCGAAGGGAAAATCAGGGAAATCATCGCTGTCGGCAACGCGCTGGCGGCCAATACGCTGAAAGCGGATGGGAAATTCTCCCGCATCACCCGCACCTTCCGCCACAACAAGGAAAAAGACGCGGAAGCGATCCGTTACCACTACGACGTCTCCAACGATTTTTACAAGCTGTGGCTGGACCAGAACATGGTCTATTCCTGCGCCTATTTTGAAAACGGCGATGAAGACCTGGCCACTGCGCAGCTCAAGAAAATCGATCACATCCTGACCAAGATCCAGGTCCAGCCGGGCCACACCTTGCTCGATATCGGTTGCGGCTGGGGCGCCCTGGTATTGCGCGCGGCGCAGAAATTCGGCGCCAGATGCGTCGGCATCACACTCTCGGAAAACCAGTATGCACTGGCCCGGGAAAGGGTAAAGCAGGCCGGCCTGGAAGACCGGATAGAAATCCGCCTGCAAGACTATCGCGACATCACCGGCAGCTTCGACAGGATCACCAGCGTCGGCATGTTCGAGCATGTCGGCCTGAATAACCTGCCGATGTATTTCTCGCGCATCCGCAGCTTGCTGGCGGACGACGGCATCGCCATGAACCACGGCATCACCACCACCGACATCAACAACGGCGAATCGCCATACGGCGGCGGCGAATTCATCGACAAATACGTATTCCCGCACGGCGAGCTGCCGCATATCGGCCTGGTGCTGAAGACCATGCAGGAGGGCGGGCTGGAAGTATTCGATGTGGAAAACCTGCGGCGCCACTACGCCAAGACCTGCGGCATCTGGGCCGACAACCTGGAAGCGCGTGCCGATGAAGTCAGGAAAGCCGTGGACGACCGCCGTTTCCGCATCTGGCGCATTTACCTGGCCGGCAGTTCTTACGGTTTCGAACGCGACTGGATGTCGCTGTACCAGGTGGTGTGCCGCAAGGCCGGGCGCAGTGCGAGCACGCTGCCCTGGTCGCGCGATTACATTTACCAGGCGGCGCGATAATCCGAGGACTATCCACTGTTCCGCCCGGAACAGTGGATAAATAAATGCTTAGCTGCCGATGACCTTTTCGGTAAAGATCTTGCGCAATTTCGCCACTTTAGGCGCCACCACGAACGCACAGTAGCCTTGTAACGGGTGCTGGCGGAAATAATTCTGGTGGTAGTCCTCTGCCTTGTAATAGGTTTCGGCAGGGCTCAATTCGGTGACGATAGGCGCATCCCATACATTCGCCATTTCCGCGATGACCTGTTCCGCATCTTTCTTCTGCTGCGGCGACTGGTAATAGATCGCAGAACGGTATTGCGTGCCGACGTCGTTGCCCTGGCGGTTCAAGGTGGTGGGATCGTGGATCGTAAAGAAGATTTCCAGCAGCTCGCGGAAACTGACCTGGTCCGTATCGAATGTCACCGCCACCACTTCAGCATGGCCGGTGGTGCCTTCGCAGACCTGCTCATAAGTCGGGTTCGCTAGCTGGCCGCCGGTATATCCCGATTCGACATGCTGCACTCCTTTTATTTCCTGGTACACCGCCTCCAGGCACCAGAAGCATCCGCCCCCTAAAACTGCAACTTCCTTGGTCATGGCCGTTACTCCCTGGTTACTTTCCACTAACACTTTCACTTTAACGCAATCTGCCGCCACTTGTCGATGTAGATATGCAGAATCTCATATGCAATCCATGCGGGCAAAAAAATGCCCTGGCTATGCAGGGCATTCAGTACAAACCTTATCCGGCGATTTAGAACTTGTAGCCGACTGTCAGTATCGACACCAAAGGATTCAGAGTGATTTTGGTAGTGGCGTGGGTCGTTGTTCCATCGCTGTGGCGAGTACTCAGGTCAGCCTTGGTGTCCAGCGGGACATACGACAGGGAGAAGCTGGCGGACCAGTTCTTGTCGAAATTATAGGCCATGCCAACCGTCCCGACCGGCGAGAAAGAACTGCTCAAATCGGCGCTGGTGGAAGCGCCAGGATCGCCGCCGCCCAGAAGTCCGGTCAGGCTGCTGGTCAGCTTGATGTTCGAATACCAGACGTATGTAACGCCGGCGCCGACAAAAGGACGGAATTGGCTGTTAGCGTCGCCGAAGTAGTATTTCGCCACGATCGCCGGGCTCCATTGCGTGGCCGTGCCAAGCTGGCCGAGGCCATTCAGGGAACCTGCGCCGCTCAGCTTGAATTTCGGCGGAATGCCCAAGTCCGCCGTTACGGCGATATTGTCGGTAAAGAAATGGGTCATCTGCAGGATGGCAGTGTCAGCGTTGGAAACATGCGCGCCGCTATTTGGCACCGTGAAGGTCCCGAGCTTCAACGGCTCGCTGGACTGGTTCAGCCCGAGGTGTGCCCAGCCGACGCTGACGACATTGTCGCCAGCCTGCTGCGCCATGGCAGGAGCCGCGCATGCTGCCAGCAGGGACAGGGCCGCCAGCTTTGGCAATACTTTGAATTGTTTTTTCATATGTCTTCTCCAAGTTACACTTCATTTTTAGTAGCGGGATTTTTGCCTGCAGCGAATACAGTACAAACCCATTTTTTTGGCGTTTTTTCGTTCTGGCCTGGCCAGACAACGCTCTCTTATTCGACTGCATTTACCAGAACTGGCGCATCCGTGGCTTCCGGATATCTTTTTCCATGCTTTTTTTCATCAAAAAGAACGCGCGTGCTATTCTTTTTTTTACACTATGCCAGCTTTAGAATCGTTTGACTACAGTTGTAGCTTTTTTACCTCAAATTATTTTTTGAAACCTGCCAGGACGGCAGATGAATCGTGCGCGGCACGGCGTAAACGGTCATTGACGCCCTGCCAGTCCGGGTCGGACGGCGGTGCTTCAACCACGATCAGGTCGGCCGCCGCATGATCCATATTGCGCAGCGCGGCATAGAGATCATGGGCATACGCCGGGGCTGAAGCTGCCATGGGAAATTGCGCGGCCAAAGGCGGAATCTCCTTGGCCAGCGTGGAATAGCTGATCAGCGCCAGGCTTTGTCCGGCCTGGCGCATCTGCTGCAGGGTGTCCGCCAGCTGCGCCGAGGGCACCAGCAGCACCGGGGTGCGCGGCGCATAGTGCGATTCCAGCGTGCCTGAAGCGCGCGGAGCGGCGGCGTCGGCGGCTTGTACCGCGACTCCCAGCACCGCGCCGATCTGCGCGGCGCTGATATGGCCGGGCCGCAGCAGCACCGGTCCATGCGACGCCAGGCGCGACAAATCGATGATGGTCGACTCGATGCCGACCTCGCTCTGGCCGCCATCCAGGATACAAGCAATCGGGCTATCGCCGTCGGCGTCGAATTCATCGCGCACATGCTGCGCCGTGGTCGGGCTGACATGGCCGAACTTGTTTGCAGACGGGCCGGCAATGCCGCCTTTGCCGCCTTTGAACTCGCGCAGCAAAGCCTGCGCCACTGGATGCGACGGGCAACGCAAGCCGATCGAGCTCTGGCCGCCCGAAACCTGGTCCGGTATGTGCTCGGCGCGCGGCAAGATCAGCGTCAGCGGCCCCGGCCAAAAAGCGGCGATCAGCGCTTGCGCCTGCGGCGGCACCGACTCCACCCAATAAGCGATGTCAGCTTCCGGCGCGACATGGACGATCACCGGATGATTGGACGGACGTCCTTTGGCAGCGTAGATGCTGGCCACCGCCGCCGCATTCTCGGCATCGGCTCCCAGCCCGTACACCGTTTCGGTAGGAAACGCGACCAATGCGCCAGCCTCCAGCTTGCGCGCGGCCAGCCGGATTGCTTGCTGATCGATGATCGGGTCTTTCATTTACGCCGCGATGCCGAGGATATCGCAGGCTTGCGCCAGTTGCTGCTGGGCTTCAGCCATGGTCGCCGCGATGAAAGTGATATGCCCCATCTTGCGCGCACGGCGCGCCTGCGCCTTGCCGTACAAATGCAGGTGCGCCGCCGGCAGGGCCAGGATCCGGTCCCACGCCGGTTCGCGCGCCTGCTGGCTGTCGCCTTCGAACCAGACGTCGCCCAGGATATTCAGCATCACTGCCGGCGAATGCTGGCGGGTATCGCCCAGGGGCATGCGCGCCATGGCCCGGACTTGCTGCGCGAACTGGCTGGTGACGCAGGCATCCATGGTGTAGTGGCCGCTGTTGTGTGGACGCGGCGCCATTTCGTTGACTACCAGCGAACCGTCTTGCAAGACAAAAAATTCAATGCACAGGACACCGACATAGGCCAGCTGCCCGATGATGGCCAGCGCCGCATGCTGGGCGCGCCTGGCGGTTTCGTCGCAGACATTCGGGCCCGGAACCGTGGTGGTAAACAGGATGCCGTCGCGATGCACGTTTTCAGCGATCGGGTACACGGCAGCCTTGCCGTCCAGCCCGCGCACCACCAGCACCGAGACCTCGTAGGCCAGCGGCAGCATCTTTTCCAGCACGCAGGCAACGCCGTTCATGCCGGCGAACGCCTGGCGCACCTCGTCCAGGCTGCGCACCCGTGCCTGGCCCTTGCCGTCGTAGCCGAGCCGCACCGTTTTCAGGATGCCGGGCAACAAGTCGGCGGGAATGGTCTCGATATCTGCTGCGGATGCAATCAGGTGATGCGGCGCAGGCAGCACCGTCGATGTCTTGGCGCACTCGGTAAAGAAACGCTTTTCCACCATGCGGTCCTGGGCTACCGAAACGCAGGCGGCGGCAGGCGCGACAAAACTGTTGCGCGCCAGGATCGCCAGGCTGTCGGCAGCGACGTTTTCAAATTCAGTGGTCACCGCCGCGCACAGGCTGGCCATCTCGGTCAAGGCGACTTCATCGTTGTAGTCGGCCAGGAAATGGCGGTCGGCGACGTGGCCGGTCGGGCAATCCTGCTCCGGTTCCAGCACCGCCACCTTGTAACCCATGGCTTGGGCTTCGTGGGTGAACATGCGGCCCAGCTGGCCGCCGCCCATCACGCCCAGCCAGGTCGCTGGCGTCGTGGCGGGGATAATAGGATCTGTCGAATCGTGCGCTTTGTCTTTCATACCGCTCATACCGGAGGCAATTTCATATCAAGGGCAATTTGCGTCTGCCTGGCGCGGAACGCCAGCAGCTTGGCGGCAAGGGCATCGTCGGTAGTGGCCAGCATGGCGATCGCCGACAGGGCGGCGTTGGCCGCGCCGGCTTCGCCGATGGCATAGGTGGCGACCGGAATGCCTTTCGGCATCTGCACGATGGACAGCAAGGAATCCTCGCCGCGCAGGTACTTGGACGGCACCGGCACGCCCAGCACCGGCACGATGGTCTTGGCGGCGATCATGCCCGGCAGGTGGGCAGCGCCGCCGGCGCCGGCGATGATGGCGCGCAGGCCGCGCTCGCGCGCGCTTTCTGCGTAGGCAAACATCTGGTCCGGCATGCGGTGCGCCGAAATCACTTGCGCCTCGTGCGCAACGCCAAACTCGGTCAGGATAGCGACGGCGTGCTGCATCACGTCCCAATCCGAGGAAGATCCCATGACGATGCCAACCAGCGGCCGGTCCACAGTATCCTTGCTCATCATCAATCCTTCAGCGTTTCGCCGGTCAGGCTGAACAGCGCTTCGCGATACTTGGCGCCGGTTTTTTCGATGACGTCGTCCGGCAGCGTCGGCGCCGGCGCAGTCTTGTTCCAGCTGGTGACGGTTTCCAGGTAATCGCGCACGAACTGCTTGTCGAACGATGGCGGCGAAATGCCGACCTGGTAGCTGGCGGCCGGCCAGAAGCGCGAAGAATCGGCGGTCAGCACTTCATCCATCAGGTGCAGGACGCCGTCCTTATCGAGACCGAATTCAAACTTGGTGTCGGCGATGATGATGCCGCGCGTCGCCGCGTAGTCGGCCGCGGTCTTGTACAGTTCGATGCTGACGCTGCGGATCTTCTCGGCCAGTTCCTTGCCGATGCGCGCTTCCATGTCGGCAAAGCTGATGTTCTCGTCATGCTCGCCCATCTCGGCCTTGGCCGCCGGCGTGAAGATCGGCTCGGCCAGCTTGGCGGCCTGCTGCAAACCCGGCGGCAGGCTGATGCCGCAGATGGCGCCGGTAGCCTGGTAATCCTTCCAGCCGGAACCGATGATATAACCACGCACCACCGCCTCGACCATGATCGGCTGCAGGCGCTTCGCCACTACCGCGCGGCCGCGCACCTGCTCCACTTCATCTGCCGCCACTACCGATTCCGGCGCAATCCCGGTCAGGTGGTTAGGCACGATCGCCGCCAGCTTGTCGAACCAGAAATCGGACATGCGGTTCAAGACCTTGCCTTTGCCCGGGATCGGCTGGTTCATGATGACGTCGAAAGCCGACAAGCGGTCGGAGGTGACGATCAGGATCTTGTCTTCGCCGACGGCATAGTTTTCGCGCACCTTGCCGCGGCCCAGCAATGGCAATGAGGTAATGGTGGATTGGTAGAGGCTTGTCATGGTTATTCCAAAAGTCAGAAAACCAGGCAGAGAACGATGCAAGCATCGTCCTGCGCCTGGCAAGTTATTGCGCCAAGCCTTGCCTGGCGCCGGTACCGCACTGTTTATTACTGAACGATCTGCGCCAGTTCGCCCTTCTTGTATTTCTCCGCGATCTTTTCCAGCGACACCGGCTTGACCTTGGCGGCCTGGCCTTCGCAGCCGAACGCCAGGAAACGGGCTTTCACCACGGCCTTGGCAGCTTCGCGCGCCGGCTTGAGGTAATCGCGCGGATCGAACTTGCTTGGATTCTCGATCAGGTAACGGCGGATCGCGCCGGTCATCGCCAGGCGGATGTCGGTATCGATATTGATCTTGCGCACGCCGTGGCGGATCCCTTCCTGGATTTCTTCCACCGGCACGCCGTAGGTTTCTTTCATGTCGCCGCCGAATTCGCGGATTTCCGCCAGCAGTTCCTGCGGCACCGATGACGAACCGTGCATCACCAGGTGGGTGTTAGGAATGCGGGTATGGATTTCCTTGATGCGTTCGATCGCCAGGATGTCGCCGGTCGGCTTGCGCGAGAACTTGTAAGCGCCGTGCGAAGTGCCGATCGCAATCGCCAGCGCATCGCACTGGGTCTGCTTGACGAAATCGGCTGCCTGCGAAACGTCGGTCAGCAGCTGTTCGCGGGTCATCTTGCCGTCCGCTCCGTGGCCGTCTTCCTTGTCGCCCATCATGGTTTCCAGCGACCCGAGCACGCCCAGCTCCGCTTCCACGGTGACGCCGATCGCGTGCGAGAACTCCACCACCTTGCGCGATACTTCGACGTTGTATTCGTAGCTGGCGACCGACTTGCCGTCTTCCATCAGCGAACCGTCCATCATCACCGAAGTGAAACCGGACTTGATCGCCGCCATGCACACCGCCGGCGACTGGCCGTGGTCCTGGTGCATCACAACCGGGATGTGCGGGAAAGCTTCCACCGCCGCTTCGATCAGGTGGCGCAGGAATGCCTCGCCGGCATATTTGCGGGCGCCGGCGGAAGCCTGCATGATGACCGGCGCGCCGACTTCATCGGCGGCCTGCATGATGGCAGTGACTTGTTCCAGGTTGTTGACGTTGAAAGCAGGCAGGCCATAGCTGTTTTCAGCTGCGTGGTCCAGCAATTGACGCATGGATACTAGAGGCATGATGTACTCCGATAATAAAAACCTGTAATGGAACAGCGTTCAGGCCGCGCGCTACGCAGTACGCACTGCGGCGCCGCGTGCCGATTCTGCTCCAACGAATTCAATACTCGCCGATCTTCATGATCTTCAGCGCATTGGTGCCGCCGATCTGTCCCATCGGCTCACCCCATGTGACAACCACCAGGTCGCCAAGTTGCACTACGCCGTTAGCCAGCAGCAAATTCTGCGCAGCCTTCAGCACTTCTTCGCGGTCGCCCGACTTGGCCAGCTCGAAAGTCTGGACATTGCGGTACAAGGCGGCCTTGCGCTGGGTAGCGATGCTTGGAGTGATTGCAAAAATGGGAATATCGATGTTGTGCCGGCTCATCCACAGCGGCGTCGAGCCGGATTCGGTCAGCGCGGCGATCGCCTTGACCCGCAAGTGGTGGGCGGTAAACAAGGCGCCATAGGCGATCGACTGGTCGACGCGGGTGAACTGGACATTCAGGAAATCGGCGTCGAGCTTGCAGTCTTCCGATTTTTCGGCTTCCAGGCAGATCGCCGACATGGCTTCCACCGTCTCTACCGGATATTTGCCGGACGCGGTTTCGGCGGAAGTCATCACGGCGTCGGTGCCGTCCAGCACGGCGTTGGCGACGTCGGACACTTCGGCCCGGGTCGGCACCGCATTGACGATCATCGATTCCATCATCTGGGTCGCGGTGATGGTCAGCTTGTTGGAAATGCGCGCCATCTTGATCATGCGCTTCTGCAGCGCCGGCACGGCGGCATTGCCGACTTCCACCGCCAGGTCGCCGCGGGCCACCATGATGCCGTCTGACGCATCGAGGATCTCTTGCAGCACCGGGATCGCTTCGGCGCGCTCGATCTTGGCGATCATCATCGGCTTGTGGTCGTAGGGCTCGCCGGCCACATTGGCCAGCTGGCGCGCCATTTCCATGTCGGTCGCGTTTTTCGGGAAGGACACCGCAACGTAATCGGCCTGGAAACTCATGGCGGTCTTGATGTCTTCCATGTCCTTGGCCGTCAGCGCCGGCGCCGACAAGCCGCCGCCCTGGCGATTGATACCCTTGTTGTTGGACAGTTCGCCGCCGATCTTGACGATGGTATGGATCTCGTTGCCGATGATTTTTTCTACCGTCAGCACGATCAAGCCGTCGTTGAGCAGCAATACGTCAGCCGGCCTCAGGTCGCGCGGCAGGGCCTTGTAGTCAAGGCCGGCGCGGTCCTGGTTGCCCATGGCGCAATCGGCGTCGAGAATGAATTTTGCGCCGTTCTTCAATTCGATCTTGCCCTGCTCGAACTTGCCGACCCGGATCTTCGGCCCCTGCAAGTCAGCCATGATGGCGACCTGCTTGCCGCAGGCTGCAGCTATTTCCCGCACCAGCTTGGCGCGGTCGATATGGTCCTGCGCCTTGCCATGCGAAAAATTCAGTCGCACCACGTCGACCCCGGCGACGAACATCCGCGCCAGTGTGTCAGCATCGCTCGATGCAGGTCCGATAGTGGCGACGATCTTGGTAGCTCTTTGCATGGACAACCTTTCAGTACGACATGGACAAACCCCGGGACAGTTGGTTGCCTCCAACCAGTTGTCCCATTTCCGGGTAAAACTTAACTGGCGCGCTGCAGCAGTATCTCGACCGCCGGCAGGGTCTTGCCTTCCAAAAATTCCAGGAAAGCGCCGCCGCCGGTGGAGATGTAGCCGATCTTGTCGGTAATCTTGTATTTGGCGATCGCCGCCAGCGTATCGCCGCCGCCGGCAATCGAGAAGGCCTTGGAGCCGGCGATCGCCAGCGCCAGGGTCTTGGTGCCTTCGCCGAACTGGTCGAACTCGAACACGCCGACCGGGCCGTTCCAGACCACCGTGCCAGCCTGGGCGATTTGCGCGGCCAGGGTTGCCGCGGTTTTCGGGCCGATATCCAGGATCAGGTCATCGTCGGCCACATCGCCGACATCTTTCACCTGCGCTGCCGCCGTCGGCGAAAATTCCTTGGCGCACACGACGTCGACCGGAATCGGCACCGAAGCGCCGCGCTTGGCCATCATCTCGATAATTGCCTTGGCTTCTTCAACCAGGTCCGGTTCCGCCAGCGACTTGCCGATCTTCAGGCCGCTAGCCAGCAGGAAGGTGTTGGCGATGCCGCCGCCGACGATCAGGTTGTCGACCTTGTCGGCCAGCGCTTTCAATATGGTCAGCTTGCTCGACACCTTGGAGCCGGCGACGATCGCCACCAGCGGCCGCGCCGGCTGGTTCAGGGCCTTGCCCAGGGCGTCCAGCTCGGCCGCCAGCAGAGGTCCGGCGCAGGCAACCGGCGCAAACTTGGCGACGCCATGGGTAGTCGCTTCGGCCCGGTGGGCGGTGCCGAAAGCGTCGTTGACATAGATATCGCAGAGCTTGGCGATCTTTTGCGCCAGCTCGTCGCTGTTCTTTTTCTCGCCCTTGTTGACACGGCAGTTTTCCAGCAGCACTACCTGGCCCGGCGCCACGTCCACGCCCTCTACCCAGTTCTGGCGCAGCTCCACCGGCTGGCCCAGCAATTCCGCCAGGCGCTTGGCGATAGGCGCCAGCGAATCTTCCGGCTTGAATTCGCCTTCGGTGGGACGTCCCAGGTGCGAAGTCACCATCACCGCCGCGCCGGCGTCCAGCGCCTGGCGGATCGCCGGCACCGAAGCGCGCACGCGCGTATCTTCAGTAATATTGCCTGCCGCGTCTTGCGGCACGTTGAGGTCGGCACGGATGAACACGCGCTTGCCTTGCAGCTGGTGTTGCGCGATCAGGTCGCTTAGTCGATTGAATTTCATGTCGATCAGGCAATATCAGTGAGGAAAAGTGGCTATTTTACTCCAGCAGCCTCTGGCAAAACACCGTTTTACGCACATACCGGTTCTCAAAAGGCATATAACGAGCCCAATATTCTGCAGAGTAGGCCCCGGCGAATCCGTTAAAATGTCACTTTATACCCAAGAATCCGCCAAAGATCGGCAGTGAGCGATGACAGGCCGGCAAACGCCGCAATCTCATTGCATATCAGGCAATTTTTATTTACTGGAGGTTTGAACATGTCCATGGATGACCGCGACGGCAAGATCTGGAAAGACGGCAAGCTGATCGACTGGCGCGACGCCAATATCCACGTCCTGACGCATTCGCTGCACTACGGCATGGCGGTCTTCGAGGGCGTGCGCGCCTACAAGACCGAGCAGGGCCCGGCGATTTTCCGCCTGAAGGAACATACCCAGCGCCTGCTGAACTCGGCCAAGATCTTCCAGATGCAAGTGCCTTACGACCTGCAAACCCTGATCGACGCGCAAATCCAGGTGGTGCGCGAGAACCAGCTGGAGTCTTGCTACATGCGGCCGCTGGTCTGGATCGGTTCGGAAAAGCTCGGCATCGCCGCCAAGGGCAACACCGTGCATGTCGCCATCGCGGCCTGGCCGTGGGGCGCCTACCTGGGCGAAGACGGCCTGGCCAAAGGCATACGCGTCAAGACTTCCTCGTTCAGCCGCCACCACGTCAATGTATCGCTGGTGCGCGCCAAGGCCAGCGGCTATTACATCAATTCCATCCTGGCCAACCAGGAAGCGCTGACCGACGGCTACGACGAGGCTTTGCTGCTGGACACCGACGGCTACGTGTCGGAAGGTTCCGGCGAAAACGTCTTCATCGTCAAGAACGGCAAGATCTACACCCCAGACCTGGCGTCCTGCCTGGACGGCATCACGCGCGACGCGGTGCTGACCATGGCGCGCGACAGCGGCATCGAAGTGATCGAGAAGCGCATTACCCGCGACGAAGTGTATTGCAGCGATGAAGCATTCTTCACCGGCACGGCGGCAGAAATCACGCCCATACGCGAACTCGACAACCGCAGCATCGGCGAAGGCAAGCGCGGCCCGATCACCGAAAAGATGCAAACCATGTTTTTCGACGTAGTGGCAGGCAAGTCTGACAAATACCGGCACTGGCTTACCGTGGTCGGGAAATAAGCCAGCGTCGACAGCAATCAGTTGCAAGTAAAGCAGAAGCAAATTTGGAGAAACAGATGACTACAGCAGCAAATTCGGCAGCAAATACACAAACCCCGGTTGAACTCGACGGCAAGGACCTGCCGGCGCATTGCCCTAATCCGGCTATGCCGCTATGGTCTTCGCATCCGCGCGTGTTTCTGGAATTCGACAAGAGCAGCGGCAACGCCAAATGCCCCTACTGCGGCACGCAGTACCGGCTGAAACCGGGTGCGGTGGTCAAGGGCCACTGAGGCGGCCACTGATAGCGAAAAGGGAGCCTGGCTCCCTTTTTTGATGGCAGTAAAACATGGTGACAATTCGTTCAATAGTTTGAGCACGGAGGCAATATGCCGCACGTCAAATTTATGCATGGCTCAGCCGAAGAAACCGAAACCGCTTTTTACGACGCCATGAGCCGCGCCGATATCGAGGCCATGATGGCGCTATGGGCGGACGACGACGAAATCGTCTGCATCCATCCGAACGCGCCGCGGCTGCATGGCCATGCAGCGATCAGGGCAGCTTTCGAGAGCCTGTTCGAGCGCGGCGGCGTGCACATCCATGCGCGCCAGCTGCACGTAACGCATAATATGTCGACCAGCATCCATAACCTGGTGGAGGAATTGCGCCAAGCCAGCGAATCCGACCGGGAAATGCACATCCTGGCGACCAACATCTATATGAAAACGCCGCGCGGCTGGCGCATCGTGCTGCACCATGCCTCGGTAGCGCCAGGCGCGGCGCCTGAAGAAAGCACATCCAGCGCCACCTTGCATTGAACCGAACAACACAGAAAATCGTATGCCCGCTGCTGCCTCACCTGACTCCTATCCCGCGCCGCTATGGCTGCCGGGCGGCCACCTGCAAACCATTTACCCAGCCACCTGCATCAGCAAACCGGCTGTCGCGTTCAGGCGCGAACGCTGGGATACGCCCGACGGCGATTTCATCGATATCGATTTTGTCGACGGCCGGCCCGGGCAGCCGCTGGTGGTGATGTTCCACGGCCTGGAAGGTTCTTCCGACAGCCATTACAGCCGCGCCCTGATGGCGCAGCTGGCGACGCTGGGCTGGTCGGGCGCGGTGCCGCATTTCCGCGGCTGTTCCGGCGAAATCAACCAAGCGCCGCGCTTTTACCATTCCGGCGACGCCGAAGAAGTCGACTGGATATTGCGGCGCCTGGTCGCCAGCCGCACTGCCAGACAGTTCGGCAAAATCTATGCGACCGGCGTTTCGCTGGGCGGCAACGCACTGCTGCGCTGGCTCGGCGAGTCCCAGCACCAGGCGGAAATCATCGATGCCGCCTGCGCGATTTCCGCGCCGCTGGACCTGGCCGGAGGCGGCGCTGCCTTGTCGCACGGTTTCAACATGGTCTACACGCGCTCTTTCCTGCGCACCATGAAAAGCAAGTCGCTCGACAAGCTGCAGCAGTTCCCGCGCCTGTTCGACCGCGAAAAAATGCTGCGCGCGCGCGACCTGTATGAATTCGACAATATCGTCACCGCGCCGCTGCACGGCTTCCGCGACACCGACGACTACTGGCACCGCGCCAGCGCCAAGCTGGTGATCAACGACATCACGGTGCCGACGCTGGTGCTCAACGCTCGCAACGACCCTTTCCTGCCGCCGCAGCATCTGCCACCCAAGGCCGCCGCCAGCGTCACGCTGGAGTATCCTGAGCAAGGCGGCCACGTCGGCTTCGCCACCGGCGGCCCGCCCGGCCGGCTCGACTGGCTGCCGCAGCGCATGCTGCGTTTTTTGCAGGATAACTAATGGATCAAGTCGTCGCCCAAGCCATGCTGAAATGGCCCAACGTCCCGCACTGCTACGGCTGGCTGGGACTGGACGCGCGCGGCGCCTGGCGCATGCGCGACGAGCAGGCCCAGCGCCAAGGCCTGCCCGGCGACAAGATCATGCACACCGCGCTGGTGGGCTTCATCAACCGCAATTACGCGGCGGACGAACAAGGCTGCTGGTATTTCCAGAACGGCCCGCAACGGGTCTACGTCGACCTGGCGTTGACACCCTATATCGCCCACACCGATCCCGCGCTGGGTTTTGTCCTGCAGACCGGCGCAGCAATGACGGCCATCGACTCCGTCATGCTGACCGAACAAGGCCGGCTGCTGCTGATCGCCCCAGGCCAGGTTGCCGCAGTCGACGACCGCGACCTGGCGCAATGCCTGGCCGATTTGCGCATGGATGGAAACATTGTCAGCGACGAAGCCCTGCTCGACTGGATGGCAGCGCCGCAACAAACCCTGACCTGGCAAAAAGCGGGAATAACATTACCCGTCACACAAATCGCCACAGAAAGCATCGCAGCGCATTTCGGTTTTACCCAGCACCCCCGCCAGACATAATTAAATAGGGTCAGAGTCGAATTGTTGACCGGTCAACAATTCGACTCTGACCCTATTTAACGGACCACGGGCAACCACCTCGGCACTAACGTTCCTTAGATGCCTTCAATTCCTCTTTCCAACGTTCCTGCAACTCCCTCTCCCGCGCATCAATCATAGACTGGTCATAAAACCCCGCATCCCCCGAATTCCGCGCAATTCGCAGCTGATCCAGCGCCGCCGGCACACTTCCCGTCAGCACATAAGACTCCGCCAAAGCCATATGCTGCAACGCCCGCTTGCCCTGCGCCGAATAAGCCTTGGCCAGCAAATCCTGCACATCCGCATCCTGGCGATACAGCCGGGCTTGCTCGCGCAGAAACTTGATAGCGTCGTCCAAGCGCTTGGAAGCAATCAGCACCCGCGCATATTGATGCGCCAGTCCGCGCGACAAGGGATACTGCAGCTGCCCCTGCTGCACCAGCTTCAAGGCTTCCGCCTCGCGATCGGTAGCCAGCATGATCTCAACGCCCAGGTCGGTAAGCATCAGGCTCTGCTTCGCCGGCAAGGCTGCCGCCACAGCCTGCTGCAGCAAATCCTCCGCCTTGCCATATGCCTCCTGCTTGAACGCAAGGAACGCCATGCCGTATTTGGCGGCAACGATCTGCTGCTTGGTATTGAGCTGCAGCTGCGCGTCAAACACAATCTGGGCGTCGCGCCGGCCTTGCTCGGTATCGTCTTGCAACACCCGCACGCGGGCCCGCATCAACTGGAAATCCAGGCTATCGGCGCGCTGCCGGTAGCGCTGCTCGCGGATCCGGGCCTCGATGTCGGCAATCCGCTCGGTAGTCAGCGGGTGCGTCAGCAGATACGGCGGAACCACATCCGAATAGTTGCGGGAAGCCGTCTGCATGCGCCCGAAAAAAGCCACCATGCCGCTGGTCTCGAAGCCGCCCGCATCCAGGATCGACAGCCCGATCCGGTCCGCCTCGCGCTCGGCGTCGCGGCTGAAATTCAGCTGCCGCTGCATCGCCAGGCCGGTGCCGCCCATCATCACCGCCGCGCCCGCATCGCCGCTGCCGCGCATTGCCAGCGCCCCCAGCAGCATGGACGCCAGGGCGATCATCGAATCCTGCTTCTGGCTGCCCACCATGCGCGCGATATGGCGTTGCGCCACGTGGCCGATTTCATGCGCCAGCACCGAAGCCAGTTCAGATTCGCTCTGCGCCGCCAGCAGCAGGCCGGAATGCACGCCGATAAAACCGCCCGGCAAGGCAAACGCATTCAAGACCGGATCGCGCACCGCAAAGAAGAAAAAATCGAACCCGGCCTCGCCGCGCACCTCGGGCCGGGCGTTAACCAGGGTCCAGCCGAAATTGTTCAGGTACTCCAGCAGCGGCGCATCGTTCAGGTAATCGGGATCGCGCCGGATGTCGTGCATCACTTCCTCGCCCAGCTTGCGCTCCATCAGCGGCGACAGCGATTCGCGTGAAGTGTCGCCCAGGGTAGGCAGGTTTTGCACCGCCAATGCCGGCCGCGGCGGCAGTACGCAGCATGCGCTGATGAGCGCCGCAACCAACATTCGCCAGGGCAATTGCAATGATCGATTCATCGAGTACTGGATAGTGTCAAAATCACGATGCTATGATACTAGCAGAGGACCATTGTTCCACCTTCGGCAAGTACTGGCAGCCCCAAGGATTCGACCTGCGATGCGCCGCATCATCTACAGAAAATACCGCCATGACCAATAAAACCCCTGCATCCGCCAAGCTGACCCATTTTGACCAGGGCGGCCAGGCTCACATGGTCGATGTCGGCAGCAAAAACGACACCCACCGCATCGCCCTCGCCAGCGGCTGCATCCGCATGAAAGCAGAAACACTGGCGCTGATCCAGTCCGGCACTGCAAAAAAAGGAGACGTGCTAGGCATCGCCCGCATCGCCGCCATCATGGCCACCAAACGCACCAGCGACCTGATCCCGCTGTGCCATCCGCTGGCGCTGACGCGGGTTACGGTCGATTTCAGTATTGGTGATGCGGCGAGCAGCATTACCTGCAATGCGCAGGCGGAGACTGTGGGCAAGACCGGGGTGGAGATGGAAGCGTTGACGGCGGTGCAGATTGGGTTGCTGACTATCTATGACATGTGCAAGGCGGTGGACCGGGGGATGGTGATTACCGACGTGCGGGTCATGGAGAAACATGGCGGCAAATCGGGGGACTGGATCGCAGAGGCCTAGCCAAAAGCATCCCCGCCGTCAAAAATATCCCGCACGCCAAATCCGCGGGCGCGGTACCGGATGAGCGTAGCGTTCTTTTTGTAAATTTTGCTCTTCGTGCAAAGACAGGTTGCGGATTTCCGGCCACATGCCATTGCCGAGAAAATAGATCAACATTACCAGGCCCGCCAAGCCGCTGAACCGGACAGCCATGGGCAAGCGCAACGTAGAATCGTGTTGCGATGGCGTGAGTGAGGCGACCCAACCCCAGCAGCAACCGATGTACACCGCAATCCACAACTGGCTGGTAGGCATCACGATCAAACCAGACACCAAACCATCCACCAGGATTGCGACCCCGGTGGTCAGCCACGCGGCTAACGTCAGATGGTTTCTGACGTCGGTCGGGAGCAGATACTGGCGCGCAGCCAGCAGTTTTTTAAAGCCAAGCACAATCGCAGCGACCAGCGCAAGCAAGGCTGGGATACCCCACTCGCAGGCAATCTGCAGCACCCAATTGTGAGGATGTGCGCCGAGCTGCACGTCACGCCCGAAGTGGGCAAAATGCAAAGGTCCCGCCCCGAGCCAGGGATGGGCAAGCGTGATTTGCCAGGCGCGCCCCCACAACGACCAGCGGCTGGAATCCGGATTCTCTATGGTGCGCTCGATCACGGAGGATAGAAATCCGAACGGTTGCAGCCCTAGCGATAGCGGGATCAGTACGTAAAACAGAACATATATTCCCAGGCCGGCCAGCCCCGACCATAACATTACCCGGCACCAGGGTTTCGCATCGCCGCGCAAACAAAACCAGGCCGCGCATACTCCAGCCGCCAGGCCAAGCAACGTGCCGCGCCCGGCCGGGACGAAAAGCAACGCCCACCATGCGGACGTTACGCCCCATGCAAATAATTTTTGCTTGCCATTGACGCTACGGCATATGAGCAGGCCAAGCAATGGCAAGGTCACGGTTTGAACGTGATTGAGAAACCGGTAATTGTCGAACCCATATATAAGAAATGAATTCGATGGCTGCCCGCCTGCATTGATCGCGACAATATAGACAATCGCCTCGATACCAACATAAACCGCAGCTCCCAACCCGCAGAACAGCAATATCTTGTCCAGCCAGGCCTGGCCTTTGGCGCGGATTTCCGATGCAATCAGGGCGGACATTGTAAGCAACAGCAGGAAACCGGCCCATTCAAATAGGGCATGGCGGGAAGAATATGCAAAAACACTGGATGCCAGGCCAAGCAAGAAAAACCAGAACAGGAAAAAGCTTATCCGGCGATCAAATATTTGCCGCAGGTCCTCGCGCCCGGAGCGGATCAGGAGGGTTGCTCCAAACAGAGCGGTCAGCACCAAGCACGAAATCTCTATAATCCGCTGATTGTCGTGGAAACCGCCGCCATCTGCGATGGGAAATGGCCACAATGGGCTGATTGCTGCAGCGAAGACGACCAATATCGAAGGGAAAGGGACTACCGAGGGGAACCGAAGCACCATGAGATCGCCGCTTGTGTTTAATCAAACATTATTTGTAGCGCGTCATGCATATATCTGCGGCCCTTTCGGCCCGGAACTTGCTTGCCTTATCCAAAACTCCGTACCGCGAAAAGCACACTAGTCTAGGCCGCAATGAACGGTATGACGGAAATTGTCGCTTGCAATGAAAATTTTATGCAACACATGACGAATTTTATGGGAAATTGCCACAAAGCTACAGGTATACTGCAGCACTAATTCATTGGCACCCTAAATTACGGCAATCGCGGCGAACTCCGGGCATTCGAAACACTAACAAAGTCTTGTCTACTTAATTAAATGATGAATGTACCCCCAATTCGAGTGCCGCTGCTGGTACCCATGGTGCCAGATCGGTCGGCACTGTGGCCTTATCTGGGACGCATGGACGAGGCGCGCCACTACACCAATTTCGGCCCGCTGGTCAGGGAACTGGAATCGCGCCTCAGGCAGCGATTTGCATCGCATACCGAACACCAGATGTACGTTACGACGGTAAGTAACGCTACCCTAGGCATTGAGCTGACCTTAAATTCATTGAATTTGCCTGCAGGCTCTCCGGTCCTGGTCCCGGCGCTTACCTTTGTGGCAACCATTACCGCCGTCATCCGCGCCGGCTATGTCCCGGTTGTTGCTGACATCGATCCGGACAACTGGCTCTTGACGCCCGAAATCGCCGCAGCGGCTGTCAAGGCTACCGGCGCCCGCGCCGCGGTTGTGGTCGCGACGTTCGGCTACCCGCAGGACACCAGGCGCTGGAGCGAATTTCAAAAACAAACCGGCGTGCGCATCGTGATAGATGCGGCTGCAGCCTTCGGCAACCAATGGGTTGACGCCGCCGACGTCCCGGTTGTCTTCAGCATGCACGCCACCAAATCGCTGCCCGCAGGAGAAGGCGGGTTTATCGTCTCCGGCGATGCATCGATCAACATGCTTGTTTGCCAAAAAAGCAATTTCGGCATTAACCTGACACCCGATGCTGGCGTTCCTGTCGGCTACCTGTCGTCCGCCGGGACAAATGCAAAGCTGTCGGAATTTCATGCTGCGGTGGCGTTGGCCAGCCTGGATAGCTGGGACGAGCAAGCTATCCAGCGCCAGCGCTTGTATCAGCGTTATCGGGCGGTCCTGGAAAAAACCTGTGGCGAAGTTTTGACGTGGCAAACAGGTCCGGCACCGACAGCCCCCACTTCCTTTTGCCTTCGATTAGGCTCGGAAGCCGCGCGCACGAACCTTGAAACTCTTTGCCAGGAACAGGGAATTGCCACTCGGCGCTGGTACCAGCCTTTATTGCATCGACATGCTCCCGAAATTGGAAAGATAGTAGTATTGCCAGTTCTCAATGCTGAAAAAGTCGCCACCGACCTTATCGGCTTGCCATTTTTCCTAAACATGAGCGATGCACAGATTGAACTGGTCGCAACTGCTGTCCAGCGCGCTGTTTCACACACACCATCTTTACATCAAACCACCTGAGAGCCATATGGATACGATCGAGCAGTTTATTGAGAAATTTAGTAACGCAGTGGATTTTCAGAAACCGGTGGAGATCGCCCCGACTACCGAACTGCTCAGCCTGCCTGAATGGGATTCGCTGGCAGCCTTGGGCGTTATCGTCATGTGCGACATGGAATATAGCAAGACCATTACCGGGGATAATCTTGTCACGTGCCGCGTCATCAATGATATTTACGCACTTGTCTGCTGACATTCCATGACTCAATCAACGCTAAACAATGTCAGATATGCAGGGATGACGACCTGCGTTCCCAAGCGCATCATTTCGAACGTCGACGATTGCCCGCCCCAGATGCGATCTGCCCGCGAACGGCTAGTGCGCAACATCGGCATATTTCAGCGCCGCATGTGCCCGGAATGGCAATGTTTCTCTGATCTTGCTTTCGTTGCTGCCGAGCGTCTACTAGACGAACTCAGCTGGAAACGCGAAGAAGTC
>Ga0182005_1000403_pt1 | contig 23610 bp, 15 predicted proteins | sample Sormic07211103_1_FD_123021 | JGI IMG/M metagenome (GOLD analysis project Ga0182005, IMG submission 123021) | Rhizosphere microbial communities from Sorghum bicolor, Mead, Nebraska, USA - 072115-103_1 MetaG | ecosystem: Host-associated > Plants > Roots > Rhizosphere | place: USA: Nebraska...
CCCGCAGATCCGCCAGCAGGTGATCGAGGTGCAAACCTTGCTCAGCCTGGTGCGGGCAGGTTTCGGCGTGGCGTTGCTGCCGGCCTCCATCGAGCAATTGGCGCCGGCGGGCCTGGTATTCCGGCGCCTGACCCCGGCGTTGCCGGAGGTGCCGCTGTACGTCACGTACCGTGCGGATGACGATTCGCCGGTGCTCAAGCTGTTTCTCGATACGTTGCGTGAGCTGGTGTTACAGGACGCTCGGTAACCGTTGTACCCGTAGGAGCGAGTTCACCTGCATTGTGCGGGCATCGACATCGGTAGCAAGAGACGGTTGCGCGCAGCCTGCATGGTAGCTGGCGGCAGGAACATCTTCATGCGCTTGAGCAAGAAGTGCGCTGCGCAACGCAGTAAATTTGCGAAATGGGTAAACACCATTTAGCGATTCGCAAGCACACGATGCTGGGCGCCTATACGGCCGAAAGTGATGCGGCAATCGAGAATTAATGCGACCGACTCTAACTGGTTGATATTATTGGGTTTATTTGTTTCGGAAAGTAATGATGCGACTTTGTATGTTGAAAGTCGCATTTTTATTTGAGGAACATTAAGGGGAAGTGCACATTTATTTGACTTGGATTGTATGAAAGTCGCATTTTGTTTTGAGCACGATGCTTGGCAACAGGAATACGATATTGCGCAGGGTGTCCTGACCGGTACAGGGAAGGCAAAGCTGGACGCGATCAAGTTGATCGATCCATTCACGGACATTTCTCATCTCGGCACATCGATCAAGTTCTCAATAGGGGAAACGGGCCTCGTGGAGGCTAGCCTTGGTGTTCATGGCACTCGGGTCATTCCTTCAGAGGTCAAGTCCTTGCTGCAGAGCGGCAAGCTTTCAACGAAGAAGATGCCGGCAGGGAAATACAACGAGCTTTTGCAGGACTATGTGTGTAGCTGCGTTTTGAGGGTAGGGCGCGAGCTTTTGTCGATGCTCCCTGATGACCTTGTGATCGTGACGGCGGTCGACGACGTCCTCAATTCGGCGACCGGACATATTGAAGAGTTGCCTATTCTGAGCGTCGCGGTATCCCGGCGCACAATGGAATCATTGAACATGGACTCGATAGATCCTTCCGACTCCATGAAAAATTTTGTGCACAACACGTCCTTCAAAAAGACAGCTGGCTTTCAACCTGTTAAAGCGCTGGATGCTCGACAGTTCGTCACGAGTGCCTAACAGATAGACGGTATTGGTGAACCGCTTTTGCACAGGCAATTACAGCGGACTCGCCTTTGGATCCCGTTATAAGATAGTGGTCATTTCTGGCGTCTACTTGCCGCGTTGAGCCCACTTACCTCGCTCCGCGTTCATGTGCGCCACCATCAGTAGGATAGGGGAAGCACATGGACGAGGCCGCAGCAATCACGGTTGAGCCTGAAGTAGAGCCAGTCAAAGTTGTAAGCATTCACAGTACCGTCGTCGCCAAGCTAAATCTCGCGGATTATCAGAATGCCGTTCCTGTCATTCGGGAACTGCGAGTCATCAATGAAACAGCGATCAAGTACAACGATGTAGTACTGACGCTGACGGCCTATCCCGAAGTCTTCAAGCCCAAGATCTGGCGCATTGATGCTCTAACTCCGAACGCGTTCATGCCTATCCCTGGTCATGACCTCGCTTTGGATGGTGCCCTACTAGGACGGTTGACCGAAGCTGAAAACGCCACGCTTACCTATACGTTGAGTGCGGCAGACTCGTCAACTGAATCTGGTCGATCGGAAGTTGCTCGGCTGGAATTGGCATTGGAGCTTTTGCCACGCAATCACTGGGGCGGACTCTCTCATCTCCCTGATATGACTGCCGCATTTGTTCAGCCAAATGACCTTGCTGTTGAGCGTTTGCTGAAGCAGGCGGCAGAAGTGTTGCGTCAGAGCGATAAAAACTCCGCTCTTGATGGCTATGCCGGCGGCGCTAAGCGAGCATGGGAGCTGACATCAGCCATATGGGCCGCTGTTGCACGTATGAAGCTGGATTACGCGCTTCCTCCGGCCAGCTTTGAGCAAACCGGACAAAAAGTACGTAGCCCCAGTCACGTCACGGAGCATGGTTTAGCAACGTGCTTCGATCTCTCTTTGTTTTTCTGTGCGGCGATAGAACAGGCCGGTCTCAATCCCGTTTTGGTTTTCACGAAGGGGCACGCGTTCGCTGGTGTGTGGCTCAAAGCTGAAGAATTTTCTACGACCGTTATCGATGACATCACGGCCGTACGCAAGCGCTTAAAGCTAAAAGAACTGATGTTGTTCGAGACCACTTTCGCTACTCAGCATCCTGTGCCGTCTTTTACGTATGCAACCGATCGTGGAGAGCAGTTGCTTGCCGAAGGGCAGGATGAAAACTTCGAACTACTGTTGGATGTGCGCAGAGCACGTCTGCAGCGCATTAAGCCATTGGCCAGTGCTGACGCGCAGCTCTCTAAGTTGCCGACAGATGATGATCTTGCCGGTGGGTCGGAGCTATTGGTCGGTGTTGCACCAGCACTGCCTGACGAGGCGGTTACGATCGAGGTAGATGAGCGCCTGCTTGATCCAAAAGATCGCCTAGGGCGGTGGCAACGCAAGCTACTGGACTTGTCGCTTCGCAATAATTTGCTCAATTTCAAGGCCGGGAAAAAGTCTCTGAAGCTCGAGTCTCCAGATCCTGCAGCGCTGGAAGATATCCTGGCCAGCGGTAAAAAACTGAAATTGCTGACACGTCCCGACCTGATGGATGGGGCTGACCCACGTGACCAGGCGCTTTACGAATTACGCGAGCGAGAAGATGTTCGTCGTCTCCATGCCATGGATGCCTTGAAAAGGAATGAAGTATTCGTCGGCCTTTCCAGCACTGAAATGGAAGCGCGGCTGATTGAACTCTATCGTGGTGCACGAACAGCGTTGCAAGAAGGGGGCTCCAACACCCTCTACCTTGCTTTGGGCTTTCTCAGCTGGGAGCGAGCGGATAAAGGCGGGCAGAAGTATCGAGCGCCTCTTGTTTTGATCCCTGTGACGCTTGAACGTAAAAGCGCGCGTTCCGGTTTTTCGATGGTGCTGCACGACGACGAACCTAGGTTCAACCCGACACTCATCGAGATGCTTCGCCAAGACTTCGAACTCAATCTAGGGTCGCTTGAAACCGAGCTTCCTAGGGATGACTCAGGCCTGGATATTGATGCTATCTGGAAAGCAGTAGGGCGCGCGGTCAAGGACATCGCTGGTTGGGAAGTCGTGGAAGACGTTGTCCTGTCCATGTTCTCGTTCGCAAAATATTTGATGTGGAAAGACCTCGCTGAGAATGCTGAGGCGCTGCGTGAAAGCCCAGTAGTGCGGCACCTCTTGGACACTCCGCGAGACGCGTTCCATTCCGATATTACCTTCCCAGAAGATCGGCGCCTGGACGTCGACTTCAACCCTCGAGAAGTGTTCTGCCCGTTACCATCTGACTCCTCGCAGCTATCTGCTGTGATGGCCGCCTCGAAAGGAAAAGACTTTGTCCTGATTGGCCCGCCCGGAACCGGTAAAAGCCAGACCATTGCCAACCTCATTGCGCAATCGGTGGCTCAGGGGCGACGTGTGCTTTTTGTCTCTGAAAAAATCGCAGCGTTGGATGTCGTTTACCGGCGCCTGCGTGAAGTTGGCCTTGGCGAGTTCTGTCTGGAAGTCCACTCCAGCAAAGCACGCAAAACTGACGTACTGGCTCAGCTGCAGTCAGCCTGGGATGCGAAGGGCGTCGTGGACTCCGCGACGTGGCATGCCGAAGCTGATCGTCTTCAAGCGCTGCGTGAGGGCCTGAACACTTACGTTGAACGACTGCACCAGCGTTACACGAATGGATACAGCATTTACCACGCGATAGGCGTTGTATGTGGCGGCGTTTCCATTGCCCCCATGACTATGTCTTGGTCGTCGCCTCATGCTCATACCCGAGAGGATATGACCGCACTGCGGGAGCTATCTGATCGTCTAGAGGTGAATGCCCAGGCCATTGGATATGGCGCACTTTCGACCCATCCATTGGGTTTGGTTGGTCAGGGAGAGTGGTCGCCTTCCTGGCAGCAACAGCTGATTCAAGCTGCGCGAGAGTTAATTCCTGCCGCTCAAGCCGCTATTCGAGCCGCAGAAAATTTCAATACCGCCACAAATTTGCCTACCGCCACTTTGGTGCCTTCCGTTTGCAATGGTCTTTCACTCCTTTCATCAACGCTGCCGCTTGCGGCGGGTCATGATTGGCGATTCGTGTTGCGGCCAGACGGCCGTATGATTGCGCAACGATTGTCTGAAGGAAGTGAGCTGGTAGAGAAGCATCGCTTGCTCTGCAAGCAAGTGTCACCTGTGTGGCCAATCTCGACAGTAAACGCTGCCGAAAAAGCCCTCGGCCTTTTGGGACGGCGCCGGGCGTTGCTTTCGCAACTCAGCCCAGCCTGGCCAGTGCAGACGTTTGAAACATTGAGCCAAGCAATAGAAATGCTCGACAGCATTGCGGAGCTCAAACAAGAGCTCTCCGTGACGTACACAGATATCGTCGAAACACTTGATGTACGCGAATTACTCGGAGATTTGCAGCACGCCGAGCAGTCGTTCTGGCCCAAGTCACTGATAGGGACGCGCAAAGTCACAAAAACTCTCTCGACAGCCGTCTCCGGTGATGCAGAACCCGATGTAGCGAAAGACCTGCTCCTGTGGGTTCAGCTTCGAGACCTGCGTGAGAAACTCGACGCAATGGAGTTGGGTGAACACTGCAAGCAATTTTGGGAGGGTTCCCTATCGGTTGCGCAGCATCTGAAGGCTGTCATTCAATTGCGGCAGGCAACGCTCTGCGTGACTGTGAATGATCCTTGGACGGATATCGGTTTTGAAGTGGTCGCTGAAGGTCATTGTGGCGAGCAGTTAAAATCAGACCTCGCTCACATGCGCTCCATTGTCCTGCTTGACCAAGAGCTTGCGCCCTACCTTCAATTGGGCGACCTCACAGAGGGATTATGGGCGGGTCTTAATACTAATTCGGAGCCACTGTTCGCTGCCATTGCGTTCCAAACATCACGTCGGCAAGTGGTCGAGCAGGGCGGACTCGAGGGTGACCATGACCAAGTCGCAGCGGGTCAATGTGGCAAAACCATGCAGGCGGATCTTGCGTTACTCAAGCAACGACTTATCGTTGAAAAAGCGTTGGCGGAATTTGATGATTTGGGTGCCATTAGCTCTGGGCTGTGGGCGGGCCTTAAAACCAAGGTAGACAAGGTCTCGGACGCAGTCGCGTTTCAAGGCAAATTAGCCTCCGCACTCGCTCAACTCGGCACGACACCTGAACTTGTTTCTGCCTATCGCAGTGCAATACAGGTGCTGCTGGGCGACGCAAACTCACTGCTTGAGCCCGAAGGCATGGTTTGTCAAGCAGGTGTTGAATTGCGCCAGTGCTTTGAGTTACTCCGTCAGCGTGTGGATGTTCTTGCAACAGCGGGGCGCTTTACAGAGTCAGGACAAGCGGACATCCAGCATTTTACGCTGGATGCGCTATTGCAGCATTGCGAGTCCATGGTTCGATCTGAGCCCGGTGTTCGTGCCTGGTGTGCATGGCGCAAGGTACGTGATGAGGCGCTTGGAGCGGGACTCTCGAGCTTGGTTCAGGCTATGGAGGGTGACCTTGTTAAAGCTGGCGATGTCCGCCTTTCATTTGAAACCAACTACGCGCGTTGGTGGCTGAACGCGGTTGTCGATAACGAACCAGTCATCCGCGGTTTTGTGAGCGTTGAGCATGAACAACGAATTCGGGATTTTAGAGCACTGGATGATCGTTTTACTGCATTGACCCGGGATTGGCTGCGAGCGCGCCTCTGTGCAGATCTACCTAATCCGGAGACTGTCACTCGATCTTCTGAGTGGGGTGTACTCAGATACGAAATGGGTAAGAAGACTCGTCATTTGCCGCTTCGCGAGCTGATGTCCAAGATTCCAGATGCGTTGACGAAGTTAACGCCGTGCATGCTGATGAGCCCGCTGTCAATTGCCCAATACCTCACACCTGGCGCGAGTGCATTTGACCTCGTCATTTTCGACGAGGCCTCGCAAATTCCAGTATGGGATGCAGTTGGGGCGATGGCGCGTGGTCGACAAGTTGTGATGGTCGGCGACCCCAAACAGCTGCCTCCAACGTCATTCTTTGATCGCGCTGAATCGACGGCGGATGATGAAGATGTTGAAGCTGATCTTGAAAGTATTCTGGATGAATGCATCAGTGCAAACCTCCCTATTCGCCATCTCAACTGGCACTATCGTAGTCGCCATGAAAGCTTGATTGCTTTCTCGAACCAACGTTATTACGAGTCCAAGCTAGTGACGTTCCCATCCCCTGTGACGAATGACCGTGCCGTCAAACTTCACGAGATCGCGGGCGTATATTCCAAGGGTGGAGCGAGGACAAACCTGATCGAAGCGCGCGCAGTCGTCGCTGATGTCGTTTCGCGTCTGCGTTCACCTGGCTTTCGGGAGAGCAAGCTGACGATTGGGGTGGTGACATTCAATGGTGAGCAGCAGAAGCTCATAGAGGACTTGTTGGATGAAGCCCGTCGTAACGAACCTTCGCTAGAAGCCTATTTTGCGGACACCGAGCTTGAACCTCTCTTCGTGAAGAACCTTGAGAGCGTTCAGGGGGATGAGCGAGACATCATCTACTTCTCGACTACCTATGGCCGTGATGCCGCAGGCGCCTTGGCGATGAATTTCGGCCCTATTAACCGCCCTGGCGGCGAACGTCGATTAAACGTTGCGATTACAAGGGCTCGGCACGAACTCTGCGTGTTCGCCAGCTTGCAACCTGAACAAATTGATCTCACGCGGACTCAATCAATTGGTGTGCGTGACCTGAAGCACTTCCTCGAGTTTGCACAGCGAGGGCCTCGAGCATTGGCTGAGGCCGTCACCGGCAGTGTGGGTGGCTTTGATAGCCCGTTCGAGGAAGCAGTCGCGAAAGCACTCACCCACCGTGGATGGCAGGTGCACACTCAAGTGGGTGTGTCTGCATTCAGAATTGATTTGGGCGTGGTCGATCCAGATGCGCCAGGTCGTTACTTGGCAGGTGTGGAATGTGATGGGGCAACCTATCACCGCAGTGCTACGGCGCGAGATCGCGACAAGTTACGTGAGCACGTACTGCGCGGGCTCGGATGGGAGATTTTACGTATTTGGTCAACGGACTGGTGGATCAATGCTGTTGGCACCGCTGATCTTATCCATGAACGTTTAACCGCATTGCTCGTGTTGAGTCGAGCTCAGCGCGCCGAGCATGAAGACCGGGAACAGGCCGCACGCTTGCTCGTTGAAACTGCAGTGGTGGAGGTTAATGAGGTAATCGAGGAAGCCACAGATTCAGTCACTGAGCCTTTGACAGTCAGTAGTGCCAATGACGAAACAGATGCGCCTCAGAATCAGCAATACGCAGCAGTCGCCGTGGCAACTCAGAAGGTGAGCAGCGCCCCATTGCATTACGCCCCGACGCAGGTTTTTTACTACCGGGAGTCCGATCCTGCATCCAGTGTCCAGGGAATAGATCCGGATGCGTTTTTTGAGTCGAGTTACTCCGGCGTTTTAAGTGCACTCATCGAGCATGTGATTAGCCAAGAAGGGCCTATTCTCGATGTGAATCTTGCTCGGCGAATTGCCAGGGCTCATGGCTGGGTTCGTACGGGTTCAAAAATTAGAGAAAGAGTGTCTGCTCTGGCCCAGAGCACGCATCGTAAGACAATAGATGATGTCGGGGATTTCTACTGGCCGAGCCATATTACTGATTCCTCTAATGCTATTTGCCGGCGCCCAGAAGATGAGGCAGGTATCCGGCCGGTTGATGAGATCTGTGGCGATGAGCTAGCGTCACTCGCCCGGGAGCTTCGTGCCAAAGGCAAGGAGGGGGAGGCATTGCTACACGCTATGGCAAGAGAGCTGGGACTACAGAAGCTGACCGCTTCCAGCCGACTGCGGCTCGAAAAAGCGAGCCACGAGCAGGAAAAATAGACTCGTTGTCAGCCCCGGGGTCATGCAGTGTATTGACTCTGGGGCACTGTATCGAGCGGTTATCCCTAAACATAAATGCATTGAGGTGCCGCGCTTCCCCTGTTCGTTTTTCCCCAGCTTATTTTTTTGTTGGTGAACTGGAGTTTGCAGTACTCAATGAGAGATACCACTGCGCATAAAGTGTATTGGCGACCTGAAGCCTATTGAAGTCGGGACTCTCATCGTCCCACCACTATTGCCTGCCAAGCGGCGATTCAGCTGAAGATGATTATTTCAAGACTCATGAATTTTTCCGCTTCTCATCTAACTACCCAGGTGATTAAACTTACTGGTTGGAAGCTGAGGTGTTCGCTCTGACGTTGCAATGCAAATTACAGATTTTGGTGTATTGTTAGGCTACTAACTACACAGAGAACTATCATGTCCAAACTCGCTGAATTCCGCCAACTCGAAAAACACCTAGCTGAACAGCTCGAAGCTCTCGAAGCCCTGAAGGGCGATGCCGGCCTCAAGAAAGAAATCGAATTTGAAACCAAGCTACGCGCTCTGCTTGCTGAGTACGGCTACAGCCTGCCGAACGTGATTAACTTGCTGGATCCTAAGGCTGGTCGTCGCGCTCCAGCAGTCGAGTCCAAAGCCGGTAGCCGTAAGCCACGCCAAGTGAAGGTCTACAAAAATCCTCACACAGGCGAAGTCGTAGAGACCAAAGGTGGCAACCACAAAACGCTGAAAGAATGGAAAGCAGAGCACGGCTCCGCGACCGTTGAGTCTTGGCTGACCAAATGATCTTGGTTTGATTACAAAAGGCCCGAGAGGGCCTTTTTTGTTAAACACGACGAGTGAATAGACTTAGGTATTGGTATCGTCCCGGATAGCCTTCTACGAGGCTGCTTTGATTTCACTAATCAAGTCATCAACGGCGGCAAGCATGAACTCAATCGTTTTTTCATCAATGAATCTGCCGTCCTGGATCTTTTCATTGACGCCCGGAATGACTATCTGAGGGCCGCGAATGACTCTGGAAAGGGTTGCTGATAGCGTCTCTCTCAATTGTGCCTGGGCGCGCACCCCGCCAAGCACGCCTGGTGAAGACGTCATGATGAGCACGGGTTTATTTTTCAACGGTGAGTTGAAGCCCGGGCGCGATGCCCAATCCAGTGCATTTTTCAGCACGCCGGAAGTGCCGTAGTTGTATTCAGGCGAGCAGATGATCAAGCCATCGGCTTGTTCGATAGCTTCTTTCAGCACCGCCACCGATGCAGGCAGCATCTGCGCTTCGAGATCTGAGTTGTAAAGGGGGATCTCCTTCAGTGCGAAGAGACTCATCTCTAACTGATGGCCCAACCGATTGGAGAGGGTCTTGAGTACCGCTGTATTGGTTGATTGTGAACGCAGGCTGCCTGAAATACCGAGTAGACGATGAGCGACAGTGGCCATAAAAATCCTTCAGAGAGATGGATAATCAAAAAACTACACAACCTGTTTCTCTGGAGATGACACGCCGATCATCACAAACACTGCTCGGGCAATCCCCTCACTTCTGTTGCGCCACGCGTGTCGTGTGCCATTTTGAATAACGATGTCTCCCGCCTTTACGAGACGGCTTTGACCGTTATCCAGTTCCAGCCACATCTCGCCCTCCAGAATGATTCCGTAATCGATGGTGGCGGTGGTGTGCATACCCGGGTTTTCCGGTTCAAAGCTTTCGATCAAGCCAGGCAAAGCCGCCCCCAACTCTTCATAGGCCCGCACACCATCGACGGGGTTCTGCATCACCGAGTCCGGTGGGAAATCGAACATGGCGATGCTGGTGCCGCCCTGAGGAGGAATCAGTGAAGAGTTGCCTAGCGTGGGATCACGTTCCTGTTCGAGGCGTACCGGATTTGCTGGGGTCGCCCACAACTGCGCCATGGCGTGTCCAGGGATTGAGGAAAAAGATTGAGCTCTTGGGGCGTAGTCATCTGAAACGAACACTGAGTTCCCTTGTTCGTCGTGACCGGTCACGATTCTTCTTATCTTCATTTGGATTACTCAACGAGCAGTCAAAGAGGCCGCGAGGGAAGGGCGAACCGCTCCACTCGCTGCGTGCATCAAGGACAAATGACGTAGTTGCTGAAGCCGCCATGGCGGTTTTCGATACCGGTAATCGCGTTGTTGACGTCTTCTAGCTTGAAAGCCGTATTTTCAAAAAATGAAAGATCCAGCACACCGGACTCAACCATGTCAGCCATGGCTTGTCCTTGACCAGTGGTGAACCAGGCAGATCCACTGATCTGGATGTCGTTGTCCATGATCCAATGCAGATCTATAGGGACTTCACCGGCGATTGCGCCAATGTTCACTAAGTGTCCGCCTCGATGCAGAGATTTGAGAGCTTGGGTCAGGCTTTCGTGCGGTGCGCCTGGGCCCAAGGCATCAATAACCACATCCACGCCCTCGCCATGCGTAACCTCATGGGCCCATTCGTTGGTAGGAATAGTACCGAGCGTGTGAATTTCAATTCGCCCAGGAGCTGCGAGGTCTTTCACCTTCTGAAACAAATCTTGATTGCGGGCAGTGCCGAGAATTTTACGAGCACCTAGAGCAAGCGCCAGGACGACGGCACCGAGACCAAGCGTTCCGCTAATCCCGTTGATGAGCACGGTACTGCCAGGGCCAACATTCGCCTTGAGAAGCGCCTTGTAAGCGGTGCCCATGTAACCCAAGCGTGCAGCCGTTTCAAAACTGATATTGTCAGGCAGCTTGACCAAGCTGTATTGGGGCGCAGGGATGTACTCGCAGAGGCCGCCGTAAGGGTAATCTTCGAACATGCGGGGACTTTTTGGCGTGAAACCGAAGTAGCCGTTGAAGGTATAGGCAGTGCACGCAATGGTGTTGCCCGCACGGCATGCCCGGCAGGAACCGCAGTATCTGCCAGGGTTAACGTACACCCGGTCACCCACCTTGAAGTCGTAGACCTGAGCACCTACTGCTTCGACGACACCTGATGGGTCGAGCCCGAAAATGGCAGGAAGTTTCGGCAGCGGATTTTGAGGGAACCACTTAACCCAATTTGTCAGAATGTTGTGCAGGTTTGGGACGATCCCACATGCCTTCACCTTGACCAGCACCTCAGTAGGGCGGATTTCGGGTACAGAAACTTGCTCGATGACCATGGGTTTGCCGCCTTCGTACAGGCGTGCAGCGCGCATTTTTTTTGCAGTCATGATGTTCTCCAACACATATTGTTTTTGTAGTGGTATCTAACCTTTGGAGCACGCTTCAAATCTAAGGCACTAACGCAGTCCGTCTTCGCCCTTTACGTCGGAGGCAGCGAGACCGCCCAATCGTGCATGTATCCGTCCGCCTGTAGCCATGGCTAGGCCAAAGGCAATTTCGCCACGGCGAGGGCCATCCCATACAGTCATTTCAGCAACGCCGAAATGGCTACGAACGTATGCAGCTTGGATATGCCCTAGTGGGATCATCACTCGGCAGCCTGGGCCGCCAATAGTTTTGGCCGCAGGGACGATCGCCTTCGGGTTGCCTAGCGCTTCGCGCATTGCCCAGCCACCTGCTTCGTGCCATACGGCGCCGTGCTCTAACTCACCGTCTTCACCAACGATTGCGCCCTTGCCATAGGCCTGTACGTGTTTAGCTCCGCCCAGGGTATGGATCAGTTGCTCCGACAGCTCTGCGCCTAAAGCTCGCAGTTCCTGCATAAACGGCAGCAAGTCTTCTACATACTTACCTGCGTAAGGATTGGCGACCACCGCCGTGGCTACTGCAATCCGCAGCGGGGCTGACAAACGAGGCCCGCCCTCGTGGAATACCTCTTCAACGTCCAGCTTGACCTTACGAACCATCACAAGCGACATGCGTAACCTCCAGAACCGAGAGCCTCATGGGCTCGCTATTTTTTTAAGCCGGCCTTTTGCATTATGCATTTAATGATGTATGGTGCAAGAAGATAGTTTTTATGCACAAAAATAGGAGAGGCAAGATGAAGCTGATTTCGTACCGTAAAGAAGGAGAAGCCCATTTCGGTGCCGTGTCCGGTGACGGAGTGGTTGAACTGACCAACCGTTTCTCGGAAGTGCCAGATCTCGCGACTTTTCTGAGCAACCCGTCCTTGCTTCAGGAGGCGCGCAAGATTATTGATGCTGCGCAGCCTGACTACCCATTCTCGAGTATCCAGTTGGAATCAGTGATACCCAATCCTGGAAAGGTGATTTGCGTAGGCATTAACTATGTTGCTCACGCTGAAGAGGCGGGCCGAAAGGTCGGCGAGTTTCCAGTGATTTTTCAGCGTTTCGCCGAAACTCTTTTGCCCCACGGCGAACCACTGGTTAGACCTCAAGTCTCAGAGCAATTTGATTTCGAGGCCGAATTGGCGGTTGTGATCGGGAAAGGTGGTGCACATATCGATCCGGCGGACGCGATGGATCACGTTGCGGGTTACACCTGCTTCAACGATGCCAGCGTCCGCGATTGGCAGTTCCATACGCACCAGTACGGTATGGGTAAGACCTTCAGAAAAACGGGTGCTCTGGGGCCTTGGCTCGTTCCGGCATCGGAAATTTCAGACTACCGAAAGCTGGTTGTGCGGGGGGTACTTAACGGCGAGCAACTGCAGGAAGGCAGCCTTTCGGAGCTGGCATTCGACATTCCTCATTTGATTTCGTATGTATCGAAAGCGCTTCCATGGAACCCTGGAGATATTCTGGCAACTGGTACTCCGAGCGGCATTGGCTTCAAACGCAATCCACCGATTTTTCTGAAGCCTGGTGATGTTTTTGAAGTGGTGATTACTGAGATTGGCACGCTCTCGAATGGTGTTATTGACGAAGTCTAAGCGTTGCCCTCTACACAATCATAAAAACTGGAGGTTCCAAATGTCCGCATTACCTAAAATCAATTTCACCCACTCCGGTGTGTTTTGCGAAGACCTCGACCGGATGGTTGATTTTTACTGCCGCACCTTGGGTTTCATCGTAAGTGACAAGGGGGTCGCTTCTACAGGTCACCGTTTGTTCTTCATGACTCAGAACCCTGAGTTACATCATCAGGTCGTTCTCTTTGACGGAAAACCAGTCGACCTACCGTTCAACCCGATCAATCAGCTTTCGTTTCTCCTGGACTCCCTCGACGACCTGAAAACCTACTATCAATTCGCCAAGAAAAGCGGAATTGAAGGGATTGCACAGGTGGATCACGGCAACGCTTGGTCGATGTACTTCAAAGATCCTGAAGGCAATCCCATCGAAATGTATGTCGATGCGCCGTTCTACACCGCACAACCTTGCAAGGAACCGCTGGATCTCGAGATGCCGACTGAGGCTATCCTCGCCCAGACCGAGGCTATGTGTAAGCGCCGTCCCGGTTTCCAGACTCGCGAGCAATGGAAGGAATCCATACGGGCGAAGATCGAAGAGCAGCGCGTTCGTATCGGCTTATGACATTTGGAAGGGCTATATAGCCTGCTCCAATCAGTGGTCGTTGAAGCCTGGTTGATGGGGGCGCAAAAGTCTGCTCATCAACCAGAAGTCGCAGTAGAGAAAAACAAAAAGCGGAGTTGACGATGGACTACGATGTCATCATTGTTGGAATGGGGCCAGTGGGTGCTCTGTGCGCAAATCTCGCCGGCATGTGGGGGCTAAGCGCTCTTGTCGTGGATAAGTCCGAGACGGTGTACACCAACCCTAGGGCTATGGGTTTCGATCACGAAGTGATGCGTGTGTTCGGCAACATTGGGTTGGCCGATGACATTGCTGAGCATGTCATGCCGTATCGTCCTTCGGAGTACCGTACCACCGGTTCTCAGTTGATCAAACGCATTGATGCCGCCAAACCTCCCTATCCGCTGGGTTGGGCGCCTAACTATGTCTTCTCACAGCCCCCCGTCGAGCGCGCCCTACGCAGTAAAATTGCGGATATGAAGTCCGTCACCGTGGAACTCGGTTCAGAGGTTCTGTCGGTAGATTCCAAAGGTTCACAGGCGGTTGTTCGCATCCAGGCCAAGGATGGAACCGAGCGCACAGTCACTGCGGACTATGTGTTGGCGTGTGACGGAGGCACCAGTCCAATCCGTACCCGTCTAGGGTTGAAAATGGAGGATCTAGCCTTCGACGAGCCATGGCTCGTGGTTGACGTAATCCTCAACGAAGGGGCGGGCGAGCATCTACCAAAGACCAACGTGCAATTTTGCGAGTTGGCCAGGCCATGTACCTTCGTCGTCGGGCCGGGTCAGCATCGACGTTGGGAATTCATGATTAACCCTGACGAACAGCCGACGGAAATCTCACAACCCGAAGCGATCAAAAAGCTGATCGCCCGCTGGTTACCTGAGGGCGACTATCAGCTGTGGCGTGCGTCTGCCTACCGATTCCATGCACTGATTCTGGAGCAGTGGAAGTCCGACCGGGTGTTTTTCCTCGGGGACGCAGCGCACATGACGCCCCCCTTTCTGGCACAAGGCATGTGCCAAGGGATTCGCGACGCATTGAATCTGGTCTGGAAACTGGCGCTTGTTAAAGGAGGCCTGGCTTCCCCGGCGTTCCTGAATACCTACCAGACCGAACGCATTCCTCATGTCCGCCAAACCACGATGGCGGCAAAAGAATTCGGCGGTGTCATTTGCGAGCGTGACAGCGAGAAAGCCGCTATCCGCGATGCGCGCTTGATTCAGCAGATGAAGGAAAACCCGGGAGGCACCATCAGGCAATCGCTGATTCCTGGCTTGAACCAAGGCTTTGTCGCCAATGTTCCACCTGCCGGCGAGCTGTTTCCGCAACCGATGGTCATCAACCATGCCGGCAAGAAGGCACTGCTGGATGAGTTTACCGGACAGTCCTTTCGAGTGGTCATTGCGCCAGGGTTCGACGCCAGCGCGCTATTAAGATGTCTGCGAAGTAGCCAATCGCTGAAAGGTCTGCCTATCCAGGTCGTTCGGTTAGTCAGTTCCCAACAGTCTGGCACACGCGCTGTTGATGATTACGAAGAGGTTGACGGCGTGCTGGCCGAATGGCTGGAGCGTCGTGGCTGCAATGTGGTCATCGTGCGGCCGGATCACTACGTTTACGGCGGGGCAGTCACTGTCGCCTGGGCGATGGAGATGCTTGAGGGCATGGAGCTTGCGTTGTGGTGCAAAGAACCTGAACAGGCTCTGCAGAGTAGTGGCGGCGCTTGCGATAAGACTATCAGGTTTGCGCAAGCGATACCTTTGTAAGGAGCAGTACACCCTTTGCTTCGTACTGCCCACGAAAGCAGTTGCGAGGTGAAGGGTTTTTTTGTGGGATACGTTAAATGCAGCTGTCGATGACGCGTGACAACGTCATCGAGCCGGAAACCCGCAACCCGAAACCAGTGGCAGGTCGATGATTTACTGAAGCGTAGCTTGTTGACGCTCGATGGCTTCTACGGTTCGACCCAAGGTGTTTTGGATGTGATCGCGTAAGAGCGTCACAGCTTTTGAGTCTCGTGCCAGAGCAGCATCCATCAACTCTTGATGCTCATTTCCCTTATGTCTTGGAGTGATCCGCTGCTTGGCGGAAAAGCGCCTGTAGCGCTCTGCTCTGTCGAATAGAGAGTCGATCATCTTTAGCATCAGCGGTGATGGACATGCCGCAAACAGCGCGAAGTGGAAGGCCTTATGCCGGGTAGACCACTCATCGTCGAGTGCGAGTACGCCACTTCCCAGTTTTTTCTCAATCAGATTCAAACGGTGAAACGCACCCAGTACATCGGCTTCCCAGGCATCGTCGCCAAACTGGATGGCATCACTTAGCGCTTCGCACTCGAGCAGGCAGCGCATCCGCGTAATGTCGCGGAAGTCGGTAGTGGAGATCGGTGCGACCCTGAACCCCTTGTTGTCGCTGGCTTCTACGACACCGTCCTGGGTCAGTCGATTAAGCGCTTCACGAATGGGGGAGCTGCTAAGCCCATAGGTTTTGGACAGTTCGGCAACCTTGAGTTTTTCGCCCGGGGCCAGTTCGCAGCAAACAATCGCTTTTTTCATCTTCGTCAGCGCGACATCGATTAGCGGACTGCCGGGGGAGGTGATCATGGTCGGAGCTTCCTGGAATTTGCACTAAACGGATTTTATGCGCAAAACACCATTTGGTGCAAATGGCTAGTGCCCGAATTGCGCATAAATTTCCCCGCGCTGCAAGCGTAAAATAGTAAGCGACTCTGCCGAACGCTCTAATTCGCTCTCTACCTCTACAGCGTCCACCTGTATCCCTTCCCGATTCTTTCCTTACCTCCTGAACGTTCCGTCGTTTGAGCCCCCAACCGGGTGGCACCGTATGCCTTCTTCAAATCTCGCCCGTATCTGCGCAACGGAATACTTGCCCTCGAGAATCTTCTTGACTTTAAATTTGCTCAGGATTACGTTTTGTGCACAAAGAGATATCAAGTGCATTAAATGTGTTTTTGCGCATTTTAGTGTTGGCTTACATCGATCCCGAACCCAAGGTTCAGAGGCGTGTGATGAAAACGAAGCAGGTTCTCGAGTTGGCAGACGCTGAATTGATGCTCATGGCGGCCATGGAAAAAGCCAACAAGGAGAGCTGGAAGGTATCCATGGCCGTGGTCGATGAGGCGGGTTGCTTAATGACGTTCAGAAGGCTTGATGGCGCATCCGTCTCGTCTGTCCAAACGGCCATTGATAAAGCCCGCAGCGCCGCGCTCACTCGCCGGCCCACCAAGTTTTTCGAGGAGATGGTCGCGGCCGGCCGGGTAGGCGCTTGGATGATTCACGGCGTCTTTCCGATCGAAGGCGGGCTTCCGATTCTTGTCGAGGGTGAGGTCGTAGGTGGGGTCGCCGTAAGCGGGTTGAAGTCGCAACTGGACATCGTCCTTGTGGAGGCCGGCTTACAAGCGTTGGCCGTCCATCAAGAACGATAAGGCGGGTAAGAAAGGAGCTCAGAGCGTTACGCAGCACCCTGATGTATTCGCAGCCAATGCTGCGAGTGGATGACCTTTTTACAAAAACAAAAAAACAGGAACATCTTCATGAAAATAGCCAACCAGCGGCTCTGCCCGTTGCCGGTTTCCAGCATTGCCTGCGCGGTCAGCGCAACGGTATTGCTGAGCCTCTCAACGTCATCGCAAGCCTTTCAGATCGACACTGGTAACCCCGATCTTTCGGCGACTTGGGACAACACGATCAAGTACAGCAACGCCTGGCGTGTAAACAAACTTGATCACAAGGTCGCGGTTGGCCCAGGCACTTCCAACAGTAATCCCAACCTGGACGACGGCGACCGAAATTTTGATCGCGGGCTCATCTCCAATCGCCTGGATGTCTTGTCCGAATTTGACATCAAGTACAAGGACGTCGGCGCGCGTCTCAGTGCTGCTTCTTGGTACGACACTGTTTACAGCCACGACAATGATAACGACTCGCCTAGTACCGCCAACTCCGTGAGCGTCGATCACGATGAGTTCACCAGCGACACCCGCCGCATCCATGAACAGAATACCGAAATCCTCGATGCGTTTGTCTATGGCTCTAAGGAGATCGGCAGCACTTCGTTGTCTGGGCGGCTGGGGCAGTTCACGCAAATCTATGGCGAAAGTCTATTTTTCGGGGCCAACGGTATCGCTAACGCGCAGTCCACTGTCGATCTGGTGAAGCTTCAGTCCGTCCCCGGTTCCCAGTTCAAGGAGATCCTGATGCCCACCAAACAGGTGTCAGGTAACTGGCAGCTGAACGATACAGTCAGTGTCGGCGCTTACTACCAATTTGAGTGGAACAAAACTCGTCTTCCTGCGGCGGGCAGCTACTTCAGCGGCGCGGATTTTGTCGGCGAAGGAGGCGAGCGTGTATTTTTCCCCACGGGTGCGCTACTTCACGGCAAGGACATTGAAGCCAAGGATTCAGGCCAGTTTGGCGCTCAACTGAAATTTGCTATCGAAGACTGGGAGTTTGGTCTCTACGCGGCTAAGTACCACGAAAAAACTCCGGTGTTTTACTTCCGACCAACAGCTTTGGTGCCTGGAGCAGATGACACTTTCGTCAACGTTTATCCCGAGGATATTAAGGTCTTTGGCGCAAGTTTCAGTACCTTGGTCGGTGAAGCGAACATTGCGGGTGAGACGTCAATCCGGGTCGATACACCGCTGGCAGGTGTTGGTGGAACGATTATTACCGGCTTGGAATCTGACAACGATTCCAATCCGGCTTACCCCATTGGTCGCTCGTGGCATGCCCAAGTGTCGATGGTCAATGTGTATGGCGGATCAGCACTTTGGGATGGTGCCTCATTCATCGGCGAGCTTGCATTCAACCGTCGGTTGAGTGTGACAAAGAATGCCGATCAGCTGGATCCCAACACAACGCGTGACGCCTTCGCACTGCGGTTCACCTTTGAGCCTCAGTACTTCCAGGTCTTTCCTGGGATCGACGTTCAAGCCCCAATCACCATTGGCTACAACCCGTCCGGGCGCTCTTCAGTCACACCTCAAGCATTTGGCCCTGAGCATAGTGGGGATCTGACACTAGGTCTCAAGGCTGATTACAAGAAGCAATGGTATGCGTCCCTGAGCTACACCAATTTCTTTGGCGAAGCGGGGCCTGTCATCAACTCCTCCAACTCATTCACCTACCAGCAAAACATGAAAGACAGAGACTTCGTGGCGTTCTCGATCCAGCGAACCTTTTAAGCAAAGTAAAGGCGGGCCCTGATAATGACAAAAATTAAATTGCTGCTGCTTTCCACCCTGTCTATCTCAATGTGTGCCAGCACCGCATTCGCGGCAGTGAGCCCTGAAGAGGCGGCAAAGCTCAAGACCACATTGACCCCCATGGGCGCCGAAAAAGCAGGAAATGCTGACGGCTCCATCCCCGCCTGGACAGGCGGGTTGACCAAGGAAGTGGCAGGGGCAAAGTTGGGCGATATGCCGGCGGATCCGTTCCCAGGCGAGAAGCCGGTGCTGCAGATAACTGCCAAAAACGCTGGGCAATACGCGGACAAGTTGAGCGAAGGCACGAAAGCCTTACTGGCCAAATATCCCGATACTTTCCATTTGGATGTATACCCGACCCACCGTACTGCCGCAGCACCTGATAGCGTTTATCAGAACACGTTCGCCAACGCGACTCGTTGCAAAACGATCAGCAACGGTTTGTCAGTAGAGGGCTGTTACGGCGGAATTCCGTTTCCTATTCCGAAAACAGGTAATGAGGTCATCTGGAATTTTCTGCTGCGCGTAGAGGCAGAATCCATTCAGATGGGGTATGCCAACGTCATTGGTAATGCTGACGGAACCCGCACGCTCGCAAGCCGTGGCGTCGAAAATTGGCAATATCCGTATTACTACAAAGACGGCAGTGCAGATAAATGGTCGGGACAATATGCGCTGTTGCGCTTTTTGACCAACGAGCCACCCTTTAAGGCTGGTGAGTCGCTGGTGACTCACGACAGTATCAATGTGCAAGAACCACGTGAGGCCTGGCAGTATTTGGTAGGCCAGCGCCGAGTGCGCCGTGCTCCCACTGTCGGCTATGACACACCCGATTTTGTAGCGTCGGGAGCTAACTACTTTGATGAAGTGCATGGCTTCATCGGCCATCCGGATCGCTATGACTGGAAGCTCGTTGGCAAAAAAGAAATGTACATCCCGTACAACGACAACAAGTTCAATGCCGAAAAACGTGACGACGCTTTCGTGGCTAACCACCTCAATCCAGACAAGGTGCGCTGGGAACTCCATCGTGTCTGGGAGCTTGAGGCCACTGTTGCACCAGGCAAGCGCCATGCAGTACCTAAACGCAAATTCTTCATCGATGAAGATAGTTGGACGGTCTCTCTGGCGGATGGTTACGACGCTGAGGGCAAACTGTGGCGCGTCTCCCAGGTGCTTCCCTTTGTTGTCCCTTCGATCCCAGCAGTAGTAGTAAAACCGGTGGTGATCTACAACCTGCAAGCCAAGACGTACAGCGTCGTGCAAAGCCTCAACGGCGAAACCTATAGCGTAATTCCGCGCAAGCCCGAGAACTACTTTACCGGTAATTCGGTAGCGTCAGGGTCAGTGCGCTGAGCCTCGAAACAGCTAATTCACACATGGGTTACTTGGACGCTGGGTCACTGACGCGGTGTCCAAGGAAACGCATCATCGAGGCTCACAAATGAGTAATCAAACACTAAGGTTAAACTCAGGTCTTCCGCTCAAGGCACTGTTGTTGGGCGCGTCGGTCGTGGCGGCGTTCCTGAGCACTTCAGCATCCGCACAAACCGATGGCTTGCCAATGCAGCCATCGATAATCAGTTCAATGGCGGCTCAATCGGTCATGCTCAGCGTTGCGCGGGCGGGGCATCGCTTGGTAGCTGTGGGCGAGCGCGGGTTCATTATTGTTTCCGATGACAATGGCGTTAGCTGGTCACAAGTTGGTTCCCCTGTCAGCGTGACGCTGGTCAAGGTTCGGTTCATCGACGATGTCGAAGGATGGGCCGTCGGGCATGCTGGCGTCGTTCTACACACTCGAGATGGCGGACTGAGCTGGAACAAGCAACTGGATGGCGTCCAAGCGGCCGAAATCGAATTCCAGGAAGCCAAGCAGGCAACTGAAGGTTCCGACGACGCTGAAAAGATGCAAGAGCGTTTAGCTCAAGCACAGCAACTCGTGGACGATGGCCCCGACAAACCTCTGCTCGATACGCTCTTTCTGGACGCCAAAAACGGACTGGTGGTGGGCGCTTACGGTCTGGCGTTTGTCACCCATGATGGCGGGCTCAGCTGGCAGTCGATCCGTTCTCGTATCGATAACCCAAACGGATTGCATCTCTACAGCATCGAACGGGTGGGAGGGGATCTCTTCATTGCCGGCGAACAGGGCACTCTGTTGCGGTCAAGTAACGAGGGAAAAACCTTCGAGCCGCTGACATCACCTTACGAGGGAACGACCTTCGGGCTCCAAGCGACAAACAGCAATTTCATTGTGGCATTTGGGCTTCGCGGCAAAGCATTTGAGTCTAAGGATCGCGGCGATACCTGGCAGCCCCTCGACACCTTACAGCCTGTCACTTTGACGAGTGGGTTAAGTCTTGCCGATGGATCGGTGCTGCTTACCGATGAGTCGGGAAGAGTGTTGCGATTCGTAGATGGCAATACCAAAGCGGCTGTCCTCCAAATTGCTCAACCCAGTTATTTCACAGGCATGGCACAAGCCGCGAACGGCAACCTGATCATCAGTAGTGCACGCGGCATGCTGTCGTCGGCAGTTGCAGTGGTCTCGCCGGAGCACGATCAATGAATAGCTATACACGTTCTGCGGAGCATCACACCATCCCTCAGCCGGATGCTTTCGACCCTTCTTCTGGCACCTTGGTTGAACGGCTTCTGTTCAATCATCGCGGTATCATTTTGGGCATTTGCGTGTTGCTCAGTCTGTTACTGGGCTACCAGGCACTGAGTCTAAAACTTAATGCCGCCTTCGAAAAAATGATCCCGACAGATCACCCTTACGTGCAGAACTACCTGAAAAACCGGGGCCAGTTGGGGGAGGGTGGAAACACCTTGAGGATTGCGATTGAGGCCAAACAGGGCAGCATTTTTGATGCTGCCTACCTCGAGACGGTCAAGAAAATCAACGATGAGGTATTTCTACTTCCCGGCGTCGACCGCTCATACATGAAGTCCCTGTGGACTCCGGCGACCCGTTGGATCGGCGTGACTGAGGAGGGGTTCGATGGTGGGCCAGTCATACCTGACGATTACGATGGCTCTGCCAAGAGTCTTGATCAGGTTCGGCAAAACGTTGATCGGTCGGGCGAAGTAGGTAGGCTTGTAGCCTCCAATTTCAAATCCAGCATCGTACTGTTACCTCTGCAGGACATTACGTCGGACGACGGCAAACCTCTGGACTACAACGCTCTTTCTGGCCAGCTCGAACAGATCCGAGCCAAGTACGAAACCGATAACATCAAAATCCACATCACTGGCTTTGCCAAAGTGGTGGGCGATCTGATTGACGGCATGCGGCAGATGCAGCTGTTCTTCGCTGCGACATTGGTAATTTGCGGCATCGTGCTGTTCTGGTACACCCGTTGCGTACGCAGCACATTGTTGGTGTTGCTATGCTCGATTATCGCAGTTGTCTGGTTACTGGGATTACTGCCCACCTTGGGGTTTGATCTCGATCCCTACTCGATCCTCGTCCCGTTCCTGGTGTTTGCGATTGGGTTGAGTCATGGCGCCCAGAAAATGAACGGCATCATGCAGGACATTGGGCGCGGAGCCGACAAGCTCGTGGCGGCACGCTTTACCTTTCGCCGGTTGTTTCTGACCGGGTTGATGGCATTGGTGGCTGACGCCGTAGGTTTCGCTGTGCTGATGATCATCAAGATTCCGGTCATCCAGGATCTGGCTATTGCCGCGACGATCGGCGTGCTGACGCTGATTTTCACCAACCTGATTCTTCTACCGATTCTGTTGTCGTACACCGGGGTCAGCAAAGCAGCTGCACAACGTGAAGCGGCGAACGACAAGTTCTCGCAGTTGGATGGTCATCACACCCGCCATCCATTTTGGGCATTTCTGGATAGATTCACTGAACGTAAATGGGCGAGCGGAGCAATCATCGTCGCTGTGATTCTAGGCGTGGCAGGCTTTGCGGTGAGCCTTCACGTGAAGATCGGCGATCTGAATCCTGGGGCACCGGAATTGCGTCCCGAATCGCGTTACAACAGCGATAACCGCTTCATGGTGAGTAACTTTTCCGCTAGCAGCGACAAATATGTAGTGATGGTGAAAACGCCCCAATATTACTGCGCCAATTACCAGACTCTGGTGTCAGTCGATGCGCTGGAAGCGCAGCTTCAGCAATTGCCGGGCGTGGTGTCCACGACATCTTTAGCGGCACTGAGTAAGCAGGCGGCGGCCGGCATGAATGAAGGCAGCATGACCTGGTACGAGATACCTCGTAACCAGGGACTGTTGAACGCGATTATCACCCGCGCCCCGCGAGAGTTGTTCAACCAGAATTGCGATCTGCTGACCGTGTATGTCTACCTCAAGGATCACAAGGCAGACACACTCACCAGCGTGGTTCAGGCGGTTGAGCAGTTCGCGGCAAGCCATAACACCGACCAGATCCAGTTCCTCAATGCGGCGGGTAATGCCGGCATCGAAGCGGCCACCAACATCGTCGTGAAACGTTCCAACGTGCAGATGCTGTTCATGGTGTATGCAGCCGTCATTGCGCTGTGCTTCATTACCTTCAGATCTTGGCGAGCGGTGGTATGTACGGTACTGCCGCTGATGCTTACATCCATTCTGTGTGAGGCCTTGATGGTGGGACTGAACATCGGCGTCAAGGTGGCGACGCTCCCAGTTATCGCGCTGGGAGTGGGTATCGGTGTGGATTACGCTCTGTACATCCTTAGCGTGACGCTCACCAATCTGCGAAATGGCTCAAGCCTGTCGGATGCTTACTACCTGGCCCTGCTTTCCACAGGGAAGGTGGTGGTGATGACCGGGATCACGCTGGGCATTGCAGTGCTCACCTGGGTGCTGTCACCTATCAAGTTCCAAGCTGATATGGGCATCTTGCTCGGGTTCATGTTCATCTGGAACATGGTGGGCGCGCTGGTATTGGTTCCGGCA
>Ga0182005_1000405_pt1 | contig 23552 bp, 26 predicted proteins | sample Sormic07211103_1_FD_123021 | JGI IMG/M metagenome (GOLD analysis project Ga0182005, IMG submission 123021) | Rhizosphere microbial communities from Sorghum bicolor, Mead, Nebraska, USA - 072115-103_1 MetaG | ecosystem: Host-associated > Plants > Roots > Rhizosphere | place: USA: Nebraska...
ATCATCAACATCAGCGAGGCCGGCGCCCAGGCACTGGGCAAGGTCGCGGCGGAACTGGCTTATGGCGAAGGCTTGCAGGCGCATGCCCGGTCTGCCGAATACCGCTTGAAAGACAAGCCGCAATGACAGCGGCGTGGCTGCGATGAGCGACGACTGGATCGACCGCATCTATGGCGAGGACGCGCTGCAGGGCCTGCGGCGCATACCGGACGGTTCGGTCGACCTGCTGCTGGCCGATCCGCCATACGGCCTGGGCAAGGACTACGGCAACGATTCCGACAAGCTCGACACCGCGGCTTACCTGCGCTGGACCGAAGAGTGGATAGACGCCGCCTTGCCGAAACTGAAGCCGAACGGCAGCCTCTACATTTTCCTGACCTGGCGCTTTTCGCCCGAGATTTTTGTCATGCTCAAGCAGCGCATGATCATGAACAATGAAATCATCTGGGACCGGCGGGTGCCTTCGATGGGCGGCGGCACCCGGCGTTTTTCGTCGGTGCACGACACGATCGGCTTCTTCGCCCGCGCCAAGGATTATTACTTCGACCTCGACGCCATCCGGATTCCCTACGACGCTGAAACCAAGAAAGCGCGCTCGCGCTCGATTTTTGTCGGCGCCAAATGGCTGGAGCTGGGTTATAACCCGAAAGACGTCTGGAGCGTCTCGCGCCTGCATCGCGAACATCGCGAGCGGGCCGACCATCCGACCCAGAAGCCGCTGGAAATCGTGGAGCGCATGATCAAGGCTTCCTGCCCGCCGGGCGGGATCGTGCTCGATCCCTTCATGGGCAGCGGCACCACGGCGGTAGCGGCGCGCCGTTGCGGACGGCGGTTTGTCGGCTTTGAGCTCAATCCCGAGTACTGCGCGCTGATCGAACGGCGGCTGGCGCAGCTCGACAGCCAGAAGCCCGGCGAACGGGCGCTGGCATAGGCATTTGGCTTGAATAGCAACGCTTATAGCGATTATCAAGGCTGCCATTAGCGGGAAAACATGAAAATGTCGGTAAAATGGCGATGCAGCCCAAAAAGCTGCCTTGGCCAGGCTTCACTAGTGACTAACGGGGAAGCTGCAACAATCTCGATCTTCAATCCGGTCGCCGAATAATTTAGTACACTTACCTCCACGACGCCTGTGCGTCACCACATAGTAAATTGGTCTCAAGCTCAACATGTCTACGCCTCGAACTGCATCGATCACGCGCAATACCAACGAGACGCAAATCCGCGTCTCCATCAATCTGGACGGCAGCGGCCAGCAAAAGCTGAATACCGGCGTGCCGTTCCTTGACCATATGCTGGACCAGATTGCGCGGCATGGCCTGATCGACCTCGACATCGAAGCCAACGGCGACCTGCATATCGACGCCCACCACACGGTGGAAGACGTCGGCATTACCTTGGGGCAAGCGTTCGCCAAGGCCATCGGCGACAAGAAGGGCATCCGCCGCTACGGCCATGCTTATGTGCCGCTGGACGAAGCGCTGTCGCGCGTGGTGATCGATTTCTCCGGCCGCCCGGGCCTGGAATTCCACGTGCCGTTCAAGCGCGCCATGATCGGCGGCTTCGACGTCGACCTGACCCACGAATTTTTCCAGGGCTTTGTCAATCATGCACTGGTATCTTTGCATATCGACAACCTGCGCGGCGAAAACGCCCATCATCAATGCGAAACCGTCTTCAAGGCGTTTGGCCGTGCGTTGCGCATGGCTGCAGAGCTGGATCCGCGTTCCGCCGGCACCATTCCTTCGACCAAGGGCAGCCTCTGAGGTTGAGCTTATTTACCCGGACTTTCCTCGGGACTTGAATCTTTATCATGAACAAAATTGTTGTAGTTGACTATGGCATGGGCAACTTGCGCTCGGTGGCGCAGGCCCTGCGCCAGGTGGCGCCGGAAGCCGAGGTCCTGATCTCGGGTACGACTGCCGATATCCGGTCCGCCGACCGCCTGGTCCTGCCAGGCCAGGGAGCGATGCCGGATTGCATGCGCAGCCTGCGCGAATCGGGCCTGCAGGAAGTGCTGCTGGAAGCCGCGCGCAGCAAGCCGTTGCTAGGCGTCTGCGTCGGCGAGCAGATGCTGTTCGACCTGAGCGAAGAAGGCGATACCGCCGGCCTGGGATTGTTGCCCGGCAAGGTAGTGCGCTTCCGCCTGGACGGCCGGCTGCAGGACGACGGTTCGCGTTTCAAGGTGCCGCAGATGGGCTGGAACCGAGTGCGCCAGGCGCAGTCTCATCCGCTCTGGCACGGTATTGCCGATCAGGATTATTTTTATTTCGTCCATAGCTATTACGCAGTGCCGGCCGATGCTGCGCATACCTTCGGCGAGACTGAGTACGGCGCGGCGTTTAGCTGCGCGGTTGGCCGTGATAATATTTTTGCCACGCAGTTTCATCCGGAGAAAAGCGCCAGCGCCGGTTTGCAGCTGTACAAGAATTTCGTGCAATGGAAGCCTTGAATATATTCCGGCATTCCCGCTGGTTTATGCGGATATTTATTCAAACCGGACTGAGCGAGCTTAACTGAGCAAATTAGCTGCCCGGATTTCACTGGGCAGATTTTTAACCGACTTCACCTCATACACAATTGTAGCCATGCTGCTGATACCTGCCATCGACCTCAAAGACGGTCACTGCGTACGCCTGAAACAGGGCGATATGGACCAAGCCACCGTATTTTCCGACGATCCGGGCGAGATGGCCCGCCATTGGCTGATGCAAGGCGCACGCCGCCTGCACCTGGTTGACCTCAATGGCGCGTTCGCCGGCAAGCCGAAGAACGAACCCGCGGTCAAGGCCATCATCAAGGCGGTGCGCGAATTCGCCGTACTCAACGGCGTCGAGGAAATCCCGGTGCAGCTGGGCGGCGGCATCCGCGACCTGGACACCATCGAACGCTACCTGGACGACGGCCTGAGCTACATCATCATCGGCACCGCCGCGGTCAAGAACCCCGGTTTCCTGCACGATGCCTGCAGCGCTTTCCCGGGCCAGATCATCGTCGGCCTCGACGCCAAGGACGGCAAGGTCGCCACCGATGGCTGGAGCAAGCTGTCCGGCCACGAAGTGATCGACCTCGCCAAGAAATTCGAAGACTACGGCTGCGCCTCGATCGTGTATACCGACATCGGCCGCGACGGCATGATGGGCGGCGTCAATATCGAAGCGACCGTCAAGCTGGCGCAAAGCATGACCATCCCGGTGATCGCTTCCGGCGGCGTGCACAACGTCAAGGATGTGGAAGCGTTGTGCGCGGTGCAGGACGAAGGCATCGAGGCAGTGATTTGCGGCCGTTCGATTTACGAAGGCACGCTCGACCTGCGTTCGGCGCAAGAGCGCGCCGACGAACTGAGCGACGAGTTCGTCGAAGACGAAGACTTATCCGAGCAGCCCGACGCTGACCAGCCATGACGCTTGCCAAACGCATCATTCCCTGCCTCGACGTGACCAATGGCCGCGTGGTCAAGGGCGTCAATTTCCTGGAGCTGCGCGACGCCGGCGATCCGGTCGAGATTGCCCGCCGCTACGACCAGCAGGGCGCTGACGAAATCACTTTCCTCGACATCACCGCTTCCTCCGACGGCCGCGACCTGATCCTGCCGATCATCGAAGCGGTTGCGTCGCAGGTATTCATCCCGCTGACGGTCGGCGGCGGCGTGCGGGCGGTGGAAGACGTACGGCGTTTGCTGAACGCAGGCGCCGACAAGGTCGGCATCAACACCTCCGCCGTCACCAATCCGCAGCTGGTGGCGGATGCCGCCGCCAAGTACGGTTCGCAATGCATTGTGGTCGCAATCGACGCCAAGCAGGTCGCGCCCGGAAAATGGGAAGTCTTCACCCATGGCGGGCGCAAGGCCACCGGCCTCGATGCGATCGAATGGGCGCAAAAGATGGAGCAGCTGGGCGCGGGCGAAATCCTGCTTACCAGCATGGATCGCGACGGCACCAAGGTTGGTTTCGACCTGGCCTTGACCTGCAGCGTCTCCAATGCCGTGACGATCCCGGTGATTGCTTCCGGCGGCGTCGGCGGTTTGCAGGACCTGGCAGACGGCATCAAGATCGGCCGCGCCGATGCGGTGCTGGCGGCCAGCATTTTCCATTATGGTCAACATACTGTGCAAGAAGCCAAGCAATTCATGGCGGCACAGCAGATTCCGATGAGGCTAGCATGAGCAGCGTGAGTTGGTTAAACAAGGTAAGGTGGGATGAACACGGCCTGGTGCCGGTGATCACCCAGGAACTCGGCTCGAACGATGTCTTGATGTTCGCCTGGATGAACCGCGACGCCCTGGCGAAGACGGTGGCGCTGGGCGAAGCGGTGTACTGGAGCCGCACGCGCAAGAAACTGTGGCACAAGGGCGAAGAATCCGGCCATGTGCAGAAAGTGCACGAAATCCGTCTCGACTGCGACGAGGACGTGGTGCTGCTGAAAGTAACCCAGGCCGGCGACATCGCTTGCCATACCGGCCGCCACTCCTGTTTTTTCCAGAAATTGGAGAGCGAGGGCAAGGGGTGGGAAACGGTCGAGCCGGTGTTGAAAGAACCGGACGAGATATACAAGTAAGCAGATAAACAAGCAGATAAGCGGAAGCAATCATGAGTGAAACCCTAAAGCGCCTGGCTGCGGTCATCGAGTCGCGCAAACCGGCCAACGGCGGCGACCCGGAGACTTCGTACGTCGCGCGGCTGTTCGCCAAGGGCGACGATGCGATCCTGAAGAAAATCGGCGAGGAAGCGACGGAAACCGTGATGGCCGCCAAGGATGCGCGGGTAGATGGCGATTCCTCGCATGTCTTGTACGAATGCGCAGACCTGTGGTTCCATTCGATGATCATGCTGGCCCAGTTCAACCTGACGCCGCAAGACGTGCTGCAGGAACTGGCGCGGCGCGAGGGCCTGTCGGGCATCGAAGAAAAAGCCAGCCGCAAGCTGAGCGACCGTGAGCAGCAGGAAACCGGCCAAGACAAGATCTGAATCGTTTCAGAATCGTTCAAGAATCCTTCAAGCCTCGGAGATAATTTGGAAAATTGTATTTTTTGCAAAATTGCAGCCAAGCAGATTCCCTCGAAAGCGATCTATGAAGACGACGACCTGATCGCTTTCCATGACATCAATCCGGCCGCGCCCATCCATTTCCTGATCGTGCCCAAGCAGCACATCGCGACTTTGGCCGATTGTACTGAGGCGCATGCCGCTTTGTTGGGTAAAATGGCGCTGCTGGCGCCGCGCCTGGCGCAAGAACAGGGCTGCGGTTACCAGCTGGACGAGCAGGGCCAGGCTAGCGGCGGCTACAAGACTGTCTTCAACGTCGGGCCTGACGGCGGCCAAGAGGTGTACCATTTGCATATGCACGTCATCGGCGGACCTAAACCGTGGCGTGGGCAGCGCTGAACCAGCCTGATTGATTGTCCGGCGGCAGCAAAAGCTGCAGGTGCGCTGCAGGTGGTTTGTGAAAATTTAACGGTGTGTTGACTTAGCAGGATCGGACAGCTTGTCCGACAAGGAGAAAAAAATGGGTTCGTTCAGCATTTGGCACTGGTTGATCGTGCTGGTTATCGTGATGTTGGTGTTTGGCACCAAGAAAATCGGCAATATGGGTTCCGACCTGGGCAAGGCAGTCAAGGGCTTCAAGGATGGCGTCAAGGGCGAAGAAGAAAAACAAGCCGCCGACAAAGCGACGATTGACGTTGCAACCAAAGAAAAGGACAAGTCCGGCAACTGATTCATGGCGGCCGGCGCCTGCTTCAAGCCGGCCGTGGATGATGTTTGCTGCTCCTTCCCATGATCGATATTGGTCTTACTAAACTCGCTCTGATTGGTGTCGTTGCACTGGTTGTCGTCGGGCCGGAAAAACTGCCGACCGTGGCTCGCATGGCGGGTTCCCTGTTCGGCCGCGCGCAACGCTACATCAATGAAGTCAAATCGGAAGTCAGTCGCGAGATTGAACTGGAAGAATTGCGCAAGATGCAGCAAGACGTGCAGGAAGCGGCCAGCGATATCGAGCAAAGCATCGCCCGCAGCGTTTCTGATACCAAGGAATCGCTGCACGCTGCCTGGAACGACAGCAGCGTGGGCGCCGCGGACAGTTTCAATGTCGAGCAGCTGGCGGTCAAGGCCAAGAGTTTTCGCAAGAAAAAACTGGCGCGCACCAGCGCCATTCCTGCCTGGTACAAACAGCAAAGCGGCCAAAAGGCGCGCGTCCTGTCCGGCGCCGCGCGTGTCGCGAAATATCGCCCGGCCGGCCAAAACAAGGCTTCCGGTTCATTTTTTTCATGATTTCATGCATCGCCTCAAGGCAATCGGGGCCAACGCTGATATCCGCAAATCCGCTTGTTTGCAAAACACCTTGCTCCCATGACTGAAGAACAGAAAACCGGCGGTTTCGAAAAAACCAGCGGCGTCGAAGAGACGTTCATTTCGCACCTGGTGGAATTGCGCAATCGCATCATGAAGGCGTCGATCGCAGTGATCGTGGTATTCCTGTGCCTGATGCCGTGGGCTGCGCATATCTACGATCTGCTGGCCGCGCCGATGCTCGCTGCCCTGCCGGTGGGCGCCAAGATGATCGCTACCGGCGTCATCACGCCGTTCCTGATCCCGGTCAAGGTGACCCTGCTGCTGGCCTTTGTCATCGCTCTGCCATGGGTGCTGTACCAGCTGTGGGCGTTTATCGCGCCTGGCCTGTATGCGCATGAAAAAAAGCTGATTGCGCCGCTGGTGATTTCATCCTCGGTATTGTTTATCGCCGGCGTCGCTTTTTGTTATTACCTGGTGTTTGGGGTGATCTTCCACTTCATTAACAATTTTGCGCCGAAGTCGGTTTCGGTGGCGCCGGACATCGATAGCTATTTCGATTTCGTGATGACCATGTTCATCGCCTTCGGCATGACGTTTGAAGTGCCCATCGTGGTGATCGTGCTGGTGCGCATGGGCCTGGTTTCACTGGAAAAGCTGAAATCCATCCGTCCTTATGTAATCGTGGGTGCTTTCGTGGTGGCGGCAGTGGTGACGCCGCCGGACATCATGAGCCAGCTGTTGCTGGCCGTGCCGCTGTGCCTGCTGTACGAGGTCGGCCTGCTGGTAGCGCCGCTGTTCGTCAAGGCGACCCAGGCGCCTGCGGAAGAATCGGAAAAAACCATCTGAATCGAGCGGGCGGCCGCCAGGCCGCCTCGCGTTACTCGGCAATCGGGGTCTTGATTTGCCGCAGCCAGCTTACCAGCGGGTAGGCATCTTTAAAACCGGACACCAGTTCTTTCTCCAGCGCGTCCGACAACATCTTCTTCACCGGCTGTTCGTTCCAGACGATAAAGTTTTTCATCTTGACATATTCGATGTGCGGCGAGTCGGCGTCAAAACCTTTGGGCGGACGGGTCAGCTTGCCCTCGGTCTGCAGGTCGCCGTAAGTCTCCACCAGTTTCTTGTTTTTCAGCAGCTTGCCAAAACCCTTGGCGTCGGCGACCACCTGCTGGCGGATCGCCCGCAGGCGGTCGGCCGGCGGCATGTATTCGCCGCCGGCGATGAGCAGGGTGCCGCTGGCGTCGATATGGAAATAATAAGCCGGACCGCCGCCCTGGCTCGGCTTCTTCAGGCCGCTGGCCGTGATGGACGCCGAGAAATAGGATTTGTACGGACTTTTGTCATGCGAAAAGCGCATGTCGCGGTTGATCCGGAACAGCGCTTTCTTCGGATTGCAGCCGGCGATGGCCGGATCGAATTTGCTGACCTGGGCGATCAGGCGCACCACCAGTTCCAGGAACTCTGCCCGCAAGATATCGTAGCGCGGCTTGTTCATGACAAACCAGGCCCGGTTATTGTTTTCCGACAGTTCGGCCAGGTATTGGGTCAGGTCACGTACGTGCATTACCGGTTTCCTTTATGAGATTGAGTGCGGCGGCGCGCATTTATTCTGGTTCGCGTTTCATCGGCGGCCGCTTGCCGATAATGGCTTCCACCGTGGTTTCCTTGGTCTTGCGCAACACCGTCAGCTTGGCTTTGCTGCCAGGCTGCAGCTGGGCGATCAGGTTGGTCATGTCGGTGCTGTCGGTGATCGGCTTGCCTTCGATCGCCACCAGGATATCACCCGGCTTCAGGCCGGCCTTGTCGGCCGGTCCATTCTTGATCACGCCGGCGATGATGGCGCCGGTGCTGCGGTTCAAGCCGAAGCTTTCGGCCAGTTCCGGCGTGATGTCCTGCGGTTCGACGCCGATATAGCCGCGCACCATGTGGCCGGTGTTGATAATCGATTCCATCACGGTCTTGGCGGTAGTCATCGGCACGGCAAATCCGATCCCGAGCGAACCGCCGGTGCGCGAATAGATTGCGGTGTTGATGCCGATCAGGTTGCCGTTGGTGTCGATCAGCGCGCCGCCGGAATTGCCGGGGTTGATCGCGGCGTCGGTCTGGATGAAGTTTTCAAACTGGTTGATGCCGAGGTGGCTGCGGCCAAGCGCCGAAATGATCCCCATGGTGACCGTCTGGCCGACCCCGAACGGATTGCCGATGGCCAGCACGACGTCGCCGACGCTGGCCTGGTCGGCGCGGCCCAGCGTCACCGCAGGCAGGTTCGGCAGCTCGATCTTGATCACGGCCAGGTCGGTTTCAGGATCGGTCCCCACCACCTTGGCGGTAGTGGTGCGGCCGTCGGCCAGCGCCACTTCGATTTCATCGGCCGCTTCGACCACATGGTTGTTGGTCAGGATATAACCTTGCGCACTGACGATGACGCCTGAGCCAAGGCTGGACTGTTTCTCGTCCTGGTCGTCGCCGCGGTCGCCGAAGAATTTCCTGAGCAGCGGATCTTCCGGCATGTCGGGCGTGACCGGCTTGGCGTCCTTGCTGGTGAAAACATTCACTACCGACGGCATCGCGCGCTGCGCAGCCTGGCGGTAGGAGCCCGGCGTCGGCGTTCCCGGGGCGACTTCCTGCAGCGGCACCTTCGACGCGGCGATATGCGTCGGCGAACTGGTCAAGGCGCCGTTTAGCCAATCCGGCTTCAAGGTCGTTACAATGAACCAGATCGCTAAACCGATGGTGATGGTTTGCGCAAATAACAGCCAGAAACGTCGCATAGTGAAGATCTTAGAAGGAGTAAGGAATCGTGGATCAAGAATCGGTAAAAGCGGTGGATCGCATTGAGCTGGAGAAATATCTTGCCGAAGCATTAAATATTACACAGTTCCGTGATTATTGCCCAAATGGCTTGCAGGTGGAAGGACGCGCCGAAATTAAGCGCCTGGTGACGGGCGTCACCGCCAGCCTCGCTCTGCTGGAAGCGGCCGTAGACAGCGGTGCGGACGCCATCCTGGTGCACCACGGTTATTTTTGGCGCGGCGAGGACGCGCGCGTCGTCGGCCCCAAGCACAAGCGCCTGAAATTGCTGCTGACGCACGATATCAACCTGTTTGCCTATCACCTGCCGCTCGATGCCCATGCGGATTTTGGCAACAATGTGCAGCTGGCGCAGCAATTGGGTTTATCGCCCAATGGCCGCTTCGGCGAAGACAGCCTGGGCTGGCTGGGCAGCGTCAGCGATCCGCAGGTACGCACTGTGGGCGATTTGGCGAATGTGATTGAACGCCGGCTGCAGCGCGTTCCGGTCCTGATCGGCGATCCGTCCCAGCGCCTCGGGCAGGTCGCCTGGTGTACCGGCGCCGCGCAAAACCTGCTGGGCGATGCAATTGCCGCCGGCGCCGGCGTCTACATCAGCGGCGAGATTTCCGAGCCGACCGTGCACCTGGCGCGTGAAACCGGGGTGGCCTACCTGGCGGCCGGCCATCACGCCACCGAGCGCTACGGCGTGCAAGCCCTGGGCCGCCACCTGGCCGAGCATTTCGGCCTGCAGCATCAATTCATCGACATCGGCAACCCGGTGTAAGTGCGCGATACAGACTATGGATTCACGGCATGGGTAAGACAGTCGAAGCAGTACGTATCGACAAGTGGCTCTGGGCAGCGCGGTTTTTCAAGACCCGCACGCTGGCCAGCGACGCGGTCGACCACGGCAAGGTCAGGCTGAACGATGAGCGCACCAAGCCGGCGCGCAACCTGAAAGCCGGCGATATCCTTGCGATCGATAACGGCGCCAGCGTGTGGGAGGTGACGGTCGTGCTGCTGGCCGACAACCGCAGTTCGGCGGCGATTGCGCAGACGCTGTACCAGGAAACCGGACAAAGCGCGGCCAGGCGCGCCACGCTTGCGGAAGACCGCAAGTTCTTCCGCGAACCCACCCAGCAGATCAAAGGGCGGCCGACCAAGCGCGACCGCCGCCTGCTGGACAAGGCGCAATCCTAGGGCCTGCAACGCTCGCCGCGCGTTCGCACTCCCAAATCAAATGGCAACAGGCACTAGATGGCGGTTTGACATCGCCCGGGCCCGGTTTTGGCGCTAGCGTAAAGCTGCCAGGACGTTTTCTCATCAGGCGCGGCTGCCATATCCGGGGTTCAGGAAGCGCAAACGGAACTTCCGCCGGTTTTCGAAGGAATTCTCGGTAGAACGGCCCCTCTAAGTCGCTGTTTGACATTCCGATTCTGGTGCATAATAGTACGAGCGTTCGCATTCTTGCAGGCAGTCGTCTTCGAGCCAGGCAACGCCGATTGTATCCAGACCTAACCAGACAGAGACAGGACTATCGTGGCACATACTGACACGCCGCCGAAATTCATGCGTAAAGGCGAAATGACGCGGGCAGCGATTCTCGACGTTGCCATCACGCTGGCGAGCCGTGACGGCCTTGAAGGTTTGACCATCGGCTTGCTGGCCGAAAAAATGAACATGAGCAAATCCGGCGTGTTTGCTCATTTTGGTTCGCGCGAAGATCTGCAGATCGAAGTGGTGAAGCTGTACCACCGGCAGTTCGAGCAGGAAGTGTTCTATCCGAGCATCAAGGAAGCGCGCGGCCTGCCGCGCCTGGAATCCATGTTTGCCCGCTGGATCCGTCAGGTGACGATTGAAATCGCCTCCGGTTGCATCTATATCAGCGGCGCCGTCGAGTACGACGACCGGCCGGGAGAAATCCGCGAACAGCTGGTGACCATGGTGCGCACCTGGCAGCAGGCCCTGCATCGCTGCGCACTGCAGGCGGTCGAAGCCGGCCACCTGCGCGCCGACACCGACGCCGACCAGCTGGTCTACGAGATGTACGGCCTGATCCTGGGTTTGCATCACGACGCCCGTTTCCTGAAAAAAGCCGGCAGCGTGGAACGCGCTCAAAAAGGTTTCGACCGCCTGATTGACAGTTACCGCGATGCACAGACGCTCCAGTCCACCAAGAAATCCTCGCAAACGAATCAAAAAATCGCTGCCAAGCCGGCAGCCAGATCAATCCAGTAAATACAAACAATCATCAGGAGAGCACCATGGGTCAATACGTCGCGCCACTGCGGGATATGCAATTCGTCATGCACGAGTTGCTGCATGTAGAAGATGAACTGAAACAATTGCCGAAGCATGCCGAGATCGATGCCGACATCATCAACCAAGTGCTGGAAGAGGGCGGCAAGTTCACCTCCGAAGTGCTGTTCCCGCTGAACCACTCCGGCGACCGCGAAGGCTGCCACCACGACAAGGCCAGCCACACGGTGACCACGCCCAAGGGTTTCAAGGAAGCCTACAAGCAGTACGTGGAAGCCGGCTGGCCTGCGCTGTCCTGCGATCCGGAATTCGGCGGCCAGGGCCTGCCGCTGGTGATGAACAATTCTTTCTATGAAATGCTGAATTCGTCGAACCAGGCCTGGACCATGTACCCGGGCTTGTCGCACGGCGCCTACGAGTGCCTGCACGCCCACGGCACGCCGGAGCAGCAGGCAATGTACCTGCCCAAGCTGGTTTCGGGCGAATGGACCGGCACCATGTGCCTGACCGAAGCGCATTGCGGCACCGACCTCGGCCTGCTGCGCTCGAAAGCCGAGCCGCAAGCCGACGGTTCCTACAGCATCACCGGCAGCAAGATTTTCATCTCGGCCGGCGAGCACGACATGTCGGCCAACATCCTGCACCTGGTGCTGGCGCGTTTGCCAGGCGCGCCGGAAGGTTCGAAAGGCATCTCCCTGTTCCTGGTGCCGAAATTCCTGCCGAACGCCGACGGTTCCCTGGGCGCGCGCAATCCGATTACTTGCGGCGCGATCGAAGAAAAAATGGGCATCCACGGCAATTCGACCTGCCAGATGAACCTGGACGGCGCCACCGGCTGGATCATCGGCGGCGCGCATAAAGGCTTGAACGCGATGTTCGTGTTCATGAACGCAGCCCGCCTCGGCGTCGGCATGCAAGGCCTGGGCCTGACTGAAGTCGCTTACCAGAACGCGCTGGTGTACGCCAAGGACCGGCTGCAGATGCGCAGCCTGTCGGGCATCAAGGCCAAGGACAAGCCAGCCGATCCGATCATCGTCCATCCAGACGTGCGCCGCATGCTGCTGACGGCAAAAGCGTATGCCGAAGGCGCCCGCGCATTCTGTTCCTACGTCGCGCTGCAGCTGGACAAGGAGCTGAACCATCCCGATGAAGCAGTGCGCAAGGATGCAGCTGATGAAGTTGCGTTGCTGACTCCTGTGGTCAAGGCCTTCATCACCGATAACGCCTGGACGGCGACGTCGGAGTGCATGCAGGTGTACGGCGGCCACGGCTTCATCGCCGAATGGGGCATGGAGCAATATGTGCGCGATGCCCGCATCAACATGATCTACGAAGGCACCAACACCATCCAGTCGCTGGATCTGCTGGGCCGCAAGGTATTGATGGACAACGGCGCCAAGTTGAAGAAATTCGGCGCCAAGGTGCAGGCGTTCATCGAAGAGAATGGCGCTGACGAAGCCTTGTCGGAATTCATCACGCCGCTGGCCGACCTCGGCGACAAGGTCAGCAAGCTGACCATGGAAATCGGCATGAAGGCTTTCCAGAATCCTGACGAAGCAGGCGCCGCGGCAGTGCCTTACCTGCGCGTGGTGGGCCATCTGGTATATGCCTACTTCTTTGCACAAATGGCAAAGATCGCTTTGGCCAAGCAAGATTCAGGCGACAAGTTCTACGTTTCCAAGCTGGCTACCGCACGTTTCTATTTCGCCCGCCTGCTGCCGGAAACCGCAATGCTGATTCGCCAGGCACGTTCCGGTTCGGCCAGCCTGATGGCGCTGGATGCGGATTTATTCTAATTAAGCCGTAGGGTGGGCATGCGCTGAAGCTACGCATGTCCACGTCCCCAACAGACTGACCAAGGAGATACAAGTGTCCAATTTCATCGTTAAAAAAGTCGCCGTACTCGGCGCCGGCGTGATGGGTGCGCAAATTGCCGCCCACTGCCTCAACGCCAAGGTGCCGGTAGTGCTGTTCGACCTGCCGGCCAAGGAAGGCCCGAAAAACGGGATCGTCCTGCGCGCCATTGAAAACCTGAAGAAGCTCAGCCCGGCACCGCTCGGCAACAAGGATGATGCATCGCTGATCGAAGTCGCCAACTACGAAGACAACCTGGATGTGCTGGCCGGCTGCGACCTGATCATCGAAGCCATCGCCGAGCGCATGGACTGGAAGCATGACCTGTACAAGAAGGTTGCGCCGCACATTGCGCCGAACGCGATTTTCGCTTCCAACACTTCGGGACTGTCGATCACGGCCTTGTCGGAAGGTTTCGACGCTGAATTGAAAGCACGCTTCTGCGGTGTGCACTTTTTCAACCCGCCGCGCTATATGCACCTGGTTGAACTGATTCCTACCGCGACCACCAAGCCGGAAATCCTCGACCAGCTGGAAGGCTTCCTCGCCACTACGCTGGGCAAGGGCGTGGTCCGTGCCAAAGATACGCCAAACTTCATCGCCAACCGCGTGGGCGTGTTCGGCATCCTGTCGACCGTGCACCAGGCTGAAAAATTCGGCCTGTCGGTCGACGTGGTGGATGACCTGACCGGCGCCAAGCTGGGCCGCGCCAAGTCCGGTACATTCCGTACCGCCGACGTGGTCGGCCTGGACACCATGGGACATGTGATCAAGACCATGCAGGACAACCTGAAGGACGATCCTTTCTACGGCGTGTACGCAACGCCGCCGCTGCTGGCCAAGCTGGTTGAGCAGGGCGCGCTGGGCCAGAAGGCCGGCGCCGGTTTCTACAAGAAGGTCGGCAAGGACATCCTGCGCATCGATGCGGCCAAAGGCGAGTACGTCGCCGGCGGCGGCAAGGCCGACGAACTGGTGGCGCGCATCCTGAAAGACAAGGATCCGGTCAAGCGCATGAAAACCCTGCGCGAATCGAGCAATCCGCAAGCGCAGTTCCTGTGGGCCATCTTCCGCGACGGTTTCCATTACATCGCCGTCCACATGGAATCGATCGCCGACAATGCGCGCGACATCGATTTCGCCATGCGCTGGGGCTTCGGCTGGAGCGTAGGTCCGTTCGAGATCTGGCAAGCCGCCGACTGGCAGCAGATCGCCGGCTGGGTCAAGGAAGATATCGACGCCGGCAAGGCGCTGTGCAATGCGCCGCTGCCAGCCTGGGTATTCGACGGCCGCACCGGCGTGCACGCTGCCGACGGTTCTTATTCGCCGGCGAAGAAAGCCAACGTCGCCCGTTCCACCTTGCCGGTCTACGAGCGCCAGGTATTCCGCGCGCCGTTGCTGGGCGAAGGCGTAGCCGACGGCAAGACTGCCGGCACTACCGTATTCGAGGACGACTCGGTGCGCGCATGGCATCAGAACGACGAAGTGCTGGTCCTGTCGTTCAAGACCAAGATGCACGTGATCGGACCTGGCGTCATCGCCGGCCTGAACAAAGCCGTGGCGGAAGCCGAAAAGAATTACAAGGGCCTGGTGCTGTGGCATGCGGATGCGGCTGAAGGCGGCGCATTTTCGGCTGGCGCGGACTTGCAATCGATGCTGCCTTTGTTCATGTCGGGCGGCGCCAAGGCGATCGAACCGATGGTCGCCGAGCTGCAGCAGGCTTTCATGGGCCTCAAGTATGCGAGCGTGCCAGTGGTCGCCGCGGTGGCCGGCCTGGCGTTGGGCGGCGGCTGCGAACTGGCGTTGCATACGGCCAAGCGCGTGGCGTCGATCGAGTCGTATATCGGCCTGGTTGAAGTCGGCGTCGGCCTGATCCCGGCGGGCGGCGGTTTGAAGGAAGCGGCAGTACGCGCTGCCAACGACGCCAAGGGCAACGACATCCTGCAATTCCTGAAGACCTCTTTCCTCAACGCGGCAACCGCCAACGTGTCGAAATCGGCTTTGCAAGCGAAGAGCATGGGCTACCTGAAGGCCGACGATGTCATCGTGTTCAATGCCTACGAGCTGCTGCATGTGGCCAAGGTCGAAGCGCGCGCCATGTTCGACGCTGGCTATCGTCCGCCGCTGAAAGCGCAGATCCCGGTCATCGGCCGTTACGGCGTTGCAACCATCCTGGCGCAGCTGGTCAACATGCGCGACGGTGGTTTCATCTCCGCCCATGACTACAAGCTGGGCAGCATGATCGCCAACATCGTCTGCGGCGGCGAAGTGGAAGAGGGCAGCGTAGTGAATGAACAATGGTTGCTGGACCTGGAACGCAAAGCGTTCGTCGAACTGCTGAACAACCCTAAGACGCAAGAGCGGATCATGGGCATGATGCAGACCGGCAAACCAGTGCGCAACTAATCAAACAGGAGCAGGAAATGACTAAACAACTTCAAGATGCGTACATCGTCGCCGCTACCCGCACGCCAATCGGCAAGGCGCCGCGCGGCATGTTCAAGAACACGCGCCCGGACGACCTGCTGGTGCGCGTAATGCAATCGGCGCTGGCGCAAGTGCCGGGCCTGGATCCGAAACTGATCGAAGATGCGATCATCGGCTGTTCGTTCCCGGAAGGCGCGCAAGGCTTGAACATGGCGCGCAACGCCGTGTTGCTGGCTGGCTTGCCGAACACCATCGGCGGCGTCACCATCAACCGTTATTGCGCTTCCGGCATCACCGCAGTCGCGATGGCGGCTGACCGCATCCGCGTCGGCCAGGCCGATGTGATGTTCGCAGGCGGCGCCGAATCGATGTCGATGGTGCCGATGATGGGTTTCCATCCGTCGGTCAACATGGACGTATTCAAGGATGAAAACATCGGCATGGCCTACGGCATGGGGCTGACCGGTGAAAGAGTGGCGCAGCAGTGGAAAGTGTCGCGCGAAGCGCAGGATGCATTCGCGCTGGAATCGCACCGCCGTGCGCTGGCGGCGCAGGCGGCCGGCGAATTCAAGGATGAAATGACTTCGGTCGAGATCATCGAGCGCTTCCCTAACCTGGCGACCGGCCAGATCGATATAAAGACCCGCACCGTCGACCGCGACGAAGGCGCGCGCGAATCCACCATGGAAGGGCTGGCCAAGCTGAAGGCAGTGTTTGCCGCCAAGGGCACGGTCACTGCGGGCAACTCCTCGCAGACTTCGGACGGCGCCGGTGCGCTGATCCTGGTCAGCGAAAAGATCCTGAAGCAGTTCAACCTGACGCCGCTGGCGCGTTTCGCCTCGTTTGCAGTGCGCGGCGTACCGCCGGAAATCATGGGCATCGGTCCTAAAGAAGCGATACCGGCAGCGTTGCGCGCCGCCGGCATCACCCAGGACCAGCTGGACTGGATCGAACTGAACGAAGCGTTTGCAGCGCAATCGCTGGCCGTGATCCAGGACCTCGGCCTCGATCCGGCCAAGGTCAACCCGATGGGCGGCGCGATCGCCCTCGGCCATCCGCTGGGTGCAACCGGTGCGATCCGTTCGGCAACCACGATCCACGCCATGCGCCGCCACAACCTGAAGTACGGCATGGTCACCATGTGCGTCGGCACCGGCATGGGCGCTGCAGGTATTTTCGAGCGCATGTAATCAAGTTATCCAGATTGTCATAAGCAATCGTCAAAAACAGAAAAAGCCGTACAGCTACCGCCGTGCGGTTTTTTTTGTATCTTCAATTGAATCAAGGCGTTGCACACTGAGCGCCGAACCGGAGTAGAAAATGGATATATTGACCAGCAAGGAAAACGGCATCCTGACGATTGAATTCAATCGCCTGGAAAAGAAAAATGCAATTACCGCCGCCATGTACCAGACCATGGTCGACGCCTTGAAAGATGCCGAGAGCGATAGCGCGGTAAGGGCGATCCTGTTTACCGGCAAGCCGCAGATTTTCAGCGCCGGCAACGACCTCGAAGATTTCATGAAGAACCGGCCGACCGGTTCCGACAGCCCGGTGTTCCAGTTCCTGTGGCAGATCAGCCATGCCAGCAAGCCGCTGGTGGCAGCGGTGGCGGGCGCCGCGGTCGGCATCGGCACCACCCTGCTGATGCATTGCGACCTGGTGTATGCCGCCGACAATGCGCGTTTCTCGATGCCGTTCACGCAGCTCGGCTTGTGCCCGGAGGCGGCTTCCAGCCTGATCCTGCCGCAAATCGCAGGCTACCAGCGGGCGGCCGAAAAGCTCCTGCTGGGCGAGGCTTTTACGGCAGAGGAAGCCAATGCCATGGGCCTGGTCAACAAGGTGCTGCCAGCTGAAGAATTGCAGGCGTTCGCGCGCGCACAGGCGGCCAAGCTGGTTGCTTTGCCGGCGGCTTCGATCCGCGTCACCAAGCGCCTCATGAAAGGCGGCCAGGCCGCGGCAGTGGAAGCGCAGATGAAGCAGGAGATCGAACACTTCGGTGCGATGCTGGCTGCGCCGGAGGCGGCCGAGGCATTCATGGCCTTCTTCGAAAAACGCAAACCTGATTTCAGCAAGTTTGCCTGATGCACCGCGATGCTTGCATGACGTGAATAAAAAACCCGACGCCAGGCCGGGTTTTTTTATCTGCAAAGCATCGCAGGAAACTACATTTTCTTTTGCACGTCCTGAGCCGCGTCTTGTACTTTTTCACCACCGGTCTGCACATCCTTGCCCATGCCAGCTACCGTGTTGCAGGCGGACAGCGCGCCCAGCATGCCAAACATCGCTGCAACTACCATCATCTTCTTCAGCATCGTGTGCTCCTAATGAGTTGGTGAGGCAGTAATCTTATCACTAGAATTCTGCAAAATCAGAAAAAGTGATTTAGTGCGCTTGCCACAACAATAATAAGCCGCTCACTCCGTCCCACAGGATTTGCACGCCGATGCACAGCAAGATGAATGAAGTCATGCGCTGCATGACGGTGGTGCCGGTCTCGCCCAGCATGCGTATCAGCACGCCGGCAAAACGATTGCTGAGATAGACCGCCAATGCCGCCAGTGCAAGGCCGGCGACGGCGGCGACCATGGATAGCGGCAGCGGCACGTTCGGCACGCGCACGCCGGCGCCCAGGGTGATGGCGACCGAGATCGAACCGGGGCCGACCGTGAGCGGAAACGCCAGCGGATAAAAAGCCTTCTTCGAGGCCAGTTGTTCGGTCCAGAGCGATGCAGGCACCGCTTCCGCCATCGGCGTTTCATCGGAGTTCAGCATTTTCCAGGCAGTGGCCACCACCAGCAGGCCGCCGGCGACTTTCACCACCGGCAGCGACAGGCCGAAAAAAGCCAGCACATGGGTGCCGATGAACATGCCGCCCATCAGCAGCAGGAAGGAATTGATGGCGACTCCGCGCGCCAGCGAGTTGCGGGTGGCGTCGGAAGCGGAGATGGTCAGCGCATGGAAAATCGGCGCGCCGCCGGGCGGATTCATGATCGGCAACAGTGCCGCCAGCACAAACAGCACGGTCTTCAGGAAGCTCAGCAGGTGGAATTCCATGTGTGTTTGTCGTCAGTAGTCATCGGTGGCCCGATTCTAGACTGACGGCATGGCGGCGGCAAGCAATCCCGCGTGTAACGGGGCTTACCAGCCGAAACGTTGGCAGGCGCGGCGATAAACCAGGCCGGACAGGGCGATGTCTTCGAGGCCGACGCCGATCGCCTTGTAGATCACCAGGTCGTCCGGCTGGCGCTGGTAAGTGCTGCTGCCGTCGACAATCTGGCCCAGCTCCCACACCTGGTCCCAGGCGAAAGTGCCGGGCTGGCACAGCAGCAGGTCGCCGGCTTCCTGTTGCGCTTGCGGTTTCCATTCGACCACCAGGGTGTTGGCGCGGGCGATCGCGCGGTCGTCGAGTTCGCGCAGGTTGCCTTTGCTGGCGCCCACTGCCGCCACGAAGGCGCCGGCTTGCAGCAAGTCGCCGGAAAACAGCGGCGTGGCCGAGCGCGTCACAGTGACCACTACGTCGCCGGCCTGGGCTGCTTCGTCGATGCTGACGGCGCGCGCCGGGATGCCGGTCTGCTGCGCGACCTGCTCTGCAAACTGCTGCTGGCCGCTGCGGCCGGCAATCAGGATCTCCTTGAATTTTCGCACCGCCAGCAAAGCCGGCACATGCGAGTGCGCCTGGACCCCGGTGCCGATCACCGCCAGCGTGGACACGTCTTGCCTGGCCAGGTGGTCGGCGGCGACTGCGGTGGCGGCAGCGGTGCGCAGGCCGGTCATGGCGTCGGATTCAATCGCCGCCAGCGGCCGCCCGTCTTCGGTGGAAAACAGCACGGTGACGAAATGAAATTTGCCGTTGATCGTGGTGTAGACCTTGTAACCGGCAATGCCGGCGGCCGGCAGCAATGCGCCCATGCTGGACATCATGACGGGGCCTGCGCTGGTGCGCATCCTGGCCTGCTGCGCGCCTTGCCCGATGCCGGCGAAAGCCTGGCGCATGGCGTCGATGGCGTCTCCGGTGTTGATCAGTTCCGCGACTTGCTGGTTGGTGATGAGTTTCATGATGTTCCTTTGCTTGCGCTAAATGAGAAAGGACTGGCGTCGATCGCGGTGGCGCCGCCCGCGATCAGCTGGGCCAGCAGGCTTGCGCTGCCGTGCGCCAGGGTCCAGCCGAGGCTGCCGTGGCCGACATTCAGGTACAGGTTCTTGACCGGGGAAGCGGAAATCAGCGGCACGCCGCTCGGCGTCGCCGGCCGGAATCCGGTCCAGGGCGACAGGCCGGCGCTGTCGGAAAGATCGCCGCAGCCGGGGAACAGTTCACTGACGCCGCGTTTCAATTCATCGATGGCGGCAGCCGGTATGCTGCGATCCATGCCGACCAGTTCCACCCGTCCCGCAACCCGCAGGCGGTTTCCCAGACGGGCATAAACGATTTTCCGGGAGAGGTCGGTGATCGACACCTGCGGCGCCGCGGCCTGCGTGGCGGCGTCGTCCAGCGGCACGGTGATGCTGTAGCCCTTGAGCGGGTAAAGCGGCAGCGAGAAGCCGGCGTGGCGTGCAAAATCGGCGCTGGCGGCGCCCAATGCCAATACGAAGGCGTCGGCGGCTATCTGTTCCTGGCCGGCGTGCACCGCGGTCAAGGCGCCATTGCGCATTTCCAGTTTATGGATGCGTTGCGAGTGAGCGAAGCGGAAGCCCGGCTGTTGCGACATGGCCCCGACCAGTTGCCGGCAGAACAGTGCGCAGTCGCCTGCTTCTTCGCTCGGGGTATACACGCCGCCAACCCAGTCGCGCTTGGCGTTGGCCAGCGCCGGTTCGATCTGCATGCAGCGCGCGGCGTCGATGATTTCCTGCTGGCAGCCATGGAGGGCCTGGAACTCGATTTGCCTGCGGGCGCCTTCCAGGCCTTTGGCGTCGCCGTACATCACCAGCTTGCCGGCGCGGCGATGCTGGAAATCCAACGGCTGCGCCTGCGTCAATTGCTGCAATTGGTCACGGCTGAAGAACGCCAGCCGCAGCAGGTCGACGGTGGTTTGCCTGACCCGGCTGGCGTTGCAGGCCGCCAGGAACTTGAACAGCCAGCGCCATTGCGCCGGATCCATTTTCGGCCGCAGCGTCAATGGCGAACCGGCGCTGAACAGGTATTCCGGCCAGTGGGTCCAGACCGAAGGATCGGCCAGCGGCGCGACATAGGAGAAACTCAGCTGGGCGCCGTTGCCCAGGCTGGCCTGGCTGCCGGGCAGCGCTTCGGCGTCGACCAGCGTGACTTGGTGGCCGGCTTCCAGCAGCCGGTAGGCGGAAGTGACGCCGATGACGCCGGCGCCCAATACGCAGATGTGCATTTGTCTTGTCCTGTCGGGGATGTGATATCGCTTGCCGTGCTCTTGCAGTGCACAAAGCCATGAATACTATACGTATGCCTCAATATTCTGTCTCATGCTGTTTTGGCATCGTCCACAGGGTCCGATGGCGCAAGTGCAATGAAATAGCGCGGGCTGCGGCTCCCGTTGCGGTAAAATGCCGCCTGAAGTAAGCCAGACAGCCGCTGGCCGGCGCTGCAATGCGCCGGCGGGAGGAAGGTCCGGACTCCATAGAGCAGGGTGACGGTTAACGGCCGTCCGCCGTGAGGCGAGGAATAGGGCCACAGAGACGAGCGTATTAAGTTACGGTGAAACGCGGTAACCTCCACTCGGAGCAATTCCAAATAGGCACGCGTTGATGTTGCTCGCGGAGCGTGCGGGTAGGAAGCTTGAGCGCTGGAGTAATCCAGCGCCTAGAGGAATGGTTGTCATAACGCGAGGGCGCAAGCCTGGACGTCGTAACAGAATCCGGCCTATCGGCTTACTTCATTTTCTTTCGGCAGATGCCATATCGGCATCGCCATCTTCTTGCATGATTTTTTTGAATCCGGCGAATCCGGTTTCGGGGCAGTTGCGTATATGACTGTGCAGGCTCCGAAAACTGACTTTCTTTCAAAGGAATCATCATGCGCAAACTTACCTATGCTTTGACTTTGTCCGCAACCCTGATTGCCGCCGGCGCGGCTCATGCAGAAGATACCGTGATGGTTGGCGGGCAAAGCATGTATCCCAGCAAGGACATCGTCGACAACGCTGTCAATTCGGCAGACCACACCACCCTGGTAGCCGCGGTAAAAGCTGCGGGCCTGGTGGAAACGCTGAAAGGCAAAGGGCCGTTCACTGTATTTGCCCCGACCAACGCTGCTTTCGCCAAGCTGCCGGCCGGTACGGTCGAAACCTTGGTCAAGCCGGAAAACAAGGCGACCCTGGCCAAAATCCTGACTTATCACGTGGTGCCAGGCCGGTATGGCTATGCCAGGCTTGAAAGCGCCATCAAGCAAGGCAATGGCAAGGCAGAATTGCCAACCGCCAGCGGCGGCAAGCTGGCCTTCACGCAAAATGGCTCGCACAATATTGCCGTCACTGACGAAGGCGGCCATAGCGCCAATATCAGCACCTATGACGTGAATCAGTCGAACGGCGTGATCAACGTGATCGATACCGTATTGATGCCTAAATAGTCATAAGGCAGGTAGGCGGTCTCAGGCGACGGCATTCTCTCCGTCGCTTTTTTTCGTCCAAATGGATTGGGTGACGTTTACGTTAACGTCAATTATTGCTATCCTGCTGGGATAGAAATTGCCGTCAGCAGCAATCACCCATACCCATCCGATTTGGAGGCAGACCACCATGGATTTCGAATTATCAGAGGAGCAACGCGCGTTCCAGCAGACCGCGCGCGATTTCGCAGCAGGAGAACTGGCGCCGCATGCCGCCAAGTGGGATGCCGAGAGTATCTTCCCGACCGATGTCATCGCCAAGGCCGGCGACCTGGGTTTCTGCGGCCTGTACACGCCGGAAGAAGCGGGCGGCCTGGGTTTGTCGCGGCTGGACGCCACCATCGTATTCGAAGAACTTGCGCGCGGCTGCACCTCGACCACGGCCTATCTGACGATCCATAACATGGTGAGCTGGATGATCGCCAACTGGGCCACGCCGGCAGTGCGTACAGCCTGGTGCGGCAAGCTGGCGAGCGGCCAGAAGCTGGGCTCCTATTGCCTGACCGAACCGGGTTCAGGCTCGGACGCTGCGTCTTTGAAAACCAGCGCGCAATTGGTTAACGGTGAGTATGTGATCAACGGTTCCAAGGCTTTCATTTCCGGCGCCGGCGCTACCGATGTCCTGGTCTTGATGGCGCGCACCGGCGCCGGCGGCGCCCATGGCGTGTCGGCCTTCGTGGTGCCGGCCGATACGCCGGGCATCAGTTATGGCCGCAAGGAAGAAAAGATGGGCTGGAACAGCCAGCCGACGCGCACCATCAGCTTCGATAACGTGCGGATTCCCGCCGATCACCTGCTGGGACAAGAAGGCGAAGGTTTCCGCCTGGCGATGCGCGGCCTCGATGGCGGCCGCATCAATATCGCTACCTGCTCGGTCGGCACCGCCCAGGCGGCACTGGATGCAGCGCACGCGTACATGAGCGAGCGGCGGCAATTCAACCGGCCGCTGTCGGATTTCCAGGCGCTGCAGTTCAAGCTGGCCGACATGCAGACCGAGCTGGTGGCCGCGCGCCAGATGGTGCGCCTGGCCGCCTGCAAGCTGGACGCCAAGGATCCGAATGCGACGACATACTGCGCGATGGCGAAACGCTTTGCCACCGACATCGGCTTCCAGATCTGCAACGAAGCGCTGCAGATCCACGGCGGTTACGGTTACATCCGGGAATACCCGCTGGAGCGCCACTTCCGCGATGTGCGCGTGCACCAGATCCTGGAAGGCACCAATGAAATCATGCGTGTGATCATTGCCCGCCAATTGCTGAGCAGCGCATCCAACGAGGACATCCGATGAGCAGCGACAACACCACCTACACCAACCTGCGGCTGGAAATCATCGGCCATGCCGCCGTCGTCAC
>Ga0182005_1000407_pt1 | contig 23449 bp, 17 predicted proteins | sample Sormic07211103_1_FD_123021 | JGI IMG/M metagenome (GOLD analysis project Ga0182005, IMG submission 123021) | Rhizosphere microbial communities from Sorghum bicolor, Mead, Nebraska, USA - 072115-103_1 MetaG | ecosystem: Host-associated > Plants > Roots > Rhizosphere | place: USA: Nebraska...
ATGGCGACGCCCGCTGACTGCGCGATGCGGCCGATGGTGAGGGAGGTTTGAGTGGTCATGGGACAAGTCTAGACCCTTGATCTAGGTCTAGAGTCAAGCCCTGGGCACGCCTCGCCTGTTGTCGTGTTCCCTTTACCTTGTCACTCGGGTCTGCAACCGTGTCATCAACCCTTTAGCCTGTCACTGCTTATCACGAATGCAGTTCGCCCGATGGGCGCAAGGAACAATAGGCGGGGTGGCAATGGGCACTTACCTGGGTATCAAAGGCGACGACGGCCAATGCATCGGGGAAATGAGAGGGCATTCCCGGCGGCACCGCAGAGTTCGGCTACTCACCTCACGTCGACGCAGGGCAGATCGCTGCCAATGTCGCCGCCGTTACAACGATCAGACCGCCTGCGCACCACGCGAGCAGCTCTTCATTAAAACACGCCTTTAGATCGACCTCCGTAGGTAGTCAGTTGCGAATACCACATCCGAGGCCGTCACAGCTTGCCGCATTCCGCCCGATCACGGCTAATCTCATCGAGCGCGGCTTGATAGGCGCTGGGCCATTTACCGAATGAGTCTTGCACGGTTGCCAGCGCGCTGTCCTCTTGCCGAATGCTCGATGGCGTTTTGTAGCGCGTCGCCGAGGAAGACTTCGAGAGCAGTCACTGCATATCCGTAGGCCAGGCGCTCGATAAGCCTGCGCCGCAGGCCATACGATTGCGCGTCAGCCAGGAGATCCTCGATCTCGTGTATAGCGCCTTGCAGGACGGTGAGCGCGTTCTCGGGTCCCGAGGTGTTCAACCAGTCACTGTCGTCCGGTACCTCGTCATCGAAAGGCGCGTCGGTTGCTTCCACCTCGACGTCTTCGTGATCCAGCAAGGTCACAGCGCAGAAGGCGGGGGAGTTTTGAATACGTGCTTCGAAGGCGGCGCCACATTGGTCGCAATCTACCTCGCCGTCGGCTTCGACCAGAGAGTCGCCAAGCGGCTCCACGGTCCAGTCGACAGTAGGGGCGTCAACGACGGCCGTGGCGCCCTTACCGCATGCGGGACAGATGAACGTGCAGGTTGTCTTTGGCATCGCGCCAGTAAGTCCTGGTCGGGTCAAGTTTCGGATTGTCCGGCGCGCCGAGAGTGAGCGCTACAGAGGGATACCCACTACGCAGCCGGCCTCCCCACAGGTCGCGAAAGATTGCAAGGCGCGATAGCGTTCCACGCTCGGATACTGGACGCCTTACCTGGCTTCTTCAACGGTGCCGTCACCGTGTAGGAAATCGCCTACAGACGCCGGCGAAAGCTTGCTGCAAAGTCGCCATTCATTCTTAGTGCATCTATGCCGCCTTCGGAACTTATGATGCAAATGGAGACGATCGTGACGCAACCGAACCGGCGCAAACGGCTTCGCGAGATGGGAATCCTAGCATTCTGGTGGGGACTCCCGTTCGCCGTGGGCGGGATCCTACATCTTGCATTGCCACGAGGATTCATCTTCGTCGCCGATGACGCGCTCTCCTGGCGGATAGGCCTCACCGTAGTGGCCATTCTAGTGGGCTACTTCGGTGTAGGTGCAACCATGTTTCGCACGATCGAACTGTCTACGCGCGAACTACCGCTGACTATCGTCGTGTTCATGGGCACGTCTCTAATGATCGTAGCCCAATTTGCGCTGCTGGGTTACCTCCCATGCGATTTGGTCGTGGCCTCTAGCATGGACGCTAAACAGGCCGCTTATGCCCCTACCGGATTTGGACTTTTCCAGACTCTGTACTTTTCGACCGTCACTTTTACGTCAGTGGGGTATGGCGACCTCATCCCACGAGCCGGCGCCGGCAAAGCGCTCGCAATGACCGAAGCACTGATGGGATCGGCACACGGCGTGCTCTTCGTTTTGGTTCATCTGCGGGGCGGCACATGGTCGGCCGAATCGATAGCACATGGAACGCCGGCAGCTGGCTCGAAGAGAGAGGCAGAGGCGGCGATGGTACGGGAGAACCAACCCGATATACCAAGCTAGTAGCGTTACTCATGCGGAGTCGGGGATGACTGACCTACAATAGGTTTCAGTGCTCTCCCCCGACCTTGGCGCCGGCCCCTACGGTCCCGCCACATCCTCGATTTCAACGACCTTCTGAAACTCGGTCAGGTAAACGGGGCGATTCCGCGCAAGCCACTTGACTACGGCGTTGCTCCCCAGCAGCACGCAAAGATGCGCCCGCAACAAGGTAAGGTCGACCATCTCCTGCCCATATGCATCAACGACCGTGCTGGTCTTTTGCTGGAGGCTGTTGAGTTCGCGCTCAACCCGGGCAATGGCCGCAACGGAATCTTTCCGCCGTTGCCCCTTAGCCGCCGCAGGCGTGAGAAATTCGTCTGGCGTTGCCGCCAGCAAAGCTTTGGCGAATGGGACCGTGAAGTTCTGGCTGGCAATCATCAGTTCCGCCGCATCCATCTGTCGAACCGGCTTGAGCCGTTTGAGGACCTCGATGGCGGCAGCGGGACACCGCGTGTCGCCAAGCATCACTGCTACCTCCTTGCAGATGCCATCGAGCAGACGGGCACGGCGGCGAATCGTGTCGGGGGTGCGGGCTAGCCCTCGGGACAACCGCTCGATGGGCACCCCACTCTTGATGACTTTCAAAATCATCCTGTGATCCTGAACTGCGGAGATGCGGCTCACCTGGGCGTTGAACGTATAAGTGTCATCAGTGCTGGTCACCAGACACTCGACCACAGTGCCGCCGAGGTCGCGGAACGCTTCAAGGCGCATGTGCCCGTCGACGACGTAGTAATACCCCGGCCTGTCAGCGATCGGGGTGACCACCGGCCACTCGACCATCCCCTCTTCCCTTATGGACGCGAAAATCTCCTGCCACTTCGACGTCGCCTTGACGGCCCGCGGCAATGGTCGGAGGGACTCGATGTGGTCAACGCTGACCTCAATGGTGGCGGCTGCAAACGCCGTCTTTAGGGGCACATTCTTGTCTTGTGGTTGAGCATTCATGACTGGCTCCCTATCCGCTCCGACAGCATCTTAGGCATGGAATCGAGCTTTTCGTCCTTGAGAATCGTCCGGAACTGCGCCTGCATGAGCAGGTCTTTCATGGCCCCGACGCAAAAGGTCAGATGTCGGTGGACGACCTCGGCCTTCTTCAGAAGCAGGCGTTGTTTGTCCGCCTCACGCTCAAGCATGCGGCGGAGCTCCGCGCCCGACAGCGGCCTGGGTGCCCCCTTCAATGATGAGTGATAGCCGTCCCTGACGTGGACCGAGCGGTTGGCGCGTGCTTCGAGCAGCCGACGCAACCGCCCCATCCGCTTTCCGCGTATCCCTTGGAGATATGCGTCGTTGAGGATGGCCTGGATCTCGGGGGTACTGGCTTTGGCAATGTCGACGGCCATCGACAAGGCAATGAGACCGGTCTGGACCCCGACAAGTAACCGTTCCTCTCCCTTGTCGAGCAAGACACCCACCATGTACACCCACGAAGCGCTCGTCCCGATAAGCTCGCCGATTTTCGCGTCATTGTGCCCCCGGTCGCGAAGCCGGCCGATTTCCCGCATGGTGTCGATGGCCGACTGTGGCCGCCGAGCAATGTTCTCTATGAGGCTCATGACCAGGCAATCCTCTTCGCTGGCCTCAATGACGACAGCTGGCACGTGGGTGTGTCCCAGTGCAGTAATCGCTTCGATGCGCCCCTGCCCACACACGAGGTCGTAAGCGAACTCCCCGTCCTCGTTCGCTCGGCGACACACCGTGATGGGACGTCGGAGACCGGTCAGCCGGATGGTTTCGGTGATGTTGGCGTGCTGCGATTTGTCCCGGGAACGGGGGTTTAGCACGCGGATGGAGGCGATGGGCACCGACTCGATGGTCGGTGAGTGGATGGCGTTCGTTTTCATGCGGTCTCCGGATAGCGCACGCGGGCGGCCAGTTGCCCGAGGACTTCCAGTGAGTCCTGGCGATAGCCGTCGATGAGGGGCGAATTGTCGAACCCCAGATGCCTCGGCCACATGCCAATGTCGAGGCGCGGAATAAGGTAGTAGTCACGAACGGCACTGCCGGCGCCGTCCATCCTGCAGGCTAGGGTCAGGTCAGGACGCAAGACCGCATCAAAGTGAATGCGCCAGCGAAGTGCCCCGTCCGATTGTTCCTTGCACGGGGACAGCACCACAGACAAGGTCCATTCGCGGTTGACCCGTAGGAGCCCACCGTCTCGGTCTTCCTCAACCACGCCACCAGCGCACCGCAGTGCATCAACAACCCTGTCGATGACGCCGGGCCGCCATGCGCGGAGTTGCCGGTTCAGATCGAGGTACTCAAAGCTCCGACCGGGGTCATAGCTGATGAGCTGGTAGGCCCTGACCAAGCCACCGAAGCGGCGGTTGTAAGAGCCGCTCGACGGCATGCCCTCTTCCTCGTCAATGATGAGGCCGGAGAGCTCTCCGGTTTTCTCAAGCAATCTGCGGAGCAAATCGAGCATCTGGGCGTCCGAGAGCTTTTCGGACCGCAGGGCAATCCGGCGGCGCACTTCGAGAAACATGTCCCGCGAGACGATGGCTTCGAAGGCGCCATCACACCGGACCCATTTTTCCGGCGGATTCGGCGAGGAGGGCTGTTTGAGTTTCCCAGAGCGCTTGGCATAGATGTTCGAGCCGACATACTTCTCGTTCGTCAGCACCTGATGCACGGTTCCACGCGTCCACGGCCGCTGCAGGTCAGTTAACACTCCCTTCCCGTTGAGGCGCTCGGCAATGGCCAACTCGGTCAGGTTGTCCTCAATGAAGTCGCGGTAGATGCTCCGCACGATGTCGAGCTCTTCCAGAGGCCCTGGCACCAGAATCACCCGGTCGGTCTGAATGCTCTTGCGTTCACCGGGTTCCAGCAGCCCCTTCGGTCGCCGCTCGCCGTCAATCAACGCGCGCCGAAGCCCGAAGCCAGGAGGGCCGGCCTGACGGAAACCGAGACGGGCGAGCCGGCACTGCCCCGCAAAGACTTTGGCTGAAAGTTCACGGCTGTACTCCGCCGCCATTGACCGTTTGACGCCTTTGACGATGGTGGCCAAGGGTGAACCATCATTGTCGAAAGGTTCGGCGACATAGATGACCCGGACGCCGGCCTGGACGCATCGGTACTCGTAATATGCAGCCTCATCCGCGTTCTGGAATCGACCCCAGCGGGAAACGTCAAACACCAGCACCGCCTCGAACGGCGCATGCCCGCTTTCGATGTCACCAAGCAGCTGCTGCAGGGCTGCACGCCCCCCGAGGTCGAGACCGCTTTTTCCTTCATCCCGATAGGTCCGCTCAATGAGCATCCCGTGGGCGGCGGCGTAAGCGTGGATCGCGTCGGACTGGTTCTCAGTGCTGTAGCGCTGATGGTCCGTCGACATGCGCACGTATTCAGCAACTAGGATTGCTGCATCAGCCCTGCCAAGAGCTGGTTGACGTGCCACGGGCGTGGCCATGGCGACCGGTCGGGGCCGAAGACCTCCGACTCTATGCCTGTTCTTCTCGCGTAGGAAGCCTGTTACACGGCTGCAACACGAAGCACGAACCGGGCCGTCGCGCAAAGTGTCCAAAGAGCCTGCCAGCGGTCACCTGTGTCCAACCGATTCGGCGCGCCTGCTGTTCGGAGACCGTATCGCCATGCTCGACATCGTGCACCGTGTGTGCAGTCACCCCGAATACAGTGTCAATGCCCAGCTGATCAGCGAACAGATGACAACTATGCAATCTGATGATGCATCCCATCACTAGGCCAGTCACTAAAGGCGCCTACTCCTGGTCAAGCGTGGAGTGCGACCTCAGCTGCCGTGACTACCTTGAAAGATCAGACAGGCCTAGCCGACCCAAGGCAGCGCCAAGCGCGAGACGGTCGTAACGCCACGTGGTGAGGGCCTCGACGCGTCCTTGCCGGGCTTGCGCGAGGCTGGTCTGGGTCGTTATCAGCTCCAGAATGGTACCAATACCGGACTGATAACGACGCTGCGCGGAGTCCCAGGCCTGGTTCGCCACTGTCTCAAGGTGTGCGCTCACCGCCAGGTTTTCCGAATCGCTCTGCAACGTCTGGTAGCTGGTCCAGACCTGTAGCGCCACCTGCTGGCGGGCTTTGTCCAGTGCGACGGCCTGCTGGTCGACCTGCGCTTCGGCCTGCTTCACCTGATAGGTCGTCGTGAACCCCGTGAAGATCGGAATGGAGAGCTGCACGCCAACGTAGGCGTCGTGCCCGGTGGCGGGATAGTGCGGAAACCCGCGTCCCTGTTCCACGGGTTCATTGTTCCGGCTGTACTGGCCCACCAGTTTCAATGTCGGGCGGCCCTGGGCCTTCGCGCGGGTGACACCCGCTTCGGCCGCCGCCATGGCTTCTTCAGCCGCGAGTACAGCGGGATGATCTTTCGCCGCCTGGTGCATCAGTTCCGCGACCGATTGCTCGAACGCATGTCCCGCCGAGCCGGCGTCGTCGAGGTTCTCCAGCGTCAGCTCCGTCGACGGCGTGAGGCCCATTGCATCGGCCAGCACTCCCTGGGCCGCCAGCGACTGACCGCGATCGCGATTGCGCGTCACCCTGGCCTCTTCCTGCGCAACCTCGGCCTGGTATACCTCGGTGACCGGTGCCACGCCGCGGCCCACGCGTTCCCGGGCGGCGGCTAGGCTGTGCGACGCGTTGTCGAGTACGGCGTCGTCGGCTATGACCCGCGCGTGTGCCGCGACGGCAGCGTAATAGGCTTTCGCCGCATCGGCGAAGGTCTGCTGGAGCAACGCTTCCTCGCTCGCCTGCGCAGCGCGCAAGAGCGCCCTGGCGTTATCCAGCGAGGCAGCACGACCACCAAAGTCGTACAAGAGCCATTCCAAGGACACGTTGTCCGCATTGACGGTGCTGGAGTAGTTTGAACTCAAGTCGGCATGCTGGCGCACATTGCTCGTGTTGTTCTCCCGCAGCCATTGCCCCGATGCAGAAACCGTCGGCAGGTAGGCAGCCTTGCCGAGCCCCACGCCTGCCGCTCGTTCTTCCACGACGGCCCACGCGTTGCGTGCATCCACGTTCGCGCACAGTGCCCGCGATACCGCTTCGCTCAGCGTCAACGGATTACCGACAGGGCCGCCGGCACATCCCGGAAGTTCGCCGAAGACCTTGCCCGCCGGATCGGCAGGCAGCTCACGGCGAGTGTGAAACGGATCGGCCGCATAGACCTCCCCAGTGAGCCACACGAGCCAAAGAGCGGCCACGACACATACGATCGAACGCCGACGCCCATCAACGCTCATGCATGCTCTCTTCCGCATGCCGGACGAGGGGGCCCAGGAAATAGCTGATGACCCGGCGGCGACCAGTTGTGATCTCCGCGCTGACCGACATACCCGGCGTGAGTGGCACCCAGCGGTCATCAATCCGCATACGGCTGTCGGGCAAGCTCACGTAGGCCACGAAGACCGAACCGCGCTTGCGATCCCTCGCCGCGTCGTTCGCAACGCCGACGACCGTTCCTTTCAGGTATCCGTAGTGCGTGTACGGAAAGGCTGCCACTTTCACGACAACGGACTGTCCCTCGTGAACAAAGCCGATATCCCGATTCTCGATGGATGCCTTCACCTGAAGGCTATCGCCCGGCACCACTTCGAGGAGTGCCTGCGCCGTCGTCACGACGCCACCCGGCGTGTGCATCGACAGCTGCTGGACAATGCCACTCACGGGTGCCTTCAGCGTCAGCAGCGAGCGTCGGGTGGTGGCCTTGACTTCGTCACCGAGACTGGCTGCCAACGCTTGCGCATCCTTATCCAGCTGGAGGCGCTGGTCCCGCTGGAAGCCGGAAACGATACCCGCCAACTCGGCCTTCTGTTGGTTGACGCCGGCACGGAGTTGGAGTGCATGGCTGCGCTGGGCCATCAGTTCGTGAGAAAGACCCTGCGCGGTCTGCTCGCGATCGAGATAGTCGATCTGCGCGACGTCCTTGTCCTTCAGTAGCGCCTTGAACGCGTCCGCCTGCTGGCGTGCCAGCGGAGCCGTCGCCTGCAACTTGGCGACCTGCGCCTCGGTGACGCCGAGGTCGGCTTCGCGCGCGGCGAGTTCGGCACGCGCATTCTGCAGCTTGTCTGAGTAGGCCTGCCAGGTCTGCGCCGCCAGCTCGTCAGCGGCGCGACGATCCGCGTCGGGAACGTTGTCGACGCGAGCGAGGAATGGCGGCCGCCCGCTCTCGATCGACGCCAGCATGGCGCGGTCGCGCGCAAACGCGAGCGCGGCGTGGACGCGATTGGATGTCGCGGTTGCGGTGTCGGCCGTCGCCTGCGCCGTGTCGAGCACAATGAGAGGTTGCCCGGCCACCACGTGCTGGCCGTCCTGGACCAGGATGGAGCGGACGACGCCGGTCATCGCCGGCTGCACGATCTTGACGTTGGACTCAGGAATGAGCTCGCCCGTGGCGACCACGACGATGTCGAGCTTTCCGAGAATCGCGATCAGCAGGATCAGGATCGTCAACATGCAAAGGATGCGCATCACCCAGCGCGGCGCGGGATGGACTGGCGTCTCCATTAGTTCGAGGTGCGCCGGGAGAAAGGCGGCCTCGTCCGCGCTCCTGAGCACCCCCTCCTGGGCCTTGCGGTCGGTCCATGCGGCACGGGCCACGTCGCCGTAGCGACGCAGGAGGTCGTGCAGCCCCTTCGAGAAGACGCTGTTCATTCGCCCCCCCTCCCCTGCAGGCCCACCATCTGGGCGTAGTAGCCCCGGCGCGCCAGCAGTTCCTCGTGCGTGCCCAACTCGATCACTCGGCCATCGTCCATCGCGACGATCTGGTCGGCATGGCGCACTGCGCTAAGGCGGTGGGAGATGATGATGACGGTGCGGCCGGCGCAGATCGCGGCCATATTCTGCTGAATAACCTGCTCGGTCTCGACATCCAGCGCGCTGGTGGCTTCGTCGAAAATTAGAATCCGCGGCTGAGTCAGCAGCGCACGGGCTATCGCCAGCCGTTGTCGTTGCCCACCGGAGAGATTGCCACCGTTCTCCTCGACACGTGTGTCGTAGCCCTCCGGCAACGCAGTGATAAAGGCGTGCGCACCCGCAAGCGTCGCCGCTTCGATCACCTTACTCATTGGCGCCGCCGGGTCCGTGAGCGCGATGTTCTCGCGGACCGACCGGTTAAACAGGCGATTCTCCTGCTGCACAACGCCGATATGGCGGCGCAACCAAACCGGATCGGCGACGTTGAGGTCGACACCATCGATACGCAGTGCACCGCGTTCGGGAATGTAGAGTCGCTGGATCAACTTGGCGAGGGTGCTCTTGCCCGATCCCGATCGACCAACGATGCCGATGATCTGCCCGGGGCGGACGTGCAGGCTGACGTCCTTGAGCACTTCGGCACCGTCGGGCCGGTAGCGGAAACCCACCCGGTCGAACACGATATCGCCATGAACATCAGGTAACGACTGCCGTTGCGAGGGCAGCTCGGTGCGGACGTTCAGCACATCCCCCAGGCGATTCATCGAAATGCCGACCTGCTGGAAGTCCTGCCAAAGCTGGGCCAGTCGAAGCACCGGTGCCGCGACGCGCTGCGCCATCATGTTGAACGCGATCAGTTCGCCCACGCTGAGCCGGCCGCCGATGACCAGCCTGGCGCCGAAGAACAGCGTGCCGACGGTGACCAGCTTGCCGACCCACTGAATGAGTTGCTGGCCAACGTTGCCGACCATGCTCGCCCGGAAACCGGCAGCCACGTACCCCGCCAGTTGGTTGTCCCAGCGCTGGATAAACTGCGGCTCCACCGCCATGGACTTCACCGTTTCCATGCCGCCCACCGACTCGACGAGAAATGACTGGTTGTCAGCACCCCTCGCAAACTTCTCGTTCAACCGATGGCGCAGGATCGGCATCAGCGAGATCGAGATCAGCGCATACAGCGGTAGCGAGAGCGCGACCATCACAGTCAGCCATACACTATAGAAACACATCACGGCGAAGAAGACGACCGAGAACAGGACGTCAATGACGGCAGTCAGCCCCTGTCCGGTCAAGAAGTTCCGGATGTTCTCCAGCTCACGAACCCGTGCCACGGTGTCGCCCACCCGGCGGGAGCCGAAGTACGGCAGCGGCAAGGCCACCAAGTGACGGAACAGCCGCGAGCCGAGTTCGACATCGATGCGGTTGGTCGTGTGCGCGAAGACGTAATTGCGCAGGCCGGTCAGTAGAGCTTCAAATACGCCACTAACAACCAGTGCTATGCACACCACCAACAAAGTCGACTCAGCACGATTGGTCAGAACCTTGTCCATTACAACCTGGAACATCAACGGCGTAACTAGGCCAAACAGCTGCAACACTGCCGAGACCCCGAGCACCTCCAACAGGGTACGCCGGTACTTCACCATGGCCGGAATGAACCAGGAAAAGTCGAAGCGCGCCATGTCGCCTGCTACGGAGGCGCGCGAGGCGAACAGAAGGACACGTCCGTTGCTACGCGCGACAAGCTCATGCAGCGGCCGCACAGTCGGCGCACGCGCGTCAGCCTCCTGAACGAGGACCGTGTCGCCCTTGATCGCCGCGATCACCACGTGCTTGCCGTTACGATCCATAGCCATCGCCGGCAACGGCAACCGGTCGAGCCGCTTCGGATCGAACGGCATGGAGCGCGCGCGCAATCCGAGTGATCGCGCGGCGAGAACGATGTCACCTTCCGCGAAGGGTCGGCCATGCACGGCCGCGGCGTGGCGAAGCTGACTTACATCCGAAGGGATGCGGTGAAATGCCGCTATAAGGACGAGGAGGACCAAGCCCGGATCCACCTGCTCTTCGTCCTCGACGTATGCGGGATTCCCTTCCATGACACTCATGAGGTGCCTCGTACGATGAACGCCTTGCAACAGCCCGGCTTCTTCGACCAGGAAACGTTAGCCGACACTTCCAAACCACTTACCCCTGAAAATCGTTGTTCAGCGCCCAATCCATACTGATTGACCGCGGCATCCCTGAGTATGAATTGCAGCTCTTGCCGTGGGCGCGTGGACGTAGATGTCGCGCGCAACCTTCTCCATGGACTCCCGGCGGACACGGATCAGCCGCTTAACCTTGCCAAGTCGGTCACGGTGGAATGAAAACCGGGGCCGCCGCTAGCACGGCGTCCCCGGTTGCGACGTCAGGCCGCGGCCACCAGCAACTGATGTTCCTGTTGCGGCGCTACAGTGTCCGAAATACCCGTACCGGATTCGGAGCCGAAGCTCGCCATGGCTTGAATCAGGCTGTCGACGCTCGCCGTGCCCGTGACGGCGGCGCCGCCTGGCGGATGGTAGCCACCGTGGTCACCTGGAGGAAGATCGGGATCGGGTGCCGACCAGTTGCTGCCGCTGTTTCCCGCGCCGAATACCACGTCGCCCGTGTTGTCACCCACAAAGGCGATTTGACCGCTTGTGGTCGTCACACTGTTCCCGGTACCAGTGATTGTGAGCTTGGTGAAACTCCCACCGGTGAAGGTGTTGTTGTTGCCGTAAACCACCAGATCGGACTCGTACTCCAGATCGATCGTGGCGTTGTTCACATATAGCGTATTCGTATACTCAGAAAGGATATGCAAGTGGCTGCTGTCTCCGCCATAGAAGGTGCTGTTTTCGCCGTCGATGGCGAAGTAACCCGTATTGGCGTGCGTCTCCGTGTAGTAGGTCTTCAACGTTGTGACATCGGTCATGTTGGCACCTTGGACCGTTACCACACCTTGCTCATAATTCGTGTCGATCGTGTTACCGGCGCCGATGACAGTGATGGTGTTGCCGTCAACCAGATCGATCCGGCTGTTCGAGGCGAGCACCGTGTCATTGTTGCCCCATATCTCGATGCCGGCCTTGTTTCCGTGCATGCCGGTGGCGGAATCACCAGTGTAACTTAGGGTAACGCCGTCTGCGTTGACGCGGTCCCCCGAGCCGCTGATGTCGGTCGTCCCGGCGGCGTGGGTCAGATAAATTCCTGCATCGGTTACGCCGAAATGATTGCCCGCACCATCGACAGTGACGGTGCCGCCCGAACCGCTGACGGTGTTGCCGGCACCAGTGATGGTAACGTTCTCGTAGCCGTCGCCCTGATACGTGAGGGTGGACTGATCGGTGATGATCGTGGCGCTCAGGGTTGCCGATATGGAGGAGCCGTCGCCGGCGGTGAGCGTCGTGCCCGTGCCGGTGATTGCGAACGTGCCGGTGCCGGCAGTCACGATATTGTTTTGACCCGCGATCGTGAATGCGCCCGGACCGGCAGAGACGGTGTTGTTGTCACCCGTGATCGTGTACGTACCCGCACCAGCCGTCACGATGTTTTCCTCACCCGAGAGCAAGAAGTCCGCATCGTCCACAGCGTTGATTGTCGAATCGGAGACTTGCAGGTCATCGCCGCTTCCGCTGGTGATGTGTACGGTGGAATCGCGTCCATCAATGATGTTGCCGGAGCCGCCGACATTGATCGTGGCACCGGAGACATCCAGAGCGTTCTGGTCGCCATTGATCGTGAACGTGCCGTCGTCCAGGGAACCGAACTCATTGTACGAGCCATTGAACGTGGCATCGCTGGCACCCGTATGGATCGTGGCATGAGAGGCGTTCACCACAGTACCGGAACCGCTGCCGACGGAGATGGACGCGCCATCGTTGAGGGTCACGACATTGTCGTCGCCGCCTATCGATACGGATACGGCACTGCCCGTGATCGTCTGGTGCCCCCCGTTGGCGCCCACATTACTCACGTGATTCAACGTGATCGTGTCATGGGAGCCACTGACGCTGTCATAGCCTCCCCCGGTCAGGGTGACTTCGCTGTTGGAGGCGGTGACGGACACTTGTCCACCGTCCATACCGACGACGTCCACGTGACTGTCGTTGCCGACCGTGATGAGGTTGTAGGTGCCGCCTGAAACGTGAAGGGTGTTGCGATCTTTGCCCGTGTAGTAGACGCCGGTGTTCTGGATGGTGAACTCATCGTCGTTGCCGGCCTGCACGCTGACGAGAACCATCTGTCCGGGAGTGCCCGGTGTACCAATCAGCGTCTCCCCGACCAGGCCGTCACCCGCGACGACTATGCCCTGGCCCATGGTGAGCGTCTGGTGGCTAGCCATCAGGGTCACGCTTCCATAAGGGCTCTGGAGGGTCATCGACGAACCGTCACCGTGAAGGTTGACGTGCTGGGTTCCGACCGTCTTGACGAGGTTGCCGGCGCCCGAGAGGTCGAGGCCAGCGCCCTGGTGCAGGCTGATGATGTTGTGATCACCGTTGATGGTGCCGCTTACGTCGTCTGTGAGCACGACGTTGACGGTCGACATATTCAGCGTATCTCCGACGCCGATGAGGGTAACGTTGGTAGTGCCATCGAAATCAATGACGACGACGTGACCGAAATTGACGTCGCCGCCGGACCCGACGTCCACTACTTCGTACGATTGCTGATAGTCGGGGGTCACCGCCCACTCGTAGGTAAGCGTGGTTCCCGTGTGGGACGCGTTGGCTTCGAACGTCGCTTTAGAACCATCGTCGGTGTTCAGTACGGTGGTTTTCTGGGAGAACGTGCCAGCCGCCAACCATTCGCTGATTGTCACGGAGTCGTTGGGCGCAGTGCTGGTTGGCGTATGGTTGAGGTCGTTGCTTGCCGCCGGAACGGTCAGCCCCAGTGTGTTGTAGCTGACGGTCACCAGACCGGACGTGCGCGACGCTGCCTCATTGAGGGCGCTCCGCGTGTAGAACACGAGGTAGTCCGCCGGCGTCGTCTCTGTGGACGGTCTAATGAGGCGCAGCCCGTTGCTAACGGCCGACAGGCTACTGTTAAGGTCGATCGTACCATCCGCATTCAGCGTGACGCCGGAGATAGGCGAGACCGAGTTGTCTCCGTTCAACTTGAACATGGGGTATGCGAAGCCGTCGCCCCTCGCCAAATTTTGTATCTGGATCGTGTTCAGCGGTCCGCCATTGGCCAGCGTCGCCGCATTGACCGCATCATTCCACCCGGTGATATTGGCGAGCGCTTCGTCGTCCAGGCCGAACTGGCGATAGTCCTCTACCCATTGGGTGATTGAAGCATCGGTCGGCACCCCGTGGGTGTTCGCATAATCCTGGCGTTCGTTAGCAACGGTGGCGGAAAAGTTGCTATGCGAGGTCTCGTGTGCCAGCAGGCTGACCAGACTCGATAGTCCGTTTGCCGATACGGCGGGGTCAGCGGAATTCGCCTTGGCGACGAGGTCCTGGAGCAAGCCGCTACCTAGTTCGATCGAGCCGCCATCTTGTGGATTGTAGTCACCGCCTTGGCCGTTCGTGTTGTACACGAGGGAGGCCAGAGTGAGGTTTGCGATGGCCGTCGTCATCTGCTGGGCAAGGTCCGGCGACGAGTTGATGGCGTTGGCCACTGCGACGTACGTGGGATCGGCTTTACCTTGGGTAAACCCATCGGCGAAGGTGTTGAGAACGTCTTGGAGGGTAGTCATGCAGAAGTGATTCCTTTTCTTGTGCAGTGAACGTGGAAATCTGAGATGACGGAGTTCAACCCGTCTCGGTGACGAGAATGTCTCCCACACAACGCCTGTCCTCGGCGGTGGTGTGGTGATTAATCGCCCAGAGCTGCAAGGCCGCGCCCGTTGGCCCCGCGGGGTACGTAACACGCAGTGACCGGTGTTCGCCGAACATATAAAACTCGAGTGTCGTCGAGGGCTTTGGCGTCGACGCGGATGTGAATCCGGCACGGAGCAGGTCGTCGCGCATACGCGCGGGCGAAACACATTCGATATCCCGCACGAATATCTGCAGGGTGCTGTCGTGCGACCCGGCGTGGCCTTTGTACTGGGAGGGCGTATAGGTCAATCCTAGGGATGGACCGGTGTCGCCTTTCGGTCCCGGTATCCAGGCGTCGTAGTCATCGGCTGCTCGCGTCCTGCGAGATAACGTCACACCGAGCAGGCGCTCGATGGTCTCGGCGTCGATCGGCCGCTGGGGGGAACTCAACAAGCGCACCACCTCATTCCAGCCCGGATGCGGGGCTTCATGTGACGTGCCCTGAAAAGCGATACCGGCCGAGGGCATGAAGGCCGCACCCAGCACCATCGCCATCGCCCAGCGAGTCATTCTGCAATTTTCCATGTCTTTCGCGCCCCTGCGTCTCATCCCTTCTTCCTTGCGTCCGCGAGGAAGCTTTGATCGAAATTGCTGCTTTGACAATTGCTTCTTCGGCAGATTTACCTTTCCCGATGTTCTCTGTCAAGCGCGGGATCGACCAAATGAGAAGTCCGACCACGAGGTTCTCTGTCCGGACGCCTTGTTCGTGAGGGGACGTCCGGTGGGCACGAGAGTCCCCCGGCACGATCCCAAGCATTGTCTGACAAGATTCGTGTAGGCGAATGCCTACACGCGACCGCGGCGAACGCTTACACCAAGACATGCCACTGGTCAGGTACACCAGCATGTAGAGGTCGCCGCCCAGCGCATCCGAGCGCCACTGCTGGTTCGTATTGGCCTCGACAGACGTTCATTGGTCCATCTGACCGGTATCGGACAGGCCGCGATTGTCGAGCAACATCCATCCGACCTTCGCCATGAGTGTGTTCGTTCCAGAGGGCCGTCACCAGTCGGTACCGGCACCACGATCGTACTCGCAAGGCCTGCGAGCTGGGGCAAGACAGACATCACTTTGCAGTATGCCGTTGCGGCATTGCACTGGAGGAGCGGTGTCGTGTTTACATTCCGCGCACGGGGCCGGGCCGCTTCAAGGTCGTCTCGGCAATCAGCCCCGCGCACTACCGCCGCACAACTCAGCCAGGGGGCTTGTCGGGCTTCCGGGTCCAGATGCCTGCCATGTCCTCCCAGCCGCCAACCCCAACATTCTGCGTCAGGCCGCACAACGTCTGTTGGCCGCCTTCAAAGTTGACCATGACCAGGTGGTCGGGCCAGAGCTCGGTCCATGCTTCCTCCATGCGCTGCGATGCGGCCCAGCCAGTTGCCCGGACCGCACCGGAAACTCGATCCAACTCGAACCACAAAGATCGCCCTTGATCGGGCGGAACCAGCTGCTCATGGCCAATCAATTCGGCACAGGTCTGAATGTAACGGTCGCCTGCGAGTAACAGCCATCCGACGATCGAATTGATGTCAACCGGCCGGGCGAAGCTCTCCAAAAGCTCGCTCGTGCGAGCATCGCGCACAACAGAGGATACCGTCGATGGTGCTTCTGTGAAGGGTGGACTAAAGTTGGCGAACACAGCAAAGCAGGCACCAACGTGGGCCAAGGGCATGACCTTAAGAAGAGGGCCCTGACCGACTGTGAGGTATCGTTCGCCGTTGCGCAGCTCGCGCACGTAATAGCCGACGTGAATATCGTGCATGGGCATGTTAGTTGTCCTCTATCGAACAAGCGATACGGTCTAGCTGCGCCGGACCAGCGAGTGGCAGATCACTGTTAGCATTCATCTACCACGCCCTCGCCTGCTCGAAGGCTTGCGTAACGTAACGTCGCTCGAGCCGGTATGACGCTACTTCATCCTCCCATTCGGTAGACGAGCCGGCGGGAAGACGTCGACCCGTGTCGTAGCGCAGTTCATGGCCAAGCTGGCTCAAACTATGCGCAACCAAAATCAAAAGCGCCCTTCGGGCAGGCAACGCATGAATCGAAGCCCGTACCTGAGTCACGTTCTGCACCCGGGATGGCATGCGCATGCGTCGCTCGTCGTACCCAAGCACCCGATACTGACCGGCCGGGATAGCCAAGCGACGAGCGAGACACCGCTGCGCCGGCTGGCGAACGGACAGTAAGCAGAACAGGAGCCGGCTGAGGATCTCTTCACGACGGGCGAGTACCCCGGAGGCCTGTCTGTTCGGATCAGACATGCCCATGGTGAGCCAGCCGTGTTCTGCCGCACGCAGGGCACGCCACAGGGAGCTGGCTTCAGCACACTCCATCTGCCGCCAGTGCTCCGCCTCACGCAGGTGCACTGAGATCCACGGCGCGACCGGCAGGTCATCAGCGGGCAGGAAGAAAGCGTGCGGCAGCCGTCGCTGCCCTCCGTAGGCGACGTCCACCCACTCGAACAGGGGCGTGCCGTGTACCGGGCAATGCGTTACCCAAAGCACTGCCCAGCAGAGACGAAAATAAGGTACTCGACCCGCGGTCCGGTCTTCTGAAAAACAGAGCGGGCAATAGGCACTGCGTAGCGCCTTTGCGACGAGCGAACCGTGGCTGCCAGGCGCCGCGGTGGCGGAATCGATGTCGCTAACCTCTACTCCGAGCGCCCGCGCCAAATTCTCCCGAGCGTGCAATGGGCGGAGGTCAAGATCCGCCGTGCTGTTCGAATCCCCGAGCTGCCTCAGCAGTTCTGTTCGGCTGATCGACCATAAACTCGCCGCGCGATCCACGGACGAGGACAGACTCTCGCCCGGGTATGGCGGGTCGATGCGTAGCTTGAGATGCCGAGAAGAAATAGGCTTACACATGGTCGATCTCCTCCATGTTCGGAACTGCTGAAGCCAACTCGAGCATGGCGAGCGTGATGCGCTCGGTCCCAGTCAGAATCGCCTGCACGGCGGCCAGCCGGACCAACGTCATAATGTCGTCCAGACGACCGTTATTGCTGTTCGCGACGAGCATCTTCATGACTTTCTTGCTGGCCAGCACCGACGGCTTGCGCAGCGGGAGCAGCCGAGCGACCGCGATGAGCAGATTGGCCAAGTCGTCCCCAACCTCCCACTGGGGCAAATCCACGCGCTGGAACCGGCTAGCCATGTGCGTATCGGTCTGAAAGGCATGAGCGGCGTCAGTGGTTCCCAGTGCGATAATGGGAAGCTGGACCTCGTTCATGATGAATTTGAGGCCGTCGAGCGTCCGCCGCTGTTCGATGCGCGAGCCGGCGAGGACGTCCTGCACCTCATCGACGATCAAACACCGGCACTGCACCGAGCGAAGCAAGCGCAATGCTGCGAACTCGCGGTCGGAGGTGTGGTGGCTCGTCTTCACTGGCCCGTCCAGGGCTTCCAGGATGCGGCCATACACGGCGCGCATGTGCCGTGCACCGGTCAGACCGATCGTCACGACAGGCTCATGCATCGCCTCACGGATCACATTGGGCCCGGCGTATTGACGGTTGATCAAGCGGGCGAGCGTGGTTTTCCCCGAGCCGACGTCACCCAACACCAACAAGCCGGTTGTACGGACGCGGCGCGGCCCTTCAATCAACCAGCGCGCGCAGTTCATGGCATGACGCACGGCGGGGTGGCGCACCACCCAGTCACTTCGAACAGCCTCAATGCGCGCGGCACTATCCTGAGCGGCGAGTGTTTGCAGTTCAGCAGCAAGATGGGGAAACGGCAGCGCGTTGGCGGCAGCGGCACTGTTGTCCACGATGATCTGCACCTTCTGATTGGTTGTATTTTGCTTAGTCATGATTAGCTCCAGAGCTCGCCGTCGTAGATCGCTGGCGAGGAAGAAAGGGAATTCGTGCCTTTCGACGCATGGGGCAGCGCCGGTCGTGGGGTCGTCTGAGCGGCCGCTGCAGGTGCGGACTGCCAACGGGTGGATGGCGGAGCCTGCTCACGCGAGGTATCGGCCCGACGGGTACGACGCGCCGCCTTGGTCGCCTCCGTGGCACTGCGGATCATCACGCGCCTGGCGAGGAGGCCTCTGTCCTGAGCGGCCTGAAGTACAGGATCGTGTGACACGCGCGCACGCTCAGCGCGGTAGGAGTCCCATTCGGAGAGCGAAGCGTCCGGAATCTGCGGGGTGATGGCTTCGGCGCGCACCACTTCGCCGCCGGGAGCGCGTACGTAAACGTAGCGAATGTCGCGAGGGTCGTAATGGATGAGGCGACTCTCTTCGTCGCCGATCCATTCCGTAAGCGCGGGGTGCCAGTAGCGAATGCAGTGCAGCTGCACTCCATCACGGCGAATCCGCCGGGGTTCGGCTGGAAGGAACGCGGCCAAAACCTCCGCCTCTGTCCACTGGCCCGTGAGGGTAGGCGGGGAACCCGTGGCGGCAACCAGTTTGTTCCACTCGGTAAGCGGGGAGGCGCCCAGAGCCCGGTGTTCGCTAAGGTGATACTGGGTGACGATCTCGTTGGCGAACCATCGGCGGAACTCACTGAGTGTCATCACCGACGCGCTCTCAGCGTCATAGTCGCCACGCTCGACCACATTGCGGTGCGTGGTGCCCGGCAACAGACGGCACTTGCCCATCATTGTGCCCATCAGGCGCTCAATGATGCCGCCGTAGTGAGGGCTCCCGACGGGCCGATACTGCAGATCGGTCCCGATAGACTGGCAGCCCCGTTCGAAGGCGAGGGAGTGGAAATCCTTCCCATTGTCCACATAGATCAGCTTCGGCCGCCCATACGAGGGCCACGGCGCATCCAGCCCGAGCCAGCGCAAGTACGGCTCTTTCGGACTGAGTACGCTCATCATGCACATGCCCACCGACAAAGCCGAGGGTGCATCGAATGTCACGTAGAAGCCGACGACCATCCGGGAGCGCACATCAATTGCCAGGGTGACCCACGGCCGACCGAGAATGGTCCGGTATTCATCGTCGCTGCGAAGGATCACGTCAGCCATCGTGTGATCGATCTGGATGCAATCGAGCAAGGCCTCGGTGAGCGTGTTACCAGGCATGGCCTGCAGGGTGTACTTGGCCGCCTTCGCGCCGCGGCGACGCTTCAACACCTGATAGGCATCCCGCCTCTCGATCCGCTTAGCTACTGTCTGATTACTCGGTGGAACCAAGCCCTGCAGCCGGCAGCTCGCTTGAATCTCGGCCGCTACCTCGGTCAGTGTGGGGCGGTTCTGCGCCAGATAGATTTCATCGATGGCCTCCTCGATAATGCCCTCGACCTCTGGATCCAGCAGCGAGGTCCCCGCCGGTCGGCCGCCTTTGTTGGGAATGAGCACGGCCGGATGATCGGTCGCCTTCATCAGCTTCAGGTCGCGGCGCACGGTCCGGGACGTGATGCCCAAACGCTCTGCCTCGCGGACAACGTCCGCGTTGGTGCGTGCCGCGCCCAGCGCAATAAGCCGGCGCGCCGCCTCCCCACGCGCTACCGCCTCTGCCCATTGCCGCGCATCGTACTTCGTGACTGGTGTTTCAAGCGTAGCGACAGGCAGTTCGGGCTGAACGTCGGTCGCTGGCACACGAAAAATCGCACCCTGCGGGTCGTCGACGCGCCTAACGGTCAACTCCCCTGCGAAGACGCCCTCTACGACCTCAACGGCGAACGTGCCCACGATGCCGCGATCATGTCGTTTCCATGCGTGGCTCATCGCGGACCTCCTGCCGACGCGGCTGACAGAAGGATCAGGGGCAAACCCGTCGCCGCACGGACGACGGCGACAAGGGCCGCCCACTCGACAGGCGAGACCCGCAGCTGATCGAAAGGCCGAACCTCGACCAAGAAACGACGGTCGCCGCTGGACCCGAGAAGCTCGGGAGGCGGTGTCGCAAAACGTACATCCAGATCAGGGGTGTAACGCCGGCTCCGGTCGCTGGACCGATACCAGATCGTCACTGGCTGGCTGGCGACACCGACGCAGCCTGCACTCACCAGCTCACGAACCACGCAAGCCTCCTCGTGGCTTTCCACGCGTACCGTGGGGCCTGCAGGCCAGAGCGTCACGCGACCGCCGTGGTGGCGCCCGTGGGACAGGGGAACTCGTCTGTATCCCCAGAGCACTCGGGTGACGATTGGGGGCGAAGTCCGGCCGCAGGCCGGGGCGTCGGCGGGCGCTTCAGCGCTCACGGATCGATATGAACAAATCAATTTAGCTCTCCTCAGAAAGACCGCTTTGCGGTACGAACTGAGGCCTTCCTGCAAATCGGCCGCACACACTGCCCCGACATCTGCGTACTTGCACGCGACGGATAGGTGTGGCAGCCTAACCGGGTCAGCAGTCCAAACCTGACTCAGTGTTTGCAAGACAAAAAAGCGGGCCCGGCAGTGTTCCACCACTCCGGGTCTTTTTTTGTCTAGGCCTCAACGATGCACTAGTTTTATTTGATGAATTGCTGGGCGAATCACCTCCTGAGCGCTAGGCGGGTTTAGTGTGTTAATTCGGTTCAGTAGCGGAAATTAGCCATTCAACGACGTCGCGCGTCAGCGCGAACGGCCCGTGCCGACCCGGCATCGGAAAGGTCTTGAACGGGATGGCCCCGCGTGCCACAGCGCGCCGCAGCCCCCGTCGATCAGAGAACTTCAGCAACTCCACGAGCGCGTTCGTATCCATGACTTCGCCGTACTTGCTCAAGAGTGCGTCCGATACGGACGACCCAGGGCGAAAAGGAGTGGAAAGAGCTGCCGCCATTATTTGCCTCTGCAAGCCATTCCGGCCTAAGTGAGCCTTAGTGGACCACGATGCCGCACAACCGGAAGCACACTTAAATATCCATTACACTCTCATCCCATGGCTGGCCGACCCTCCGGGACTTTTGAGGACCCCTCCTTGCGCATGCGTCACTGGCATTGGGCAGGCAACGTCGCGCGCCTGGCCGGCGTAAGTCGACTCACCGACTTGGATCGGCAAACGCCACGCCACCCGCTTGTGCATTCACTGGCCTGGGGCAGATATTTCGAAGCAATCGGCCTCGACGGTTCGGATCCGGGGCGCATTAGGGTGGTCAAGGATCCTGAGCGATCTCTTCTGACCCACGTTGACCGGGATCGCAGATATGCACCTGCGATGAGGGGTTACGAGCACCCTTTCTGGACGCACCTAAGACATCGAGATCCCGATGAACGCCCGTCCAACGCTTGGGTTGGGCGGGTGTTGAGTGAACGTGGCTTCATGATCCTCGACAACGGCGATACGACGCGCCGAGAAATGCTTGGACTGGAATGGGCTCCTCCAATCGCAGCGTTCTACGACGACCCACTCACGTCGCCGTCTGCCCTCGGCCTAGCATCACCCGATGCCTTCGCCGACTTAGACGGAATCCTAGTCCTGACATTGCTTCTAAGAGCGGCCGTCGACGCGTCCACCGACCAGCATCAGCACTGGGTGCCCGAACTAAGGCGACTCCTGAAGGGCGCCACTGAAAAATTTGCCGTCGATCATGAATTTGCTGGTGAAGCCAAGGACACGTGGGCGCTTATCGTGGCAACACGAATCCTAACTTGGCGCCCCAACGTTACCGCCTCCAAAGGCGACATCGAGTCAGCGCGACGCCAGTTGCTCGAAGAGCGAGAGGGAAAGAAAAGGCGTGTCGGCCAGATCGACTCCGGAAATCCCGAGGCCCGCATTCACGGGCGTGCCGAGCGGCGATGGCGCCGACAGGTTGATATCAGGTCGAAAGTAGTGGCTTCGGAAAGCCCGGATCCATCGCTTAAATACAACGAGCGCGAGGTGGTCCGAGCTACCGAGGTCATGCGTTGGATAGCGAGCAACCGTTCTGCGATTGATAACCAAATTGATTGGGCAACGGGCTTCTTAATCAATGGTGCAGATCAACAGCCTGCACCTCCGCCTCTCGTCATGCCGTCGACGGTCTGGGGAAAACGGCGCCGACCTGACATTTCGGCTGACTGGGATCTCTTCGTTGGAAACGTAGTTCCTTTTGACGTAATCCAGGTTATCGACGAAGCGTCCGGGGCGATCGCCGGAACCCGTGAGGTAAGGCAACGTCGACATCATGCCCCTGCATCACCGGACCAGGACATCTTCGATGACGAGGACGCCTCTGGGACCTGACTGTGTCCGTAGTGATCTCACGCATGGAGCGCCACTTACTTCATGCGCAGTCTGCGCTTAGCACTTCGAATAAGCCACGCATCACCGCCGTCATCCCTACTGCTCGATATCACGTCGCTGCGTTGCACTACGACGCGTAGCCATGTCACTGCGGCCCTGCGTTCGCGAACGCGTGAAAATAACTCCCTAATAATCCGTCAGTTATATCAGTGCCAGGGTTAACGCTGCCCGACACCTGTTGTCGGGTTCCCTTTACCTTGTCACTCGGCTCTGAAACCGCGAATGCAGTTCGCCCGATGGACGCGAGGACCCTTCCCGCTCTCAAGGGCGGCCGCGCAGCTCTCAGCGCAATCGATTACGCCGAGCCTGCACGATATCCTTCCGATACGTCCAGGCAAGAGCAGATTGCCCAACGACGACGAAGACCAGGTAGACCTTTAACCCCGTCCACCAGCCTGCGGCATATACATATGCTGCCGCCGGAACAAGGGAAATCAGGGCAAACCTCCACGAGAGGTATTTGTAGGCGTGCAATCGCGTTCTCCCTTCGGAGCGCTGAGTATCGAGATGCTAAGGATTAGCCTTTTTCTCGGCGTAGTTTGAAGTTGCGTCTGGAACCAGCTCCGCTGCCTTGCCGACCAAAGATGGCGCATTCTTATCTTTCGCGTCGGTTACGCCACGCTTCCAAGATTTCGCGTCGAAACAAGAAAATAAACACAGGCTGCAAAGCGAACGTAACAAACACAAATACCCTCACGCCCGTCCAAAGATCTCGGGTGCACGCGTAGATTACCGCC
>Ga0182005_1000409_pt1 | contig 23293 bp, 15 predicted proteins | sample Sormic07211103_1_FD_123021 | JGI IMG/M metagenome (GOLD analysis project Ga0182005, IMG submission 123021) | Rhizosphere microbial communities from Sorghum bicolor, Mead, Nebraska, USA - 072115-103_1 MetaG | ecosystem: Host-associated > Plants > Roots > Rhizosphere | place: USA: Nebraska...
CACCAAAAACGAAAACGTGACCAATATGCTGACAGGTAAACTGGCCGGGGTACGTATCGTACAGAAATCCTCCGAACCAGGTACCTTCAATAATACCTTCGATATCCGTGGTATGGGCGATGCCCTGATCATTATCGACGGTATCCCCCGCGATAACATGGCTCGCCTGAACCCTGACGATGTAGAAAGTATCTCTGTACTGAAAGATGCTTCTGCAGCTGTGTACGGGGTACGTGCGGCAAACGGTGTGGTACTCATCACTACCAAGAAAGGTAAAGCTGGTACCAATGTCATCAACTACAGCGCGAACTTCGGTATTCAAAAACCAATCGGTTCTCCCAAGAGCACCAGCGCAGCTGACTGGATGACACTTGCCAACGAGAAGTCTATGCATAACCAGAACGGTGGCACGCTTCGCTACTCCGCTGATGAAATAGCAGCCTACAGAAACGGTACCAAACAAGGTACTGACTGGTATACCGCCGTCATCAGACCTTCTGCCCCTATGTCTCAGCATAACCTGAGTACCAGCGGCGGTTCTGACAGAGTGCAGTACTATGCTTCCCTCGGCTATCTGTCACAGGAGTCATTCCTGCGCAGTAACAACAACAGCTACAAACGCTACAACTTACGTTCAAATGTAACCGGCAGAATCACTGACAGACTGAAAGCTGACTTCCAGCTGAACGGTGTGTTCGACGAGTCTAACAAGAACTACGAACAGACTGACTGGATCATCCGTTCCATGGAAAGAGCCGCTGCTATTCAGCCTATCTATGCCAACAATAACCACGACTACCTGCAGGTAGGTTCCGTAGATGGTTCCAACCCGGTAGCAATGGCAGATGCCAACAAATCCGGTTACAGAAAATATGGTAACAAATGGTTCCAGAGTAATGTAAGTCTGGAATACGATGTACCAGGTATCACAGGTCTGCGGGCAAAAGGTATGTTCGGTTACGACTACCAGTTGCTCGACAACAAGATCTACAAAAAACAATACAACCTCTACAACTACGACGACGCTACAGAGGCTTATAATCCTACTACCAACCAGAGTCCCAGCAACATCCGCCGGGAATTCTACACCAAGCAATCTATCCTGACACAGTTCTCCCTGAACTACCTCCGTACCTTCAATGAAGTGCACAACGTGAACATCCTTGCACTCGTAGAAGGTCAGCACCGTCAGGGCGATAACATCTTTGCAGCACGTGATCTCTCCCTGCTGCTGGATCAGTTGTCCGCTGGTAACAGTGACAACCAGCAGGGTAGCATGTCTACCGGTAGTGGAGATCTGTACGACTATGCAAACATTGGTTATGTAGGTAAAGCGAACTATAACTACAAAGGTAAATACCTCGCTGAGTTTAATTTCCGTTACGATGGTTCTTCCCGTTTCGACGCTTCTCACCGCTGGGGCTTCTTCCCTTCAGGTAGTGTAGGCTGGCGTTTTACAGATGAAAATTTCTGGAAAAACCTGAATGTGAAATTCATCGACAACGCGAAGTTCCGCGCCTCTTATGGTGTACTGGGTGATGACAACGCGTCTACCTACCAATGGCTGAATGGATACACCTACCCTGCCAATGGCGATTACAACAACCTGCCAGGGGGTTCCGTATTCGATGGTACATACGTGAACAGTGCTGTTAGCACCGGTATCGCGAACAAAAACATTACGTGGTATACTGCTAAAACGTTTGATGTAGGTATGGACCTCGCTACAAAGAACGGTATGTTCGGGTTGATCGTAGACTACTTCCAGCGCAAACGCAGTGGATTACTGACCACCCGCAGTGTAAGTCTGCCATCAGTAGTAGGTGCCGCACTGCCGCAGGAAAACCTGAATGGGGATATGACCCGTGGTATCGATATCGAAATCACCCACCACTACAAAATAGGTGAAGTGAGCTACAATGTAAGGGGAACATTCGGTTTCACCCGCACCCAATACACTTACCAGGAATCTGGTAAATACGGTAACAATTACAACGAGTGGAGGAGCAATAACAACAACCGTTATTCCGACATGGTATGGGGCTTCAAGGGCATCGGCCAGTTCCAGAGCTACGAAGAAATTGCGAACAGCAAAGTGAAGTATGATCAGGGTACACTGCCTGGTGACTACAAGTACGAAGATACCAACGGAGACGGTATCATCAATGACCTCGACTTACAACCTATCAGCTACAGTGGAAGGCCTATGTTCTCTTATGGCCTGACACTGGATGCCAGCTGGAAAGGATTTGATATCGCTATGTTGTTCCAGGGAGCAGCAAAAGTGTATGTAAATTATGTAGAGATTTTAGCTGAGCCAATCTGGGGATCAAATTATTCAAACGCACTGGAAATGTTTATGGACAGATGGCATCCGGCAGATCCCAATGCTAACCCTTACGATCCTAATACACAATGGGTGAAAGGGAAATATGCATACACTGGTACAGTGGCCCGCGGCAACTCAACATTCTCTTACTTCAACGCCAGCTACCTCCGCCTGAAAACAGTGGAATTAGGATACACCCTACCATCCTCCCTGCTGAAACGTGCAGGTATCAAAGGTGCAAGGGTGTATTGCAACGTCTACAATGCACACACCTGGTCAAGCATGAAGTTTATTGATCCGGAACATCCCAGCGATAGCTATGGTAACGTGTATCCACTGAACCGTACTTACAACATGGGCTTCACCATCAATCTTTAATTCTGGTTATTATGAAAAAGTTTAAATATATACTACCATTCATACTGGGTTTTTCGCTCTTTTCCTGTACCAAACTGGATATCTCCCCTACCAATATCATCCAGGACGGTGATATCTTTGGTTCAGAAGCGGGTATCAACTCTTACATGGCAAGGATCTATAGCGAAATGCCTATCGAAGATTTCCGTTATAGTCCCAACTATCTTTTCAATCACTTCTGGGTATTGCAGGTACCTAGTTCCATGTCAGGCGAAGCGCTGTGCCGTGAAGTAGGTGGTGCGAAGAATGAGTCTACTTCTACAGACTTTGGCGATACCTGGAGTGACCTGTACACCGTTATCAGGGAATGTAACTACTTCCTTGAAAACATTAAGAACTATCAGAAGAACTATACCGAAGCGACTGTGAACAAATACAAAGGCGAAGCTTACTTTGTACGTGCGTTCACCTACTATGCACTGGTAAAACGTTACGGTGGTGTGCCTCTGGTAACACGTGTACTGAACTATCCTGCCGAGTCAATTGACGATGTAGACATCGCACGTGCATCAGAAGAAGATACCTGGAAACGGGTAGGTGCTGATTATGATAGTGCGATCGCCTTATTGCCAGCTACCAGCCAGGTAGGCCGTGCTAATAAGTATGCTGCTTATGCACTGAAAGCAAGGGCCATGGTACATGCCGGTTCTATTGCAAAATACAATACCAACTCTTTTATCGTAGGTGGCATCCGCCTGTGTGGAATGAGTGCCGATCTGGCAAAAGAGTTCTATACACAAGCATACAATGCTGCGCTGGCAGTAGATGCAGGTGGTTACGCTTTATATATGAATGAATGGGCTGCAGGTGATAAAACCGCGCAGTATACCAATTACAAGAACCTGTTTACAAAACCGAGCAGTTCAGAAGCCATCTTTGTAAAACAATACAGCTATCCGGAATCAGTACATGGGTATGATGCGTACAATGTGCCTGCTCAATATAAAGGTGCAAATGGGTATTCTTCAGAAACCAATCCTACCCTGAATTTCGTAGAAATGTTCGATGGCATTCCGAAGGATGCAAACGGACATGTGGATGTTTACAACACAGATGGTACCTACAAGATGTATGACAGCACCATGCAGTTCTTTGCAAATGCAGAGCCTCGCCTGAGAGCGACGGTGATTCTGCCGAACGATCAGTTCAAAGGCACTGCCTGCCAGATATGGAGAGGTATATACACCGGCACCGCCACGTCATCTATTGCCCGCCTGATTCCTGAAAACAGCACGGTGAAGTATGAGAACTCTTCCTATGCATCCCTGCTTGTGACCTCCTCCAGCGGTTCTCAAACGGCTTACACGCTCCATGATGGTACGAAGATGAATCCTGCAGGTGCGGCGGGTGTGTTTTATGGTGATAATACCTGTGCGATGTCTGGTTTCACCATCAGAAAATGGTTGAATGAATCTATGCCACAGGAAGAAGTACTGGAAAACAGGTCTGTACAACCATGGCTGGAAATGCGTTATGCAGAGGTATTACTGATCCGTGCAGAGGCAGCTGCAGAACTGGCCACACTGGGGGTAGCTGACTACCTGAATGATGGATATACCAGCATTGACAAGATCAGGACCCGTGCAGGTGCAGATTTACTGACAGGTGCAGAAAAAGCATCTGCAGATGCATTCATTTCTGCGGTGCGTAAAGAACGCCGGAAAGAACTGGCCTTCGAAAATAAGGTATGGTGGGATTTAAAACGCTGGAGAGTGATTGCTACAGAGCAGTCTAACACCCGCTGGCGTACCCTGATGCCATTCTATGCGGATCGTGCCGGCAAATGGTTCTTCGATGCACGTTACGACGAAAGAGGGAACACTTTCACCTTCGACACCCGCTGGTATTACCAGGAACTGCCGGGAGCAGCGATTACTACCAGTACCAAGGTGGTGCAGAATTCAGGCTATTAATACACTTAAACTTTGAAGACGATGAAAATTCAATATATAGTTTTGGCGCTGGGGCTGTTCTGTTCCTGCACAAAATATGATAACAAGGAGAAGCCTTCCATGGTATTGAAAGGTTTGATCACGGACTCGATCACTGGCAAGGGGCTGCAAACGCAGGTAGGTGACAATGGGGTACGATTCAAATTGCTGGATCTGAATTATTCAGCAAGTCCGACTCCATTTTATTTCACCACGCAGCAGGATGGTAATTTTGAATGTTCCGTCATTCCTGCGGGCAAATATAATGTAACCCCTCAGGGGCCTTTCGTCCCGCTTGTGCAGACAGACTCCAATGGGGATACCACGAAGAATGCCAGTGTAACCATTGATATCAATGGAACTGTTACACAAAATTTCACAGTAGTACCATTCCTTGAACTGGAATGGATTGGTAATGCCGTAGCCAATGCGGACAATACGATTACCGTACAGTTCAAGGTTTCCCGGGGTACTACCCTGCCAGCTTACCAGAAGAACCTGACGAACATTTACCTGTTCGTGAATTCTTCCAGTTATAATGTGGGTGATAATAACTATGACTCCCGTTATACTGTTGCTGTCAGCAACCCTACATCACAGTTGGATCAGACCATTACGGTGACTACACCGGTATTACCTTTTAAGAATGCGACGTATTATCTGAGAGCTGCTGCACGTATCGATTATAGCGTGGAAGGGGTGAACAGATATAACTATAATGAACCTATCGCGGTAAAAGTACCGTAAGGTTCCCTTTGTGCTAATTCCACTTTTTAAATGGCGACTGCGGTACCGGCTATTGGACATGCCTTATAGCCGGCCGCAGGCCTACATGCAAAATTTATTGTTGCCTTCTTAATTCATTGCTGCCATCAGTGGTCAAGAATTTAAGAATGCTTATTATTACAGGTCTCAACTTTTCATTATGAAGAAACCATTGCTCTTATTCTCCTGCCTTTGCATGACCTTATTTGCAAATGCACAGAAAGGGGAAAAAACAGCCTTTCAGACCAGCAGTCCCTGGCGGCCTGAAATAGATGTAAGATCGGACATAGCCATTGTGTATGGCGCGGGTGACAGACATGATATGACCTTTGAACAAAGGGTAAAATCATGGCGGGACCATGGATATACCGTACAGTTTATGACGGGGATTGCATGGGGCTCTTATGATGATTATTTCCTGGGGAAATGGGATGGGAAAAACCATCTCGGCATTGGCCAGGTGATGCAGAATGGAGATACCATCTGGCATGGTCATAACATTCCTTATGTAGTGCCCGAAGGTACTTTTATCGATTACATGAAACGTGGGGTGGTAAAGAAAGTGATCGATGCGGGTATTACAGCTATCTACCTCGAGGAACCGGAATTCTGGGCCCGTGCGGGTTATAGCCAGGTATTTAAAGACGAGTGGCAAAGCTATTATGGATTTCCGTGGAGACCACAGCATGAGTCACCAGAGAATACTTATCTGTCCAGCAAACTGAAATACCATTTATATTATAACGCGATCAAAGAAGTCTCTTCTTACGCCAAGGCATATGGGAAAACCCGGGGCTTAGATGTGAAGGTGTTTATACCTACGCATTCCCTGGTGAATTATTCTTCCTGGCAGATTGTGAGTCCGGAAGCAAGCCTGGCGTCATTGCCCGGCATAGACGGATACATTGCACAGGTATGGACCGGTACTTCCCGTGAACCAACCTATTTTAATGGAGTAGAAAAGGAACGGGTATTTGAAAATGCCTTCCTGGAATATGGTTCAGTGATTTCCATGACAGCACCGACAAACAGGAAGGTGTTTTTACTGACAGATCCGATAGAAGACTGGCCACGTGACTGGAGTGATTATAAGCGCAATTACCAGGCGACCTTCACGGCCAAGATCCTCTACCCGATGGTAGCTGATTATGAAGTGATGCCATGGCCGGAAAGGATCTATACCCGGCCATATAAAGTAGCGAATAGTGATAGTATGGTGCTGATACCAAAATATTATTCTACACAGATGCAGGTGATGGTGAATGCGTTGAATGATATGCCGCGTTCTTCCAACAAGGTGACTGGTGTGAATGGTATTGGAGTATTGATGGGGAATTCACTGATGTTCCAGCGTTTTCCTACGCATAATGGATATGCTGATCCGCAGTTTTCAAACTTCTATGGGCAGACCCTGCCACTGGTGAAGTTGGGCATCCCGGTACAGACGGTGCATATGGAGAACCTGGCATTTGCAGCGTCATTGAAGGATATCAGGGTGCTGGTGATGAGTTATTCCAACATGAAGCCGATGTCAGCAGATGTACATAAATATCTGGCAGCATGGGTAAAAAAGGGTGGTACGCTGGTGTATTGTTCAAAGGATGATGATCCGTATCAGTCCGTGATGGAGTGGTGGAATACGGACGGAAATCACTATAAAACGGCATCCGCACATTTATTCGGGTTGCTGGGTGTGCAGCCTGCCGCAGGAAAGTATGCTGTAGGAAAAGGAAAGGTGTTTATTATAAAAGAAGATCCGAAGAATTTTGTGTTGCAGGCGAATGGAGCAGATCAATACGTGGCAACCGTGAAGGAGGCTTTTGGGGGCACCTTGCAGGTGAAGAACAACCTGTACCTGGAAAGAGGGCCTTATGATATAGTAGCGGTGATGGATGAGGTGGCAGACAAGACGCCTTATGTGATCAAAGGGCCGGTAGTGGACCTCTTTGATCCTAAGTTGCCGGTACTGGCAGAAAAGACGGTAGAACCGGGTTCACAGGCCTTCCTTTATAATATAAACAGAGTAGCAGATAAGCGTATACCAAAAGTATTGGCAGCAGCGGCAAGGATTTATGACGAGCAGGTAGCTGTAAATAGTTATGCATTCACGGCAAAGAGTCCGGTGAATACTATCAATGCCATGCGGGTGTTATTGCCGGCAAAGCCAAAAGAAGTGGTGACATCAGATAAGGATTTCAGCCAGTCATGGGATGAAGGTTCTCATACCCTTTACCTCGGGTTTGATAATAGTCCGGAGGGGGTGAAGGTGCATATTAGTTGGTAATAGGAGAAAGATCGCATTAAACTGTAGATGAGCAGTCCGCCAAATACCCGCTCCACAAGGGTGTCTCTTTTTGAGGCACCCTTTTACATTTTTGGGAAGTTTAGAATAGGGGTACCTTGATGTAGTAAAAACTAATCAATTTAACCCCTTGGGAAATGAGAAGAGGCACCCAGGTGGAGCATGACGAACCCACTCAGGACAAAGAAAAGTTCAACAAAGAACTTTCCATTACTATAAAAGATACATCCATAAAACTCAGACAATCTGTACCTGGTAGCATCCAATCAAGGGCCTCGAAACGTTTTTTCATAAGATTTGCCATAATAATTCCGGTTAACGGGTAAGGTTAAAGAAGTGGGGTATTGCGGCCTATTTATATATAGGTCATTCTAGTGATGGATAATCAATATTATAGGATAGAGGCTGCCATTCATTTTTCAAAGGAGAACTATTATCATTAAAGTTGAATTTGTAATCATTAAAGTATTTGAGTTACTTTGCCTACCCATAAATGGTTTTACACTGATACCAGTTAGCCCATTTCCTGATTAAAATTTTCCCCGTAAGATTTGTTGAGCAACCTGATTCTTTTGGTTTGTAAATATGCTTTGGTGTTACCTATACACCGATAGTTAATATTTTTATTTCCTTATTTCATGTTGCCTATGCAAGGCAGATTAATACTTTTTAAAAATAAAAACAATGAAAAAAATTCTGTTCTTTTTGTCCCTGGTGATTGCTTCATTTTCCCTAAAGGCACAAATTTATTCCGACAGTGTGGGTTCTTATTATAATAACTACACACTCACAAAGGGGTTAAAAATCAAAACCAACCTGCCCTTTACGAATGGTACGCATATGCCAACTATTATGCTCGAGGGCTATGTATTCGGTGCGGCCCAGATAATAGATCTGAAGATCAGCTACTATATTTATAAAGACAGGATTTATTCTTCCAATATCAGCAGTGGTGGTGGATATACTCCGCCTGTTTATATCGCCAATGAAGATGGAAAGGTGGTACTATGGATCGATGATAAACCCTATGCCCCTAGAGTCCATATACGTGCTTTCTCTATGGGACAATCTGCAGATATATTAGCTAATTACAGGGGCTGGACTATTACAGACGACTCGCTGTCCACTACGGCCACTACTGTTTCTTCTATTGCGTATAAAAACCAGTTTAAAGGTACTGTAATTCTGGCCGATACGCTGAATGCGACGTTGACAGGTCGCCTTGCCTTAGGTTCCCTGACACCGCGTGCTACCCTTGATGTGGCGACGACATTAGATGATACCATTGCCAGCGTGCTTGGCAGACAGGCGTTTGGCAATGGTACTTCCGATGGTACTTTCCTCGGAGTTCGTACCTATAACAATACCAATAGTTCTCCTATGTTTGGGTTGATCCATAAGATAGCAGGCTATATGAATAGTGGTATTATTTTTAATAAGGGTACAGGTGTAACAGGTGGTTTTATTTCTTTCCTGACAAGTAACGGCGCAGAGCGTATGCGCATAGATGCAACAGGAAATGTAGGCATCGGCACCTCTACTACAAGTACTTATAAACTTGCTGTAAATGGTACGATTGGAGCAAAGAAATTGCAGATTACACAAACCGGCTGGGCAGATTTTGTATTTAATAAAAATTACGAGTTACCATCTTTAAATGAAGTATCAAAGTATATAGAAACCCATCAGCATTTGCCAGGTGTTCCATCTGCTGCAGAAGTCGCGGAGAAAGGAGTTGATGTAGGCGAGATGAATAAGATCCTGTTGCAGAAAGTTGAGGAGCTGACATTGTACCTGATGGAGCTGCAGAAGAAGATGGAGGAGTTGGAGAGGAAAGTGGGAACAAAGTAATGGAGGTGTTAAATGAATTGCAGAAATATGGTCGGTAAATCAAAAAGGTTGTCTTCATAAAGGAGACAACCTTTTTATGGTATCTTATTCTCAACAGTTGCTTCCGGGAATGACAGGCAGGTATACTACGCTGGTGGTAGATGACGGTTACATTCTTTTTTACAGGAGAAGGAATAACTTTTTCATTATTACATGAGGTTAAATAAAAAGCTAACTTTTTTAGCAATTTATTATTTACTTTGCAGCTTCATGTCACTTTACATTACATCACTTAATTCAGGTAGCAATGGCAATTGCTATTACATAGGCAACGACCACGAGGCGGTTATGGTGGATGCGGGTCTCTCCTGCCGGGAAACGGAGCGCAGGATGCAGCGCCTGGGGTTAAGTATGCAGAAGGTAAAGGCACTTTTCATCTCTCACGAACATACGGACCATATAAAAGGGATTACGATCCTGTCGAAGAAGTATAACCTGCCTGTATATATTACCCCTGCCACCCAGCGGAGTGGTAATCTCCCTTTGGGCGAACAGCAGGCAATTCCTTTCCTCCCCTACACACCTGTTCAGATTGGCGGTCTCAGTGTGACGGCTTTCCCTAAGTTTCACGACGCGGTAGAGCCCCATTCCTTTATAATATCCGGAAATGATATTAATATTGGAGTGTTCACGGATATCGGTGCCCCTTGTGAGCATTTGATCAGGCATTTTGAGATGTGCCATGCGGCATTCCTGGAGGCAAATTATGATGAGGTGATGCTGGAGAACGGGCGGTATCCTTTTCATTTGAAGCGGCGGATCCGGGGAGGACATGGGCATTTGTCCAATAAACAGGCGTTGGAGCTGTTTAAAAAGCATCGGCCGCCGTTTATGACCCATTTGTTCCTATCCCATTTATCGAAGGATAATAATGATCCGGATGTGGTGCTGGAGTTGTTCCGGCCACATCAGGGAGATACACATGTCGCGGTGGCATCGAGGTACCAGGAGACGCCGGTATATTATATTAGTGATAATGGGAAGGTGGCGCCCCTGAAGTATACGCAATTGAGTATGTTTTAGTTAGGAATAAACCATTCACTTTAAAATAAATTCCAATGAAAATACCCCTTTCCCCGCCACCACAGCTCGCTTCCCCTGAAAATCTGACTCCCCCCTGACAACAAATACTCCTCCTACTGACATTCATCAGCATTTAACAACCCATCTGCTGGTAATTTTGATTCATCAAAGTCAATGAAACGATATGTTTAAGTATATCCCGGCATCAGAAGCTGTAAAGTGTGTGACTTCAGGTAACCGTGTTTTTATCCATGGATCCGCCGCAACGCCAATGCACCTTTTAAAGGCCCTTCAGGAAAGGCATGAAGAATTGAAGAATGTTGAATTAACCAGTATTACCACATTAGGTAAAGTAGACTTCGACAATCCAACATACAGAAAGAGCTTTTTCGTCAATTGTCTTTTCACTTCCGCAGCTAACCGTAAGGTGGTGAATAGCGAGGATGGCGACTACGTTCCTATTTTCCTCAGCCAGATTCCTCAGCTCTTTAAAAGGAACATTCTGCCTCCGGACGTTGCGTTTATCTCAGTATCTCCTCCAGACCAACACGGCTACTGCTCTATGGGTACCTCTGTAGACATTGCCCGCGCTGCAACGGAAGTAGCTAAATATATAGTGGCACAGGTAAATCCTAAAATGCCACGTACCCACGGTGAAGGTTTCATTCACGTATCACGCTTCCACGCTGCTGTATGGCACGAAGAAGATTTACCGGTACTGGATTATTCATCAGACGCCACCGAGGTAACCGCTCAGATAGGCCGTAACATTGCTACCCTGGTAGAAGACGGTTCCACCCTGCAGTTAGGTATTGGTAGTATCCCGGATTATGTGTTAAAGAACCTGACAGGACATAAGAACCTGGGGTTACATACAGAAATGATGTCAGATGGCGTCATTCCATTAATCGAAAGTGGTGTAATTAATAATAGCCTGAAGAAAGTAAATGTAGGCAGAAATGTCACTGCTTTCATGGCAGGCACCCGCAAACTGTATGATTTTGTAAACGATAATCCAACCGTAAGGGTACTGACTATCGACTATGTAAATGATACAGCGGTGATTCGTCAGAATCCAAAAGCCGTAGCTATCAACAGTGCCATCGAAGTAGACCTTACGGGTCAGGTGTGTGCAGATAGTATCGGTACTTACCAATACTCCGGTATCGGTGGTCAGATGGACTTCATGAGAGGTGCGTCTTTATCAGAGGGTGGTAAGCCAATTATTGCGCTGCCATCTGTGACAAACAAAGGTATCTCACGTATTACGCCGTTCCTGAAACAAGGTGCTGGTGTGGTGACAACCAGAGGTCACATTCACTGGGTAGTTACTGAATATGGTATTACTAACCTGTTCGGTAAAGGCCTGAAACAAAGAGGCAAGGCGTTGATCGAAATTGCTCACCCTGATCATAGGGAGGAATTAGAGAGAGCCTGGTTCGAAAGATTTGCGAAAAAATCAGCTGTAATATAAGATATTAAAGATAACACTGGTTACAAGGAAGGTCCATTGTGCGCGATTTGCAACGGGCATTCTGACATCCCGGAATGCCCTTCTTCTGACCTTCCTTTCTTTTTTATTTTGCTGGTAGGTTTTTATTTTGGTTGCTTTCATTCAAATAATGCAGAACTTGGCTGAGAAGCTGGGTTTTGCTTTATTATTTCGATGAATATAGGTGTTTTTTTTGAAAATACTATATTGATAGGCATTGCCTTTACAAAGAATATTAAATCCGGGTGCGAAATGGTAAGGTTACTGCTTCAGGAAAATGGCCTCCATCTCCTACTGCACAACGATCTGCTGCATAATTCTCCGTCGATGCTGCATTCCCCACTTCGCCATCTCCGAAATTATACTCTGCAATGTGGCGCCATAATCTGTCAACTCATACTCCACCGTCACCGGCTTTGTATCATGCACCGTCCGTTTCACCAGCTCATTCATCTCCAACTCCCTCAATTCCTTTGACAGCATCTTTGACCCTATTCCTTCCACCTCTCTTTGCAACTCCATAAACCGTCGCTTACCAAAACTCAGCGAACCAATAATGGAAATCTTCCACTTCCCGTTCAATACATCCAGGGTATCGTGTATGGCCCTTAAATGTCCCTGACATTCTTCCGACCTTTCCTGCGAATGAATTTTCTTACTCATAACAGCTTTCAGTACCGTCAAAAGTACAGGATGTCAGTATAATTTCAAAAAAACCACCATGATGGTGGTATAGGAGGTTCATTTTCATTACATAGTTTCGTGCGGGGATTGGGTATAGGTCCGCGTCCGGCCGGAAAATAAAATTACGCCTATCCCGACTAATGGAACATTTCCTCCAATTTATGCTCCAATCTGCGCATACTTAAGTAACGTCCAATAATAATCCCCTTAGGATCAATCAAAAGGTTATCAGACAGATTCCTGGAACCATATGCCAGCGCCATACTCCCATCCAAAGGCTTCAAATCAGCTACTTCAGTCCACGGCAGTTCTTCCGTTTCCACCCATTCTTTCCATTGATCTTTCGAATCTCCCATCCAAACCCCTAAAACTGTAAAATTCTTACAATGGTAACAGTTATACAACCGCAAAAGCGTAAGATTCTCCGGCTCGTTATATGCCGTCCAGAAATGTATCAATACAGTTTTCCCCTTCAGGTCTGCCAACCTTACGGTATCCCCATTTAAATTTACCTCTGCAAAATCCTTCAAAGGCTGGCCTACCGACTCTTTCATCAACCCCGTAATCTTTCCCTTTAATTGAGTGCCATCCCTGGTTGCCACAATCCCGGGTGTCAGTAACCGAAATAAACTATCCAGGTAACCAGGATCTTCAGAATTGGACAAATCATCTATAATAGCCACACTTACAATACTCCCCGGGTGGGTGCTAATGAATGTATTGGTTATTTTCTTATCCAATGCAACCAGGGAATCATACGCCGGCCCGGCCTCCTTTTCTCTTCCTTCCCTGTTCGACAATAAATAGCGCTGATACTCCTCTTCCTCCCTGAGTTTCGCCACGGAACTCATATATGCGTTATACTCCTCCTGTATGGCAGAACCTGTGATCTTCACCCGATCTAAGGCGTCAATATGCCCGTTAATCTCCATGTCCGTATTCTCCAGGAATAACTGGATCCTTTGGTCGCACACTTCCATGACCGCACTTTGAGGATCCGGGTAGTTATCCGTCCAGCTGAAAGAACCGTCCTTTATAGGTACATATTTGGTGTCATAATGATCACCCAGGCCGATATATAAATGAATAATGGAATCTTTACATCCTTCGATGTGGCCACTGATAGTGGCGTGTGGAGGTACCCGCTTGCAGCCGGATGCTAATAGTAATGCTGCGGCAAGCATCGCATGGGGAAAAAAACGTACAGGCATAGTGTGGCTTGTTTAAAGTATTGATCCTCACCCCTCTAACTCTTCTATCATCTCATTATCAACTTCCAACTGTAAATAGGTAATATTAATATTCAGGATCTCCTTCGCCGGTATCACAATCACATCTCCCGGCAAACTAATGGCAATTCCCGGTTCATTGGAATAAAAACTCGTCCTCCCACTCTCCCCCAAAGGTTGCTCCGTCAGCGACTGCTTCCGCAAATCCCTCCTTGTAACCTGCGTCAATACAATATAATCCAGCTCGGTCGACTTTGTCTGAAAATAATAATTTTCCAGGTAGCCTGTATAAATCAAAGTAGACTCCTTTGAACCCGTCACCACATTGAGCAGGATCATATCAAAGTTCATGGTGGCATATTTCCCATCAAACAGCTCGTACCATTCATTTCCCGCCCCCAGCAAAGCTACAATCTTCTCACTCAGGCGCTTATTTTTCACGATCCATGCACTCACCACAAAAGCCGCTGCAAATGCAAACAACACATACCCCAGGAAGCAAATCACATCCCACCCCATGGTCCGGTTATTAATATGGAAATCCCTGTTGGAATAAATAATATTCAACATCAGGTCAAACTTTACCGTTACCCCCAGCGAAAAGAGGATAGGCAATAATACCAGGTGTGTGCAAATCGGAACGAGAATAAAGAGCCAGATAGTGTCAGTAATAGACAATGCCCCGAGCAGCTCCTTTAGCTGGCGGTGATTGTTGAGTGCTAAGCGAAATGAAATGGCTGGAATAAATAATAATGTGATGAGAAAAGCGCCTATAGCAATGTTCATGTATCAATTGGAGGATTGAATCAGCTGCGCAAGACCGGGTTGACACTGTTAAAAATATGGTTGACAGGTAGCTCCTGTATGGGATTACCTACAATAGAAAAGTTTACAATATAAAAAGGAGAACAACACGTACAACTGACAGCCCTACAGGCTGGTGAAATCACGGTTGTGAAATACCAGCACTCCTCACAGCAGCTGTAAACTCAACAGGCTTATTACTCCTGCTCAGTACTACCTTAAACTGCACTTTCTCTCCATTGGAAATACGGTCGCGATTATTAAACACAGCTTCTGACAAAGCAGCCGCTGCTTTACTGTTCTTTAAGAAGGCTTTACCCAATTTACTGATCTTTGCACGCATACAAATTTGAATGGTTCTACACAAATATAAGGAAAATTTGTTCCCGGATAGAAACTTCCACCCAAACCACTCATTGTCAGCCACTTAAGGCCCACAAAATACATCTTCCAAATAATACACATATCTTTAATACATGACTACCAAAAACCTGCTGCAGCAAAGATTATTACATCAACAACTGGCATCGCCCCAATTCACTACTCCCCAGGCTTTAGTGAAGCATCTCGGCGCTGTACAGGCACAGGATTATGACATGTCTAAATGGGCCGTTGGCCAACGGGTACAGAATTGTAATTCTTCCATCGTCGAAGCTGCCATCAATGCCGGTCATATTATTCGCACCCACGTACTGCGGCCTACCTGGCACCTGGTAAGCCCGGAAGACCTACGCTGGATGCTGGCACTCACTGCTCCATATGTCAAAAAAGGGATTGCCCATTACGATAAAAAACTGGAGCTGGATGCTGCTTTCTTCAAAAAAAGCAATCAACTCATTTGCAATGCGCTGGAAGGCAAACACCTGACCCGTACAGAGCTGAAAGCCGTACTGGACAAAGCCGGCATCGAAAGTGATTCCCACCGGCTCGTGCATATTATGATCCGCCCGGAACTGGATGGACTCATTTGCAGTGGCGCCCGAAAAGGGAAGCAAACGACGTACGCACTCCTGGAAGAAAGAATCCCACCCACAAAAAAACTGTCAACAGAAGAAGCCCTGGCTACTCTCGCTTTACGCTACTTCAACAGCCACGGTCCCGCTACCCTGAAAGACTTTTCATGGTGGTCTGGATTACCCATGACTGTAGCCCGGGAGGGTGTAGAAGCGGTGAAGAACAAGCTGGATCAGGAAGATGGTTATTACTTTAAAGCGCATACAGGAAAAATAACCCCTAAAATTCATCTCCTACCTAACTACGATGAATACCTGGTAGCTTACGCTGACAGAGCCGCCTTACATCATGCAAAGAATGATAGCAAAATGCAACGATCAGCCCCGTTCTTTGATAATACGATTATAATAGATGGCCAGGTAGCAGGAACATGGAAACGGGAAGTGAAAAAGGAGGAGGTCAAAGTAAGCTTACATCCATTTGAGCAGTTGACGACGGCCCAGGAAAGTAAACTGAAAAAGGCAGAAAAAGAATACATTCAATTTATGCGTAACAACTAATATAAAAAGCGGCCTGGATCAATGGCCAGCCCCTGCAATTTGGCTGCACGACACAATTGATCCAGGCCACTTATTGTTTCCACTACGGCACGTATACTCTTGATTTCAATGCCTGCTGCACTTTCTTTGGCAGGTTTGACAACAAATGATAACCCGTCGAATCTTCAATTGCCTTCACAGAAGTAATATACTTCCGCCAGCTGTTATCAATCGTGTTATTATTATTCGGTGTATCGATAGCTACGATAGTAACATCACTGCTGCTGAGACGTTCCAGGTCATTGTCACCAGCTGGAATTACCACTACCACTTTCCAAACCCGGGAGGGGACAGTCACCTTTCCCTGGTCGATCGTTTGCACCTTACCTTTTGAACCTGTACCACCCGTACCATAGCTACCCATAATGATATAGCATTCATTACCCGGGCTCACGAGTGTATTTCTGGTATATTCCTCGAAGCCTGCCCATGTACGCTTGTTGTTTTTAGGTGCCTGCGGAATCATATTACTCATCAGAAAGGTAGATTCGTTTGCGTTGGTATTATTAGTACGATCGCCGGAGGGGCAGTTATGTCCGCGGTCGAAACCCGAACTGATGTAGTCAGTGCCTTCTACATGATAAAAGCTGCCTGGCAACTCAGGATCTGCTCTGAAATTATCTGTTCTGTATACCTTGCCGAGATCATTGGCATCCAGGTGCCAGCTTACCCAGTTAGGCGTACCACGCTGACTATTGTAAGATGCTACATAATAAGTTCTGTCTATCAGGTAATTGGTAACGAGCATCCGGCACGGCTGTGCATCAGAAGGATTGCCTAATAACAAATGACTGTTATCGCTGGTGTTCTTTACATGGGTATCGCAATCATCGGAGGAGGAAGTTACAATTGTGCGGGAGGCGGTTGTTTCCTGAGAAGAACTGGCGGTATGGTGAGAGGACCTGGATTTACTATGATTAGACTTTGCCGTACTATTCGTAGATTTTTCGGTCCTGCTTTTTTTAGACTTATCGGGTGTGTTAATTCCTGATGATTCCCGTAGTCTTGCAAAGGTTATAAATACTATCAGCGCCACTGCAACGGCGAGGGATAATAACTTTTTCTCTTTCATTCGTTGGCTTGTAATCGAAGTATGGATGAAGATTACTTCTTTAATACAAAGAAAGTATAATCGTTCAAGTTAATTTCGGGCTGCAATATCCGAAATTTTCCGTTATTCTCCTCCCACTTCCCCGATAAAACTCCATGCCTTCTCTTCTTTCTTATACAAAAACAAATAATCCCCGATTCTTTTCTCAATTCCCATCCCCTGTATTTTATATAATTCCATTTTCAAATTCGAAATTCCCTGCTCATCATCCGCCGGTGTCAAAAACAACAGGTCATAACTTGGAAACGCCACCACCAGGTCTTTCCCGAAATAATTTACTACCCACTCCCAGATAGGCCCTACAAATATTGCGGTAGCACAATGATCAGCCGCTCCCTCCAGCGCAAAACCGCCGAAAATCGTTTTCACCAACCTGAATTTAAAATCCCTCGCGAAATTCGCCTGTGCCATTTCATCTAATGCTGCTTCTGTGAGCTGATCACCTAAATGGCGCTTACTGATAAACGTAAATCGTTCTCCCCTGTCAATCACATATCCCACAGCCAGTCCATGCAGCCATTCTTTTGCTATCGGAAAGTCGGCCTCCATATCCGCGGCCTCACCTAATGCATATTGTAATTCCTGGATTAATTCATCTATCAGAAATACCCTGGGATAAATTTTATTCCTGTATTCATTCAGGTCCAACATTCCAGTTGTAGGTTCCGTTAACATATCATTTAGTTAATTTTCAAACCGGTGTTAAGTTCATTGTTCAAGTCAAATGCACGTAACGCATCAACCAGTATCAAATATTTGTACCATGTTATTTCACCAGCATTTTTGGGAGGGGCTGCACCCGGAAAAATCTTCTTACTGAATCAGGTTGTTTGTCCCCTATTTTTGTGTAAGCTGAATGTATCGCAATATTCACGGTTTGTACTAAAAAAAATCAATTGATCAATGTCGAAGTTCCTTCCATCCATTTCCAGGTTTTCTTCCCTGTTGATTATTAATTTTGACTAAGCACCATTATTGCCATCCGCACAATCTGAAACAAGATACACTCCAAAGATACCATTAATATCGCCACCGCCGGAAAAATAAATAACCATCCACCTATCCTACACGTATAATCGCTCAGCCGCTTCGTTCATAACCACATGCTCCTTATCCATATCAAATAGCCACCGAACTAAAAAAGCAATTTCCAACACCTTAGAATAATTCTCATCCACCCGTATCTCCTTATGCTAAATTTCTCATCGCCGTATGAAAGTTGTCTTTTAGCAATATAGATTAGAGTTACATAAATATAGACACCTTACTTCCCATCGCAGTGTAATATCAATGAAAGGTTAACGGGCTATTTTATCACGCCCTAATTAAACACATCGTTTTACCCATTGCCCGGCCTGCTTCATCAGATGGTCCGAAAGCAGCCACATCATGCATTTTACGCAGTAATACCGCACTATATAAATCACATCCATTTCTACTCATTTTATACTATTATCAAAAATTTTGGGAAATTATTCGACATATACCTGGCGGGGTGCTGAGAATGTAAATACTCAATTAATTTTTTCTAATCAAATTTGGCGGTTTGGAAGAATATTGTATATTTGAAAAACTCAAAACAAGTATAATATACACTCAGAATAGCATTGCGGTAATATTAATTTATTGTATTGGTTTTTGTTTTTAAGAGACGACTGATCTAATAACTCAAATGTTTAAGAAAGTCCATTAAGATTACCCCGTTCTGAAAAAGTCATCCTAAACCCGATTTTAAAAAGCGCACCATGTTACAATTGTTAATCGAGACCACCACTCAGTCATTTAATTTTAAAAAGATTTCTTACATGTTATAGTAAAAACTGCTTAGAGAGCCTCCTCTTTCTAATTCCAGCTGCTGCCAACGGCCGGGACACGCAACTTTATGCGACCTAAACTACGCATCCCTGCATTAAACGACAATGCAGTAAGGAGTCCTATTTCCCTCAAAAATAATGATTGCCATGAGTAATTATGCCAGCATACAACAAGCTATTAGCTTGACTCAAAACATTTACCCGGCATCTTCACTTTTTAATGTAGGAGGATATGCATATATAAAAGGTAATGTTGATGAAGCAAGACTTTTGTATGCTATTAAAGTTATACTAGACGGGACCGATATAGTTACAACATACGATATCGCAAGTATTGATAACATCTCTGAAACACAATGCCTGCAATGGATGACACAGGATATGCAACAGGCATTAGATATGCAGCAGGCACTGTTGAAAATCAGAATTATTAAATGCGATTCCAATTCATACTATTGGTACACCAAAGCCCACCATCTGATATTCGACGGATATTCGATGGCTCTCTTCTTCAATAAAGTTTCTGCTGTATACGACGGAAATGAACCTGACCAGGAACCATTCCGCTATCAATCTTTCATTGAAGAAGACCAGCGCTACCGGGCTTCCATCGATTTCATAAAAGACAGATCCTTCTGGCTACACAGGCTGAAACACCCCATCAACAAGGCGTTCCAGACCTGTACTATTCCCTCTTCGACAAGCGATATCTCATCCCGGAGAAAAACATTCAATATACCACGTCATCTATATAACGAGATCAATGACTATTGCACCCAATATCATTGTACCCCATTCCACTATTTCATTTCCACATTGTTCGTATTAAATTTCTATTACGGCAATGAGTCTTCAGTTATTGCATTACCTGTTTTTAACAGGTCCGGAAAGCGATTCAAAGAAACGATCGGCACCTTTGTAAACATCCTTCCGTTCTCCATTGAACTCAATAGAAATACCACCTTTCAGCAACTCCTGATACAGGTTAAAAATGAGCTGAAAGACTGCTACAAACACCATCGCTACCCTTTATCCGACTTACTGGAAGACCTCAACCAGGCAGGAAATATCTATAATATCTCCTTCTCTTATCAGAAAAACACCTATGTGCCGGCACTGGGAGGTCATCCTACCACCATCACATATCTGCATAGCGGCGAACAACAGGAAGACCTGGTCTTTCACCTGCTGGAATATGCGCCTGACCAGGATCTCACCTTATCGCTGGATTATAAAAAAGAAGCATTTACACCTGCTGTCATAGACCAGTTATTAGTTCATTTTGAACACCTGATACAGTCATTATATAAAAACACCAGGCAGCAACTGGATGAAATTTCCTGCATAAGCGCTGATGAACAACAACAGCTCCTTTCCTTTAATCCTGCACCACAACCCATCCCGGCAGGCACCATCGTCACCGATTTTGAACAACAGGCAGCCACCCATCCAGCCGCAATAGCACTACTGGTGGGAGACAAAAGTATATCATACGGAGAGCTGAATGAACGTGCCAATCAACTGGCCGCTAACTTACAGGCGCAATATCACCTGCAACCAGGTGACCTTGCAGGCGTCCGTTTAAAAAGAGACGAACAACTCATCATCAGTTTACTCGCTATTCTAAAAACCGGGGCGGCCTACGTTCCCATTGATCCTGCCTACCCTCAGGAACGCATTGATTATATCATGGCAGATGCAGGCTGCAAAATAATCCTGGAAGAAACACAGGTCACCACCCTGCCTCACAGTAACCCCGTGCACCCGGGCCTCGCATACGTGATATATACCTCCGGCTCCACTGGTAAGCCGAAAGGCGTGATGATAGACCATAGCAATGTCTATGCGTTTATTAAATGGTGTGCATCAGAATTTGCAAACGATACTTTTGAAACCATCTTCGCAGCTACGTCTGTCTGCTTCGACCTCTCCATTTTTGAGATTTTCTTCCCCCTCTGTACAGGAAGAAAATTCCGCCTGCTCGACAATGCGCTGGAAATTGAAAGTTACTTACATACATCCGATAATATCCTGCTGAACACCGTTCCCAGTGTAATCGGTATGCTCCTTAATAATAAGGCAGACCTCAGCAACGTTACCGTCATCAACATGGCTGGTGAACCATTGCCGCCACAATACCTGGAAAAACCGGACCTGAACAGGATAGTGGTCAGAAACCTCTATGGCCCTTCTGAAGACACAACCTATAGCACAGTATATACCTGCAAAAAGGCATCTCCCGTATTAATAGGTACACCTATTACCAATACCCGGGCTTACATTCTCAATCCATACGGCCAGCTACTGCCACAGGGCGTTGCAGGCGAAATATGTCTCGCCGGCGCAGGGTTATCAAAAGGATATTTACATAATGCCACACTGACGGCGGAAAAATTCCTGCAGGATCCTTTTCACCCCACAGATACTATGTACCTGACCGGAGACATCGGCTACTGGCTGCCTGACGGTAACCTTGCCTTACTGGGCAGAAAAGATAATCAGGTGAAGATCCGCGGATACCGGATAGAATTAGGTGAGATTGAAAACACCCTTCGCAATTTCTCAGGCATCTCTGCTACCGCTGTCACCGTCAGCAATGGTGAGGAAATTGCTGCCTATTATGTAAGTCAGCAGGAAATTGCTGCACACGAACTACGGGCATACCTGGCGCAATACCTCCCGGCATTCATGCTGCCCATGCATTACATACAACTGCCGTCATTACCATTGAATGCAAATGGGAAAACCGATAAAAAGAAACTGCCCGCACCAGCAATCATCCACGCTCCCCAGGAAGAAATTACTGACGAAACGGCCCTCCGGTTGCGCCAGATATGGCAGGAGATCCTCGGCAGAGAGCATATCGGCCTGCACTACAACTTCTTTGAAACAGGCGGTCATAGTCTGAAAGCGGCCCGCCTGGCTGGTGAAATCCATCAGGTTTTTAACGTCAAAATTGACCTCAAAGACCTCTTCCGGTATGTAACGATAGAAGAACAGTCTAAACTCGTTAAAAACGCCTCAAAAAACGTTTTTTCACCCATTGTTCCTGTTACCCCACAACCTGATTACCCCATCTCCTCTGCCCAACACCGGATCTGGGTAGCGAGTCAGCTCCAGGAAGGCAGCAAAGCATACAATATGCCCGCCGCCTTTACCCTGGAAGGTAACCTGGATATAATCGCGCTGCAGAACGCATTCACCCAGCTGGTAAAACGGTATGAAATTCTTAGAACTGTGTTCCGCCCCAACAAAGACGGAGAACTCCGGCAAATTGTTCTTCCCCCCTTTGAAGTGCAGCTCTGCCAGGGCACAGGCTTACCCGAATCCACCTTCGGCTACCTCTTCGACCTTGAAAACGGTCCGCTCTTCCGTGCTACCTTGTACCAGACAGCTGACAACCTGCATGTATTCACGTTTGTCATGCACCACATCATCAGCGATGGCTGGTCCATACATATTCTGATTAAAGAACTTCTTCACAGCTATAATACAGGTGATGCAGACGTGGTGCCACTGAAAGTACAATATAAAGACTACGTCCAGTGGCAACAGACCCTTTCCTATCACCAGCATAAAAACTACTGGCTGCAACAGTTCCACGATGAACTCCCGGTTCTCGAACTCCCGGTGGACAAACCCAGAACACAGGAAAAAACATTCAATGGCAGCAGCCTCACCACCCTGCTGCCAGCTACCTTCCATCAATTCTGCCGGGAGCAAAACGTGACCCTGTTCATGGGGCTTACAGCACTCATCACCACACTGCTGCACCGGTACACCGGTCAGCAGGATCTCATCATCGGCACCCTGGCCTCCGGCCGGGAACACCCTGATCTGAAAGATCAGATTGGCTGCTATCTCCATACCCTCCCACTTCGTTTCAGATGGGATGATCTCACGTCCTTTGCAGACCTGCTGCAACATACCCGGCAAGTCACTTTTCAGG
>Ga0182005_1000410_pt1 | contig 23273 bp, 16 predicted proteins | sample Sormic07211103_1_FD_123021 | JGI IMG/M metagenome (GOLD analysis project Ga0182005, IMG submission 123021) | Rhizosphere microbial communities from Sorghum bicolor, Mead, Nebraska, USA - 072115-103_1 MetaG | ecosystem: Host-associated > Plants > Roots > Rhizosphere | place: USA: Nebraska...
ACCATGCCCTTGTAACCGAACAGCGCCTTGCGCGAGAACGTGGCGATGACCTCGGAGAACACGCCGAAGGCCGGCAGGACCAGGATATAGACTTCCGGGTGACCCCAGATCCAGATCAGGTTGATGTACAGCATGGCGTTGCCGCCACCGTCATTGGTGAAGAAGTGCGTGCCGAGGTAACGGTCCAGGGTCAGCAGCACCAGGGTGATCGTCAGCACCGGGAAGGCGGCGATGATCAGCACGTTGGTGACCAGCGCGGTCCAGGTGAAGATCGGCATCTGCATCAGCTTCATGCCGGGCGTGCGCATCTTCAGAATGGTGATGAAGAAGTTGATGCCGCTCAGCGTGGTACCCAGGCCTGCTACCTGCAGGCCCCAGATGTAGTAATCGACACCTACCCCTGGACTGTACTCCTTGCCTGACAACGGCGGGAAGGCCAGCCAGCCGGTCTGCGCGAACTCACCGACACCCAGCGAGATCATCACCAGGCCCGCGCCCGCCACGAACAGCCAGAAGCTGAGCGAGTTGACGAACGGGAAGGCGACGTCGCGGGCGCCGATCTGCAGCGGCACCACGACGTTCATCAGGCCGGTGATCAGCGGCATCGCCACGAAGAAGATCATGATCACGCCGTGGGCGGTGAAGATCTGGTCGTAGTGATGCGGGGGCAGCACGCCCTCGTTGCCGCCGGCGGCCATCGCCTGCTGGACACGCATCATGATCGCGTCGGCGAAGCCGCGCAGCAGCATGACGAAGGCGACGATGAGGTACATCACGCCGATCTTCTTGTGATCCACCGAGGTGAACCACTCTTTCCAGAGATAGCCCCACAGCTTGAACTTGGTGATCAGGGCCAGCACGAGCAGGCCACCGATCCCCGCGCCGATCAGCGTGGTGATGATGATCGGATCGTGCGGGATGTCGGCAAAGGTCAGTTTACCCAACAGATTCATGGTCATTCTCCCGAGCCGTCGTGACCGGCGTGGCCGGCTGCGGCGTGCTCGTCTGCAGTGTGTGCGGCGTCCGCGGCAGCGGGCTGGTCGGCATGGACCGGCAGCTTCGCAGCGTCGTCGTGGGCTCCGCTCATGGCCTGCATGTCGTGGCCTTCATGGCTTTCGCCCTCGGCGCCGTCATGCTTCATGGCCTTGTGGTCGTGCTTCATGCCGTAGTGCTGGTTGTCGCCCATGTGCTTGGCGATGACCCAGTCGAACAGGCCGGCCTCGGTGGTGCCGTAATAGGTCACCGGGTGCCAGTCGTGGTTCTTCTCGGCGACCAGCGCAGCGAAGGCGGTCTTGTCCAGGGTCGCGCTTTCGGCACGCACCTTGGTCAGCCACTGCTGGTACTCCGCCTCGGTCACCGAGTGCGCGGAGAAATGCATCTTGCTGAAGCCCGCGCCGCTGTAGTGCGAGGACATGCCCGGGAACTCACCGGTCTCGTTGGCGATCAGGTGGAGTTTGGTCTCCATGGCCGTCATCGAGTAGATCATGCTGCCCAGGTGCGGGATGAAGAAGGCATTCATCACCGAATCGGACGTGATCTTGAAGTTCAGCGGGGTATCGACCGGGAAGGTGATCTCGTTGACGGTGGCGATGTTCTCTTCCGGATAGATGAAGAGCCACTTCCAGTCCAGCGAGATGGCTTCGATCACCACCGGCTTCTTGTCCGAGTCCAGCGGACGGTACGGATCCAGCGCGTGCGAGGAACGCCAGGTCAGCACGGCCAGCACCAGCACGATCATGCACGGGATCGACCAGACCACCACTTCGATGGCCGTGGAGTGCGACCACTTCGGCTCGTAGCGGGCCTTGGTGTTGGTCGCACGGTACTTCCACGCGAAGGTGAGGGTCATGATGATGACCGGCACGACAACCAGCAGCATGAGCACGGTGGCCGTGATCAGCAGGGTCTTCTCGTCGTGGCCGATCTGGCCCTTGGGGTTGAGGATGGCCGAGTTGCAGCCCGTCAGGAACACGGACAACGCAAACAGCAGGCCCGGACGCAGGAAGCGTCCAAGGGGTTTCAACGGAATCATCGGTCGATCCAATTGCGTAGGGAATGCCAGTTCAAGCCCGCCTCCGTCCCAGCCAAAGCCGGTGGTGCCGGTCCAAGGGGACAGGCACGAAGGACGATCATGTCAGCCTTCTAATTTTAGGCCGTCACGCATCATTTAAGAAAGGCATTGACAATGATCCAGCGCAGGAAAGGCCTGTTTTAGGCTGCGACACGTTGTCGCAGTGCCGGGCAACGACCCGATTCGGCAACATTCCGGCCCTTGTATAGACATGAACGGGTCAGGTCCGGGGCTCCGGGTCGCCACGGTACACGCACCGGCGGCCGGCGTCATCGGCGGCGGCGCTCAGGGGGCCAGCACCTGGTTCGCGCAGTCCGCCCCACTGACGAAGTCGGCCAGGTTGCGCAGCGTGATCGCCGAGATCTCCTGCAGGGCCTCCACCGTGAAGAAGCCCTGGTGCCCGGTCACCAGCACGTTGGGGAAGGTCATCAGGCGCTGGAACGCGTCATCGTCGATGATCTCGCCGGACCAGTCCTGGAAGAACAGCCCGCTCTCCTGCTCGTAGACATCGATGGCCAGGTGCCCCAGGCGGCGGGACTTCAGCGCGCGGATCACCGCATGGGTATCCACCAGCCCGCCCCGCGAGGTATTGACCAGCATCGCGCCGGGTTTCATCCGGGCGAGCGAGGCGTCGTCGATCAGGTGATGGGTGTCCGGCGTCAGCGGACAGTGCAGCGAGACGACATCCGATCGCGCGAGCAGCTCCTCCAGCGCGACCGACGTTCCGATGGCGGCGAACCCGGGCGACGGATACGGATCGTGGCCCAGTACGGTGCAGCCCATGCCCTTGAAGATGCGGGCGGTCGCCAGCCCGATCTTGCCGGTCCCCACGATGCCCACGGTCCTGCCGTGCAGGGTGCGGCCCAGCAGGCCATCGAGCATGAAGTTGCCCTCGCGCACCCGGTTGTAGGCGCGGTGGGTCTGCCGGTTGAGCGTCATCACCAGCGCCAGCGCATGTTCGGCCACGGCCTCGGGCGAATAGGCGGGCACGCGCGCCACGAACAGGCCCAGCTGCCCAGCGGCGGCCAGGTCGACGTTGTTGAACCCTGCGCAACGCAGCAGCACCGCGCGCACGCCCAATGCATGCAGCGCCTGCAGCACCGCGGCGTCCAGCCGGTCATTGACGAACACGCAGACCGCCTCGCAGCCCTGCGCGAGTGCCGCGGTATGTACCTCCAGCGCGGCATCGAAATACAGAAACGCGAAGGACTGCCCGGCCCCGCGGCGTTGATTGGCTTCCTCGAGAAACCGCTGGTCATACGGGCGGGCGCTGAATACTGCGATCTTCATGAGGCGGATTCCCGGGGGTTCGAGCATGACGATACCGCAGTACACTCCGGCCAACTGCCTGGAGACCGCCATGTCGCTGACTGCCCGCCTGCTCCGCTGGACCGCCACGCCGATGGGCCGGCGCGCCCTGTTCGTGCTGACTGCCGCGGTCGTGGCCCTGATGGCCTGCAACCCACTGCTGGTGCCACTGCTGCCGGTGGTGGATGCACTGGGGCTGGATGTACTGCTCCTGCTGGTCGGCGCGCAGGCGATCGCGCTGTTGCCGCGGGTGCGGCTGCATGCCAGCCGTACCGCCCGCGTCGCCATCCGTCTACTGCACGATGCGCTCGCAGGGGCCATCGCAGGGTTCATCGGCGGCTATCTGCGGCAACTGGTCTTCGGCCATGGCGGGCGTTGGACCCGCGCGCGCCCGTGACCTAGTATTCGGCACTTGCCGGACGCCATGGGTGGATATGCGTGGAGAGTTTTGAGCGGTTCAACGGGCGCCGGAGTGGCCAGGGCAAGACAGTCGCGATCCTGTCGCACGGTTTTGGTACCGATCAGACCGCATGGAACGCACTGCGCCCTTGGTTTGAAGCACGCTTTGATGTGATCTCCTTCGATCTTGCCGGCTGCGGTCCGCAAGGTGCGCAGACATATGATTTCGAACGACACGGCTCGCTGTTCGGGTATGCCGACGATCTGATCGACATCCTCGACGAACTGGACGTGCGTGACTGCACCTACATCGGCCACTCGATGAGCGGCATGATCGGTGCGGCCGCTGCAGTGGCGCGGCCGGACCTGTTCGAACGCCTGGTCATCATCGGTGCATCGCCGCGCTATCTCGACGATGACGGGTACACCGGCGGCTTCAGGCCGCAGGACCTGGACCAGTTGTTCGACAGCATGCGGGCCAACTACCAGGCCTGGATCGCCGGCTTCGCCCCGATGGTCGTCGGCGTGGAGGACAGCGCGGTCGTCGCCGATTTCTCCAATACCCTGTTCCAGATGCGCCCGGATATCGCCCTCAATACCTCGCGCACGATTTTCACGTCCGATCTGCGCAGCCTGGCCGCGCGCGTCTCGAGGCCGGTCCACCTCATCCAGACCGCACACGATGTAGCGGTACCGGTCGCGGTCGGCCATTGGCTGGCCAATGCGATCAAGGGCGCCACCCTGGATGTGATCGATGCCTCGGGCCATCTTCCGCACATGACCGCGCCCGATGACGTCATGCGCATTCTCGACCAGCGACTGGCAGGCACCGCGTTGTGACGACGTCCGACAGTGACGCCCTGGCCGCGCTGTGTCAGTTCGCCCGCCTCGCCTCCCACGCCGACCTGGTGATGGCGGTGGAAGTGGACGCCGGCGGCAGGGCGACGTGGGCGGTCGCGGCGCCGGCGCTGCCCTCGTCGAGTTTCAACCTGGCGCGCAGCGGCCTGTTCGAACACACCTGGAGCGGTGAAGCCGTCGAGGCAACGGGGTTCCGGCTGCCGTCCGCGATCATCCATGCACTGGAAGGCCTCCCCACCCACCTGCTCTACGTCCCGGCCCCGTCGCACGCGGCGCCGCTGAGCGGCCTGCTGCTGCTGTGGCGACGCGCGCCTGCCCGTGCAACGTTGACGGCGCAGGTGCCGCTGCTGGCGACGAGCGTGGCCCGCCTGCTGTCCGCACAGCGGGAGGCCGCACGCGGCGCGATCGTCCGCAATCAATTCCTCGATCTGTTTGAGAGCGTGCCGGCGAGCATCGTCCTGATCGACGGCGATGGCGTCGGCGCCGCCGTCAACGAGCACGCTGCGGAGCTGCTGGGCTGCGCGGCGGGCAATCACCGCGCGGCGGACGTGGCCGGTCCGATGCGCGCCCTGCGCCAACGCTGCGACAACCATGCCGACCTGGCGCTGGCCTACAGCGCCCAGATGAACAACGATCAGTTCGCCGCGAAGCAGAACTGGACGCTGGGCGAACGGACCTTCGAGGTGGATACCCATCCGGTGCGCGGCAACGGCGCCCATGGGCGCATCTGGCTGTTCACCGATGTCACCGCCGATCTGCTGATGGCCGCCGAACTGCGCCGCCTCGCGTCCTCCGATCCCTTGACCGGCGTGCCCAATCGCCGTCATTTCGAGGAATCCTCTGCGCAGATCATCGCCGCCCGTGAAGCGAATGGCCGTGCGGTCGCGGTGCTGATGGTGGACGTGGATCACTTCAAGAAGATCAACGACACCTACGGCCATCCGGTCGGCGATGAAGTCCTCAAAGTGGTCGCCAGGCGTTGCCGGGATGCACTGCGGGAACGCGATCTGTTCGCCCGCTTCGGGGGCGAGGAATTCATCGCCCTGCTGGCCGCCTCCACCGTGGATGAGATTCCCGCAGCCGCCGAGCGACTGCGCAGCGCGGTCGCCGCCGAACCCATCCTTGTGGACGGTGAGCGCATTGCCGTCTCCGTCAGCGTCGGCGGCGCGATCGGCGAGGCCTTGCCGGGTGGCGACCGGAAACTGCTGGAGGCGCTGATCTCCCGTGCGGACGAGGCGCTGTATGAGGCCAAGACCAGCGGGCGGAACCGGGTCCGGATGGCGGCACTTCAGCCCGACCTGGTCGACCCCTGAGCCACGCGGGCGGCACTTGTCCGGGCCAGCCTAACACTGTTAGATTCGCCGCCTAACATCGTTAGGCAGGGCCAGCAGTGCGTCAACCCATCGCGCGGGAAAACATCGTCGAGGCGGCCTTCCGGATCCTCGACGAGGCCGGCCTGGAGGGCATCACCCTGCGCAAAGTGGCCTGCTCGCTGGGCATCCGCGCGCCGTCGCTGTACTGGCACTTCAAGAGCAAGCAGGCGCTGATCGATGCCATGGCCGATGCCATGATCTGCGACGTCGCCCGTGACATTCCGGTCGGGCAGCCGTGGCGGCAGACCCTGCTGCAGATCGGGCGCGAGTTCCGGCTGGCCTTCAAGGCCCGCCGCGATGGTGCGCGGGTCTATGCCGGCACCTTCCTGGCCACCGAGAACGTGCTGCGGGTGGGTGAGGCGAGCATCGCCGCGCTCATCGGCGCGGGCGCCTCGGCACGCTTCGCCGCGACCACCTCGATGGACCTGGTGTATTACACGATGGGCTTCGTCATCGAGGAGCAGTCCTGGCCCGGCGACGGCAGCATGGAGGCGCTGGGCGAGGCGTTCATGGCCCTCGCCGAAGCGCGTTTCCCGCATTGCTGGCAGGCCCGTGAGGCGTGGAGCGAAGTCGATTTCGACGCCCGCTTCGAGCAGGGGCTGGGCCTGATGCTGGATGGCATCGCCCTGCGCCTGTCCCGCGAATCCTGATTCCCCCCTTCCTTTTTCTCCCGCTGTTCCGACCCGGAAAGCCCCTCAATGCGTGCACCCTCCTTCCGCAGTAGTTCCCTGATCCTGGTCGCCGCGCTGCTGTCCGCGTGTGGCGGCAAGGACGACACGGCTTCGGCCGACGCCACGGCCGCCAGTTCGGCGCTGCCGGTCTCGCTGGCGCCCGCGCAGCAGCAGACCATGGCGCGCACGGTGCTGGTCTCCGGGCCGGTGACCGCCTACGAGGAAATGCAGCTGGGCGTGGAGATCAGCGGCCAGCGGGTGACCGCACTGCTGGTGGACGTGGGCCAATGGGTCAAGCAGGGCCAGGTGCTGCTGCAGGTGGACCATCGCACCCTGGACAGCGAGCTGGCGCAGGCCGACGCCTCGCTGCGGCAGGCGCAGGCCTCGCAGGAACTGGCGCGCATGAACTACGAGCGCAGCGCCAAGCTGGCCGCCCAGCAGCTGATCAGCGAAAGCAGCCTGGATGAACTGCGCGCCTCGCGCATCAATGCCGAAGCGCAGACCTCCACCGCACGCGCCGCGCGCGACGCGGCCAAGCTGCGCCGCGATTTCGCCGACCTGCGCGCGCCCGCCGACGGCCTGATCTCCAAGCGCCTGGTGCAGCCGGGCCAGGTGGTCTCCGCCGGAACCGAGCTGCTGCGCCTGATCCGCGATGGCCGCCTGGAGTGGCGCGCGGAACTGCCGGAAAACCAGCTGGCCGATGTGGCGGTAGGCAACACCGTGGAGCTGCCATATGCCGGCCAGGTGGTCACCGGCCGCATCCGCGCGGTCACCCCGGGTGTCGATGGGCAGACCCGCACCGGCACGATCTACGCGGACCTGCCCACGCCCGGCCCGCTCAAGCAGGGCATCTACGTGGATGGCCGCATCGTCACCGGCGACGGCCCGGTGCTGACCATCCCGACCGCCGCGATCGTGCAGCGCGATGGCCACAACTACGTGTTCACCGTGAACGACAAGCAGCAGGCCACCCGCCACCGGGTCAGCACCGGCCAGGCCGTGCAGGGCCGCACCGCGATCCTGGAAGGTCTGAAGGCCGGTGACCAGGTCGTGGTGGATGGGTCCGGCTTCCTCGGTGAGGGCGACCGCGTGCGCGTCGTCGCCGCGACCAGGGCCGCCGCACGATGAACATCTCTGCCTGGGCGATCAAACGCCCGTTGCCTGCGCTGCTGATCTTCTTCGTGCTGTGCGTGGCCGGCCTGTGGGGGTTCCATCAGCTGCCGGTGGCGCGCTTCCCGGACATCGCCTTCCCGATGACCACCGTCACCGTCACCCAGCCCGGCGCCTCGCCGAGCCAGCTCGAAGCCGAAGTGACCCGCAAGGTCGAGGACTCGGTGGCGACGGTCAACAACGTCAAGCGCGTGATGTCCTCGGTCAGCGAAGGCGTCAGCACCACCACCATCGAATTCCAGCTGGAGGCCGACCTGGCCACCGCGCTGGATGACACCCGCGATGCCGTCACCCGCATCCGCACCGACCTGCCGCAGGACATCCAGGAGCCGGTGATCTCCAAGGTCGATATCGGCGGCTCGCTGATGACCTATGCGCTGGTCGCCCCGCACATGACCACCGATGAGGCCAGCTGGTTCGTCGACCGCGACATCTCGCGTGCGATGTACGGCGTGCCCGGTGTCGCGCGCGTCACCCGGGTGGGCGGCGTGCAGCGCCAGGTGCGGGTGGATCTGGATCCCAACGCGCTGATCGCGATGGGCATCACCGCCGGCGATGTATCGCAGCAGCTGGCCCGCATCCAGGTGGAGCGTGCCGGCGGCAAGACCGAGGTCGAGGGCGCGCAGCAGACCATCCGCACGCTGGGCACCGTCGGTGACGCACAGGCGCTGCGCGACTACTCCATCGCCCTGCCGGACGGGCGCGCGGTGCGGCTGTCCACGCTGGCCACGGTCACCGACGGCGCCGCCGACCCGACCGAAGCGGCCCTGCTGGACGGCAAGGGCGTGGTCGCCTTCTCGATGTCGCGCACCCGCGGCTCCAGCGAGGTCAAGGTCGAAGCCGGCGTGCATGACGCGCTGGACAAGATCAAGGCCGAGCATCCGGGCATCGACTTCCGCCTGGTCACCACGGCGATCGATGAGACCCACCGCTCCTACGATTCCTCGATGACCATGCTCTGGGAAGGCGCGCTCCTGGCCCTGCTGGTGGTGTGGCTGTTCCTGCGCGACTGGCGCGCGACGTGGGTGTCCGCGCTGGCGCTGCCGCTGTCGATCATCCCGACCTTCGCGGTGATGTATCTCTTCGGCTTCACCCTCAACATCATCACGCTGCTGGCGCTGTCCGTGGTGGTCGGCATCCTGGTCGACGATGCGATCGTGGAGATCGAGAACATCGTGCGCCACCTGCGCATGGGCAAGCCACCGCTGGAAGCCGCGCGCGAGGCGGCCGGCGAGATCGGCAACGCGGTGATCGCCACCTCGCTCACCCTGGCCGCCGTATTCGTGCCGGTGGCCTTCATGCCCGGCATCGCCGGCAAGTTCTTCCGTGAGTTCGGCTGGACCGCCGCCACCGCCGTGCTGTTCTCGCTGCTGGTGGCGCGCCTGCTCACGCCGATGATGGCCGCCTACCTGCTCAAGCCGCATGGCGAGGAGAAGCCGGAATCGAAGCTGATGACCTGGTACCTGGGCTGGGTGGACGCGGCGCTGCGCCACCGCGGCCGCACGCTGTGGATCGCCACCGGGTTGTTCGTCGCGTCGCTGGCGCTGGTGCCGTTCATCCCGGCCACCTTCATCCCGCAATCCGATCTCGGCCGCAGCAACCTCAACCTCGAACTGCCGCCGGGCACGCGCCTGCAGGAAACCGTGGCCGTCGCCGAGCACGCCCGTGCGCTGCTCAAGGACATGCCCGAACTCAAGCAGGTCTACACCGCGGTCGGCGCCGTGCTCGACCTCGGCGACCCCAGCGCAACCGGCGTCGGTGAGCCGCGCAAGGCCACCCTCGTGCTCGACTGGGGCACCACCGATACGCGTGAGCGCGACCAGCGCGCGCTGGAGCGCGAGGCCCGCCAGCGCCTGGCCGACCTGCCCGGCGTGCGCGTCAGCTATGTCAGCTCCGAGCCCGGCAACCTGCTGCAGCTGGTGCTCTCCGGTGACGACCCGCAGCGCCTGCAGGATGCCTCCACCGCGCTGGAGCGCGACCTGCGTGGCATCCAGGGCCTGGGCAGCGTCACCTCCACCGCCTCGCTGCTGCGCCCGGAACTCCAGATCGTGCCAAACCCCGCCCGCGCCGCGGACCTGGGCGTGGCCACCGCCGATATCGCCGAGGCCGCCCGCATCGCCACGGCGGGCGATTACGAACAGCGCCTGGCCAAGCTCAACCTGCCCGACCGGCAGGTGCCGATCCGGGTCGGCTTTGCCGAAGCCACGCTGGCCAACCCGGGTCTGATCAGCCAGCTGCGCGTGCCCGGCCGCAATGGCCCGGTACCGCTGGCGGCCGTCGCCGACATCCAGCAGGGCAGCGGCCCGTCGCAGATTTCGCGCTACCAGCGCCAGCGCAACGTGACCCTCACCGCCGAACTCAACGGCCGCCCGCTGGGCGATGTGATGACCGAGGTGCAGGCCCTGCCGAGCGTCAAGCAGCTGCCGCCGGGCGTGACCTTCCTCAACACCGGCGATGCAGAGGTGTTCGTCGAACTGTTCATCGGCTTCATGCTGGCGATGGCGGCGGGGTTGATCTGCATCTACATGGTCCTGTTGCTGCTGTTCAACCACGCCCTGATGCCGATCACCATCCTCGCCGCGGTGCCGCTGTGCGCCGGCGGTGCGTTCGGCGCATTGCTGATCACCCAGAACATGCTCTCGCTGCCGGCGCTGATCGGCCTGCTGATGCTGATCGGCATCGCCACCAAGAACTCCATCCTGCTGGTGGACTACGCGGTGATGGCCGAAGACGAACACGGCATGACCCAGCACGATGCGCTGATCGATGCCTGCCGCAAGCGCGCACAGCCGATCATCATGACCACCCTGGCGATGGGCGCGGGCATGATGCCGATCGCGCTGGGCTTTGCCGGTGACTCCAGCTTCCGTGCACCGATGGCGATCGCCGTGATCGGCGGCCTGATCACCTCGACGCTGCTCAGCCTGATCGTGATTCCGGCCGCCTTCACCGTGGTGGATGACGCGGGGGACTGGCTGTCGCGGAAGTTCCGGCGGCGGTCGTCGCATCCGGCTGTCGGCGGTGCGGAGTGAGCTGACCCGCCACGCCGACCCAAACAAAAAGCCCCGACCAAGGCCGGGGCTTTTTGCTGTATCTGGTGCCGGAAATAGGAATCGAACCTACGACCTACGCATTACGAACCCAGCCTAGCACTAGCTGGATTGGACGCTGCGGCACTACCGGCGCCATCAAAATGCATCCGGCACGAGTTGGAGATAGCCAACTTAAGTGGCATGTAAGCCACTAGAACAACGGCGCCTTACAGGAAGGTGATGCTCAAACGGCGGCAATATCGCTGACTGTCAACTGAATGGTACAGTTAACTTTCTAACGGCGACTGGCAATGGAGGCAGCATGGTCATTGACTCGGACGAAGCAGCTTGGAAGCTTTTGGAGCAGCTAATCTCAGGAGCTACAGCCAAGCCTCCTATCTTCAAGTTGTGGCCGGTGCTAGACATAAAGCTAAGCGGCGAGGACTACGAGTCCTCTCTCAATTCCGGCCAAATGTCCGCACTGGTTGATCTCAAAGACGTGTTCGGGCGGGCGTACTCAGTCGTGGCCCACGGGGCGTATGACATGCGCCGACTGAAGGCTGAGGAAGACGAACAGCTTCAGTTCACTACAAGGGTGAAAAAAGGGTCTTCTATCCTAGAAACCGACTTCACTCCTTTGGTCAAAGCCTTCTCAAGTGCCGTCGGCTCCAATCCGGAGCTGTCCTTGATCGCAGCCCTCGTTCTAGGGCTCACTCTTGTTTCAAGGCCCGTAATTCTAAAACACTATGAGAACAGAGCTAAGCAGCTTGAGATAGAAGATAAGAAGCTATTACTCGCCTCTATCAGACCACAGCAAGGGGATAAGGAAAAGCTCGACCTCTTGGACAAGGCGGTGAAGAAGCTGACCTCCCGGTATCCGCAGTTCTCCCAGGTAGTGCCCGACGCCCGGGGTGCATTCTGGAGATTTGCCGCCTCTTCAGTCGATGCCGACAGTCTAACCATTGACGGCCTGGTTCTTAGCCAAGAGGACTTGGAGCTCTTAGCAAACAAGAGATCAAGGAGGATTGGTGACAAACAGACGATTCGTGAGATCTGCACCGTAAAATATGTTCGAAAGACCGGCGCGTACTACATGGTCGGATTACAGGGAAAGAACATCACACTAAGCGCTAAGTTCATGAAGCCGCAGCTCTCAGACGCCAAGATTACGAAGCTTTTCAAGCACATGGCGAACGAGGACAAAATTGAGACGGAGCTCGAGGTTCGAGTTGTAGACAAGGCCAACCTCTCCGGAAGACTGATCAAATTCAAGCTCAACGCCTGAGCTCACTTAAATCCAGCCAATCGGAACCACTTAAATGATCAACATCGTTCTCGATACCAATATATATAGAAAGAATCCCTCTCGCTCCGACCTGCCATTTCAGGCTTTGGCGCGATTAGCCAAGGCTGACCTCGTAAAAGTCCATCTCCCGTATCTAGTCGAGCGAGAGTTTCAAACCTATCGTCGCTCCCTGTGCCAGAAAGACCTCAGCAGCGCCGAATCCGCCCTAAGCTCCCTATTGAAAAAGGAACTATCACCGGCCAGCAAGGCTCTAGTCGAAGCTACGCTCGCCGGCATCAAAGAGTACGGGGAGGCAGTACTTATTGACGCAGAGCAGTCCCTGCCGGCATGGGCCGCCGACATTGGTGCGATACGACAAGAACTAACACTTGAGCAGTCAAAGAGTGCCTTGGAGGCGTACTTCCAAGGTACAGCCCCCTTGACAGAAGCCAAGAAACGCAGCGACATACCGGATTCATTTATTTTTCAGGCAGTTAAAGCCATACCCACCACTTCACCACTCGTCGTGATCAGTGAGGATGGCAAGCTCGCCAATGCCATATCGCCAATCGAAAATGCGAGCACATTCAATAGTCTTGCTGCTTTTATTGAAGAACAGTCAACACAAGAATTGATCGTCGACCTGGACATAACGGACAAGCTTCCTCAGATCATTGCAATTATTGAACAGCACCAAGCGGAGACCAATGAGATATCTTCATCGATCGGAGGGGAGATTGGCGAAAGACTGGTGAACACCACTATTCATTCCAGCGACATACCCGATGACAACAACGAAGCCACAGTAACCGGATACAACGACGCGGAGGACATTGAACTTCACTTCGAGGAAGCAAACTACTTTGGCAACGGCGACATCGGATTGCCATTCAGCCTTTCCGTTACGGTATCCGCATACTTCTACATATACAAATCGGACTACTACGCGATGGATCTAGATATAGGCGTGATAGACCACAACGACCACTACTTTCAAGCTGAGAACGAGTTCCATCTGTCGGTCTCGGGAACTGCGAGGATTTCGGTTCCAATGCCTACCCTCCTCTCTTTAGAGGCAGACGACATCGCTGACGCACTCGAGGTGACAATCGATTCCATCGAAGAGGTCGAGGTCGGTTAGCCTGATCGACAGCGGCGTCCAGGCCGCTCTTTCGAGGAGTCTCGCAGTACTGATGCAGCTGCTTACAGCACCACAACCGGGCCGATACCCTTTTGGAACAATGACTTCGCCAAGCTCCCTTGTCAGCCAGAGTACTGATAAGTGCCTTGTAAGCCGGGGAGCCGGCACTTTGAGCCCATCCGAGCGCGCGAACCCTTGGGGATTGCTGGGCGGGGCTGACTCATGCACTCAAGGCGGACACTCGCTTGCGGTGTACCTCCCCGGAGCCGAACCTACGTGTAGTACTTCTCATTGACGTTGCGGCTGCAGGCGAGACACTTTCGATATGCACCAAAACGCCCAGGACGCTCCCGTCCCAGCAAGCCACCGCATTCGCAAACCAGCGGGCTGCTTCCTTGATCCCAGCGCCATAGCCTCACAGCGGCGATAAGTCCAAAGATCACCGAAGCCACGATCGCCAAAGCCGGAGCCAGGCGCGCCACTGCGTAGATCTCTGAAAGCAACTGGCTCTCCCGTATCATCCCCAAGGGCAGCATCAACAGCAGCCCCAGCGCCAAAGCCCCCAGTGCTGGCGCGTACATCCTTGCCATCATCCACTTCCAACGGTCCATGTGGTCATCCCCGCGATTGTTTAACGCATCCTTGATCATATCGGTCGCAGGGGATGAGACCTGAAAGCTACGCTTTTCTGCCGCCCCTACAAAGTCAAACCTCACCGTACACTTCATACTTGCCCGTCGACCTTACTGTTGCAGGCGTTGGCAAACGCACCGCCGCCCGCACCTGCCATACAGGGCTCCAAGAGCACGCGATTTGATAGCGTTTCACATGGGGCAGGATGCAGCCTGCAAGAACGACATGCCGGATTGCAATCAATCTTCCAGCCCCTCCACTCTCGTCCGTGCAACGGCTTCTCTCGATGCACCAAGTTGCGCCACAGATCTCGCACCGGCCTTCTTGCATTAGAAGTCCAAAAATCACCCATGGATGAGGTGACCTGTTGAAATCACTTTACACTTGCGCAAGCAGTCTGGATAAAGCGGAAGAACCGGGACTGCGAGGCGACATGGCGCAGTTGGGATGCTCACCAGCACGCACAGGAAGCCCGTTACTTACGCCGCAGAGGTAGACAGCAACACCCCTACACAGAGGCACCAGAGAGTAGCTAGAAGCTCTTGCAGGCGCTTCAATTGAACGCCCGTCAAACTTCTTTCAATCAACTCCGGACTTAACCCCCTGCGCGCCCCCGAAGGGACGCGCATCTGGACCCGAGGTGCGAGGGCCGAAGGCCCGAGTACCGAGTTCGGCCAGCTGTAAATCGTCTATTCGGCCGAAGTTCTCTTGCTTGCCATATCGGTGATTCGCGGCCCACCTCTAAGAATCGGATGATCCGCAACCATCCTGATGGGCAATGAGAAGTCTCCCATCGAGGAAAAAACATAGCGTTCGCTTCTGCTCACCTGAAGTGAATTAAAGTTCATCACATGCTCCGGCTTGTAAGGCAGCGCTGTGCCGAGGGTCAGGGCATCGCCCAATGCGAAAATTCCTTCACGGTCGCGTACGACCGACGCAGTGAGCTGGACTGGCAAGGAGCGAAGTGTGTTCGCCGCCTCAGCCACTTGTTGAGCCACCGATGGGCACCACATGGCGAGAGCACGTGTTGAAGAAAGGGGGAAGTAGATTTCGATCCCCTTAACACCGAGGCCGAGATTGCCGTACGGCTCCATGTCGATATGATTTTGGAGAGCGACCGGATTGTCGCCGATCATGAAGGGATGGGTCTTCGTGGTCTTCGCCAAAAACCAGACCTTGTTCAGAAAGTGAGGACCGAAGTCAGTCGGCGCCTTCAAGATCATTCGTGCTGTGTCGATCTTGATTTCGTTCTCGGTCTGCGGCCGAATGAGCGCTTCAGCCTGGGACCCTGATGCGACGTGGTCGCCCATGGACTCAATCTTCTCACGCAGCAAGCGGCGCATGTCTTCCCATTGCATCCGGAACGCTCGCGTCCTAACGAACTGGATAGCAAGGAATGCGGCCAGAAGAGCGCGGCCTTGGGCTGGAATTGCGCCGACAGAATCATCCTGGAGAATCCGCTCCATGATGGGTTTTGCTTGCGACTCGATCCTTGACAGCCCATCTTCCAAGGAGTGGTCAGCACCATCGACCACAAAATCATAGAAGCGCGACTCACTGGCGACATTCTTGGCGTTCGTCTGGAAGCTGCGTCCGGAGGCCTTGTCGAAGACCCAGAGCTGGTCCTTCTTCCCTGTTCCGAAGTTTCGCAAGAGGAACTTCGAAACGTAGTGCTGGATCTTCGCTGCCGTCATTGCGGTCCTGGAAAGCTCTGGATTTGTTGGGCGTGATCTTATCCTGCCCACGCGCCTTGCAGGTCACGATCCATGCCTTATGCCCGAAGGGCTGCACACGAAGAATCAGACGACGAACCTGAGCGTCTCGGAGCTCGTAGGGGCGTTCCGTGGGCTCAGCCGTGAGGACGATGCGTTTGGTGAGGGCGGATGACATTGCGCAGACTGTCCTGTAAGTGGCGATAAGGACCACTTAGGACAGCATGCGGGGCGGTGTCTGGATGCCGATCGTCTGCAGCGCTCTACTCCTCCAAATAACGAGTTTGAGCTCACTCATTCATCAGACCTGTGGCTGAGTCCGGCCCGATAAAATCAATCAACGCTTCGATTTCCAGCCCACGCTCATTAGGTTCATCGTCCAATTTCAGGCCAGTGTCGGAGAGCTCTCGAACAAGCGCATCAACCAACCACTCCCGATCATTGCCATCGAATAAACACTCGTCGCCCTCCAGCTTCTCAAATGACAGATCACGGCCATTTTTGGCGCAAATCTCCACAAGCAGCATGCGCAAATGCAACGGCATCTTTCCACTCATTTCACTTCACCCTTGGGTCTCTCACACCATTACTATTTCGAGGAATTGTAGTTATCACTTTTCCATCACCGTTCAGAACAACCTTGGCACCCCTCCCCGTGTATACCGTCTTGCCTCCGGCCTGCTCCGCTACCTTTAAGGGCTCTCTAACTGCCGACAAAATTGCTTTTGGAGATACACCCCTGCCGCCATCACGTGAAATCGCCTGATTCAGACCGTGCTTGGTGTATCCCGTTATCCTCCCAGCAACTGCTCCGGTCCCTGTCACTCCCGCAGCGCCAGCCCCGATTTCGGTCGCGGTAGCTACAGCAGCAGGATTGGCTAGCGCTGCCATGCCCACCTCAACTACCACGGGGGCAAGCATTACACCTGTTACGGCAATCGCAACGGGCTGTAACGGCTTGTACACATCGCCATTGCCAGCCTCCATGTCCTTACGATGCTGTTCGACAAAACGCTCTGCTGCTTGTCGCCCATCCGGATCAGTAAAGCGATACGGATTGCCGTTCGCATACCGATACCGATTGAACTGTCCTACAGGCTGCTCATACGCCGTCACCGGATCAACCGACAGGAACACCCCCAACTGCGAATCCATATACCGTTGCTGCATCTGACTTAGCCCAGTAGCAGCATCACTCACATGCCCCGTATAGCCCGGGCCATCAGCAACCAGCCCACCTACGACAGCGCCATATGGCTCGTAAGTGATGCGCTCGATCACGTTGCCGTTGGCATCGCTCTTGGCTACTACCGAGCCCAAGGCATCGGTATGAATGTAGGTGACCGTTTGTGCGCTTGCGGTCGGCACAGCAGCCAGACCCAGCAACAGCACAAAGCATAGCCAAGCGCCTACCCCGCCCAGCTGCCGAACTCGTTCTTCAACTCCCCTGAAGCGGGTCGACACACCGCCTGCAGCTCGCCCGAACCTGCGCATCCTTCCGATCCCTGAAAGAGCCTTGAAGCAAGGCTTGGTATTGATAGCACAGGAAGGGTCGGCTGCGGTTACCGAGTCGGGAACTGTGCGAGGAGCTAAGCGCCTGGGAAGCCGGAGGGGCGAGTAGGTCGCGAGGTTCGGAAATTGAGGGATGCCAGCCATGGGCTGGCACTCCTGGGGTTGCCGGCCAGCGGCCGGCGCTACCAACGGCCGTACCGCCACAAACAAAAAGCCCCGACCAAGGCCGGGGCTTTTCATTACAACTGGTGCCGGAAATAGGAATCGAACCTACGACCTACGCATTACGAATGCGCCGCTCTACCAACTGAGCTATTCCGGCGAGGTCGTGAATTCTAGGGGGTCTGGACCACTTTGGTCAATCAGGGAAGCGGGCGCATCGGCAAACAGGCGGCGCCCCAATGACCACGTGCGACCCACCCAGAAGTACCGGCCCTTGACGCACCGGCCTCTACAGTGAATCCCCCACCTCCGGAGGCATCCCATGCGCCCCTGTTCCCGCCTGGCCGGCCTGCTGCTGTCGTCCCTGCTGCTGAGTGCCACTGCGCTGGCACGCGACACACCGCCGACGCCGCAGACACCGGACCAGCAGTGGCAGCCCCTGTTCCAGCAGGTCCAGGGCGCGCACCTGTTCAAGGACCAGAAGACCTTTGCCGACGCGGTGCCCCGCCAGCCGGCGGCGACCGTCCTCACCCAGTGGCAGCACGCCAGGACGCAGCCCGGGTTCGACCTCGCCGGTTTCGTCTCCGAGCACTTCACCGTGCCGGGCGACGCCCCGCCGTACGTGCCACCTGCCGGGGAGACGCTGCGTGCCCATATCGAGGGTCTGTGGCCGGTATTGACCCGCACCACCGGCACGGTGGATCCGAACGGCTCGCTGCTGCCGCTGCCCAGGCCCTACGTGGTGCCGGGCGGCCGCTTCCGCGAGGTGTACTACTGGGACAGCTATTTCACCCTGCTCGGGCTGGCCTCCAGTGGCCGTTGGCAGCAGGTGCGCGACATGGTCGACAACTTCGCGTTCCAGCTCGACAGCTACGGCCACATCCCCAACGGCAACCGCAGCTACTACCTGAGCCGCTCGCAGCCGCCCTTCTTCAGCCTAATGGTGGATCTGCTCGCCACGCATGAAGGCGATGCGGCCTACCGCCGCTATCTGCCACAGCTGCGCATCGAGCATGCGTTCTGGATGCGCGGTGCGGAAACGCTGGCACCGGGCGAGGCGCGCGAGCGGGTGGTCCGGCTGGCGGATGGCCAACTGCTCAACCGTTATTGGGACGACCGCGCCGTGCCGCGTACCGAGTCCTGGATGGACGATCTGGCCACCGCCGCACAGGCGCCGCAGCGCGCGCCCTCGCAGATGTATCGCGACCTGCGCGCCGGCGCGGAGTCCGGCTGGGATTTCAGCTCACGCTGGTTGGCCGAGCCGTCCGCGTTGGCGAGCATCCGCACCACCGCGATCGTACCGGTCGATCTGAACAGCCTGCTGTTCCATCTGGAAACCACGCTCGCCCGCGCCAGCAAGGCGGCCGGTGACCGCACGGCGGCACGCGCCTTCACCCGTCAGGCGAAGGCACGCCGGCACGCCATCAACGCGTTGCTCTGGGATGACGACCAGGGCTGGTACGTCGACCGCGATCTGGAGCGGGGGCAGACCCGCCCTGCCCTGACCGCGGCCGCCCTGTTCCCCTTGTGGCTGGACGTGGCGGATCGCGCGCAGGCGCGCCGTACCGCCAAGGCAGTGGAGACACAGTTGCTCCGCGACGGCGGCCTGCTGACCACCACCGTGGCAACCGGACAGCAATGGGATGCCCCCAACGGCTGGGCGCCGCTGCAGTGGGTCGCGGTGGACGGGCTGCAGCGGCATGGGCAGGACACCCTCGCCCGCCGGATCGGCGTGCGTTTCCTGCGCACCGTGCAGACGGTGTATGACCGCGAGGGCAAGCTGGTGGAAAAGTATGTGGTCGACGGCTCGGCCGCCGGCGGCGGTGGCGGCGAATACCCGCTGCAGGATGGGTTCGGCTGGAGCAACGGGGTCACGTTGGCGCTGCTGGATCGGCTGTGTACGCCGAAGCGCGTCTGCGACAGCGCGCAGGATGTGGAGGCCGTGGATTGACGCTCCAGAAAGAAGAGAGCCCGGCAAGCCGGGCTCTCTTTTCATGCAGGTGACAGATTATTACTGGAACTTGTAGCGCAGCGAGGCCATGTAGCGGCGGCCCAGCGCATCCAGCACGTACGGGAACGGACCGATGTCGTCGGTGAGGTTGATCACCGACAGGTTCAGGCGGGCGTTGTCGGTCAGGCGGTAGCTGACGTTGGCGTCCCAGGTGGTCCAGCTGTCACGCACGAGGTACTGGCGGCTTTCCGGCGTGGCGACCAGGCTGAACTTCGCGCTGCTGGTGTAGTTGGACGAGAAGCCAGCGCTCCACTTGCCGACATTGTGCTGGGCGGTCCAGCGGAACACACGCTTGGGTTCGTTGAACGTACCCACCTGCTCGACGAACGGGACATCCGCGCTGGCGGCCTGGCCACGGTTCTTCGGCATGTAGCCATAGAAGCCCAGGTCCAGCGAGCCGAAGCGGCCCATGTTCCAGCGGTAGTCGACTTCAGCGGTCCAGCCACGGAACATCAGCACCGGGCCGTTGTTGTACTCGGTCTTGATGTCGGTGGCGACGCCGGTACCCGGGGTACGGGTGACCAGGCTGCAGAAGCGGTTGGCGTTGGGCACATCGGCGGCGTTGAATTCCGGATTGTCGAAGCAGCCGGTGATGATGTCGTTCGCGGTCAGTGCGGTGATCACGTCGGTGATCTCGATGTCATACCAGTCCGCCGCCACGCGCAGGCCACCGGCCCACTCCGGTGCGAACACGATGCCTGCGGTCCACGACTTGGCCTTCTCGTTCTTCAGGCCGGTGTAGCCGTTGGTCGAGCCCAGCGTGTTGGTCGGTGCCGCCTGGAAGGTGGCCGGATCCGCGCCCGGGTATGCCGCGAAGAATGCGTTGCAGTTGGCCTTGCGCACGGCCGGATTGCTGCCGCCGTTGATGTTGGCCACCGAGCAGACTTCCGGGATGTTGTAGAACGCCGGCTGCAGCGTGGTGTACAGCTCTGCGATGGACGGTGCGCGCAGCGACTGGGTCTTGTTGCCGCGCAGCTGGATGCCCTCGAACGGCTCGTACTGCAGGCCGTAGGTGAAGGCATTGAAGCCGCCGGCCACCGAGTTGTCCACGCGACGGAACTTGGCCGTCACGTCCAGGCGGTGCAGGCCCGGCAGGCCCCAGTCCGGGTTGAACAATGGTGCCAGGAACTCGGCGAACACTTCGTTCGTGTGGTAATCACCCTTGGCGGCCTGGATCGGCACCGAACGGCCCTGGCCCAGACGCTGGTACTCGCTGGGCGTGAACGAACCTTCCTCGCGGCGGTGTTCGAAGCCGGCTGCGACGCCGAACTCGCCACCGGGCAGATCGAACAGGCCACCGGACACGGAGGCGTTGAACACGGTCTGGCGCGTTTCGGCCTTGGCCACGGTCGGCGTGGAGACGTAGGCAAGCGCTTCAGGCGAGGCCTGGTTCTCGCCGAACAGGTTCAGCGGACGGCAGTTCGGATCGGCGATGGTGCCGGGCGCGGCCGAATTACAGACGATGTTGCCGTTGGCATCGGTGGTGACGTTCAGCGCGTTGATGAAGTTCTGCTGGATCAGACCGGTACCGAGGTAGTCGAAGTCACCGCGACCGTGCGTGATGCTCGTTTCCCAGTTGAAGGCGCGGCTACCGATGTCGAAGAAGCCATCCAGGCCGGCGACAACGCGGGTCAGGCGGGTTTCCGTGCTGGCGTTGTTCATGCTCAGGTCGCGCGACGAGCGTGACAGCTGGAAGGAGGTGATGCCGTTCGCGGCGAGGATCCGGCGCGATTCAGCGCTCAGGAACGGATTGCTGGCACTGAACAGCAGAGTGCCGCTCTGTGCACCCGTACCGTCCGGATTGGCGACGCCGAAGGAGGCTGCGTTGTAGACGTTCTGGTCGAGCGTTTCGCGCGCGGTCGCCTCATAACGGGACAGCTCGAAGAAGCCGCGCACGTTGTCGGTGAAATCGAAGCTGCCCGTCGAGTACACGGAGCGACGCTCGAGATCGGCGATCAGCGGGAGCGTCTCGTTGAGGTCCAGGCCGTCGCCACCGGAGGCATTGCCACTGGGATAGGAGATGCCCTGGTCGAACTCCACCAGGTCACCCGCGCTGTTGAAGTGCCACAGCTTGTTGTCCGCGCCGAAACCGGTCAGCTCACCGGCCGCATTGCGCTGGTACGAGCGCCGGACACCGACGTCGGACGGCAGGATCAGGCCACCGAACGTCATGTTCGAAATGCGGCGATTACGGATGAACACCTGGTCCGGGATGCCATCGGCCGGACCCGTATTGAACGGAATGCTGCCATCGATGCGGCCATCGGATCCAGGCGTCCGACCCGGCTGGAAGCGCGCGATGTTCGCGGCGGTCGGGTTGGTCTGCAGGCTGTAGCCATTGCGATAGAAATCGCGCGACAGCGAATCCACGCCATCGCTGTTGTCCAGCTCCGCGGCGATGGTGAAGTGGCCGCGGCCATCGGCGAAGCTGCTGCCGAAGATCGCCGACCACGAGTAGCGGTCATTGTCGCTCTTGGTCGTGCTGCCGTAGCCGATCTCGACTTCGGCGCCCTCGAAGCGATCACGCAGGATGATGTTGTTCACGCCGGAAATGGCATCCGAGCCGTAGGTCGGTGCACCGCCCACGCTCAGGCTTTCCACGCGCTCGACCATCACGGTCGGAATGGAGTTCATGTCGACCTGGATACCCGAACCACCGCCCGCGCCGAACACGGTCGGGGGAGCCGAGGTCACGAAGCGGCGACCGTTGACCAGGGTCAACAGGCGGTTGCTGCCCAGACCGAACTTGCTGGCGAAGTTGACGCCGGCGCCGAAGCCGGCCTGGTCACCACGCGAGCTGACACCGGCGGTGACGCCGGGCACCTTGGTCAGGGCGTCGATCAGGTTGGTGTAGCCATAGGCTTCGATGCTCTGCCGGGACACCACGGCCGCCGGCTCAAGCGTGTCGAACCCGGCGCGGTAGATGCGCGAGCCGGTCACGGTGATCCGATCCAGCTGGGTGAGCGCCTTTTCCGGATCCGCCTGCGCGGGATCAGGCGTGGACGCGTCCGACGATCCGGCGTCCTGCGCCATGGCCGGTGCGGCGGTCGCCAGGAACAGTGCCGAGGTCAGCGCAATGCTCAACGGGGTACGACTGAGAAACGTGGTGTTCGCCATGGTTACCTTCCGTGATTCGTCCACAGAGCCCTGGATCGGCTGGACAAGGCTTTGTCTGAATGGTTCTTTAACGTGCCGATAACGAAGGAATACACAATTCGGTAACAAATGACAACACGATGAACGTGCGTGTCTCACTCAATGCCTGCCCCGCCGGGCAGGGTGGCGGGGATGCCCTGCCATGCGCGCACTGCGAACAAACGGGGGCCATTCCACGGCGTTAGCCGCCCGTTGTGAGCATGTTCCCCACAACGAAAACCCCGGACGGGCCGGGGTTTCGTTTTTTACTTGTGCTGAAAACGTCACCTCAGGCATTGAAACATCAATGCCTTCCGTGGAAAGACGCCGTCGAATCTTCCGTAATAAGCCCACTACGGCCCGGCATGACGCGGAAAATGTTGCGGATGCACGCAGCCTGGAGCCGGCATCACCGCGCCTTCCACAGCTCCGCCAACCGATCCGGCCTGCCCGCGATGCGCTCCAGTGCCGGGTACTTCAGCCCGCCGTGGTAATCCAGCGTCACCGTGTCGATGCGATCGACGTTTTTCACCAGCAGCGTCAGCGGCGCTTTGTCGGTCCTGGCCGCGGTGATCGCCGCCTTCAAGTCCTCCGCCTTGAACACGCGGCCATTGAGCGCGACCACGCTCATGCCGGGGATCAGCCCGGCATTGAACGCCGGGCTGTCCCACAGCACCTCACCGATGTAGCCGGACTCGCTGACGGACAGGCCGATGGAATACAGCAGGTTGCTGTTCTTGCCGCGCGCCTCCTGCGCCTTGAACGCTTCGTTCGGGGTATCGGCGTAGACCAGTTTCCAG
>Ga0182005_1000411_pt1 | contig 23235 bp, 19 predicted proteins | sample Sormic07211103_1_FD_123021 | JGI IMG/M metagenome (GOLD analysis project Ga0182005, IMG submission 123021) | Rhizosphere microbial communities from Sorghum bicolor, Mead, Nebraska, USA - 072115-103_1 MetaG | ecosystem: Host-associated > Plants > Roots > Rhizosphere | place: USA: Nebraska...
ACAAGGGCACCGTCGGCCCCGAAGTCATCGATATCCGCAAGCTGTACGGCGCTACCGGCAAGTTCACTTACGACCCCGGTTTCATGTCGACAGCGGCGTGCAATTCATCGATCACCTACATCGACGGCGACAAGGGCGAGCTGCTGTACCGCGGTTACCCGATCGAGCAGCTGGCGGTCAATTGCGACTTCCTGGAAACCTGCTACCTGCTGCTGAACGGCGAATTGCCGACTGCCGCTGAAAAGGCGAAATTCGACGCCACCGTGACCCAGCACACCATGGTGCACGAGCAGATGCAATTCTTCTTCCGCGGTTTCCGCCGCGATGCGCATCCGATGGCCGTGCTGGTCGGCACCGTCGGCGCCTTGTCGTCGTTCTACCATGACTCGCTGGACATCACCGATCCGCGCCACCGCGAAGTGTCGGCCATCCGCCTGATCGCCAAGCTGCCGACACTGGTCGCCATGGCCTACAAGTACAACGTCGGCCAGCCTTTCGTCTACCCGCGCAACGAACTGTCGTACAGCGCCAACTTCATGCACATGATGTTCTCGACTCCGTGCGAAGAGTACAAGGTCAACGACGTGCTGGTGCGCGCGCTGGACCGTATCCTGACCTTGCACGCCGACCACGAGCAGAATGCATCGACCTCGACTGTGCGCCTGGCCGGTTCCAGCGGCGCCAATCCGTTCGCCTGTATCGCTGCCGGCATCGCTTGCCTGTGGGGTCCTGCCCACGGCGGCGCCAACGAAGCGGCGCTCAACATGCTGAAGGAAATCGGTTCGGTCGACAAGATTCCTGAATTCATCGCCAAGGTGAAAGACAAGAATTCCGGCGTCAAGCTGATGGGCTTCGGTCACCGCGTCTACAAGAATTTCGACCCGCGCGCCAAGCTGATGCGTGAAACCTGCTACGAAGTGCTGAACGAACTGGGCCTGCATGACGACCCGCTGTTCAAGCTGGCGATGGCGCTGGAAAAAGTCGCGCTGGAAGACGAATATTTCGTTTCCCGCAAGCTGTATCCGAACGTCGACTTCTACTCCGGCATCGTGCAGTCGGCGCTGGGCATCCCGACCTCGCTGTTCACCGGCATCTTCGCCATGGCGCGCACCGTAGGCTGGATCGCCCAATGGAATGAAATGATTTCCGATCCGGAACAGAAAATCGGCCGTCCGCGCCAGCTGTTCGTCGGTTCGCAGACCCGCGACGTGCCGCCAATCGAAAAACGCGGCTAAGCCGGGCGTGAGCAGGCAATAGCAACACAAAAACAGCGAATCCCAGGATTCGCTGTTTGCGTTTGTGCAGGTTATGCTATGCTCTTGTTCTGTGCCGTGTCATGCGGCCGGAAGCAGTGAGAAACGGTGGCAAAAGGCAGTAAAAAGCACGCGGTAAACGTGTTTTGAAGGGCAGGCAGCACCCGAATTTAGAAAAAGGCAGTTGGCAGCAAAGAACACAGCAATAGAGCCCTTCCCCACAACTTGATGTGCAATCCGCTAACCGGTCAGGCCGTGTCGCGGAAGGTTATGTTAACCCGCTAATCTCGCGAAACGCGAAGAAAGGTGAGCAAGATGATGCAACAATATCGCTCCAATTCTTATCTCTTCGGAGGTAATGCACCGTACATTGAAGAGCTGTACGAGTCATACCTCGACAATCCCGGTTCAGTTGCCGACAACTGGCGTGCTTATTTCGACGCCATGCAGCACGTGCCAGCCGTCGACGGCACCGACAAACCTGACGTAGGCCACGCTTCCGTCATCGCCTCGTTTGCCGAGCGCGCCAAACACGGTCCCATCCGCACCATCTCCGCTTCGGCCGACGCCGAAATGGGTCGCAAACGCGTTGCAGCAACGCAATTGATTGCCGCCTACCGCTACCTCGGCTCACGCTGGGCCAACCTGGATCCGCTGCAACGCCAGGAACGCTCCGTGCTGCCTGAACTGGAACCGAGTTTCTACGGTTTCACCGATGCCGACATGGACATCGTGTTCAACATCAGCAATACCTACTTCGGCACCGAAACCGCTACGCTGCGCGACCTGCTCAATTCGCTGCGCGACACGTACTGCCGTTCGATCGGTACCGAATACATGTACATCAGCGATCCGACTGAAAAGCGCTGGATGCAAGAGCGCCTGGAGTCGACCCGCTCGGCGCCGGTATTCACCGCCGAGAAGAAAAAGCACATCCTCGACCGCCTGACCGCGGCCGAAGGCCTGGAGCGCTACCTGCACACCCGCTATGTCGGCCAGAAGCGTTTCTCGCTGGAAGGCGGCGAAAGCTTCATCGTGTCGCTGGATGAAACCATCCAGCGCGCCGGCGAAAAGGGCATCCAGGAAATCGTGATCGGCATGGCCCACCGCGGCCGCCTGAACGTGCTGGTCAACACCCTCGGCAAGATGCCGCAGGAACTGTTTGCCGAATTCGAAGGCAAGCACGCCGACGACCTGCCGGCCGGCGACGTCAAGTATCACCAAGGTTTCTCGTCCGACATCACCAGCCCAGGCGGCCCGGTGCACCTGTCGCTGGCGTTCAACCCGTCGCACCTGGAAATCGTCAACCCGGTGGTTGAAGGTTCGGTCAAGGCCCGCATGGAACGCCGCGGCGATGCCGACGGTTCGCAAGTGCTGCCGATCCTGGTGCACGGCGACGCCGCATTTGCCGGCCAGGGCGTCGTGATGGAAACGCTGAACCTGGCACAGACACGCGGCTACGGCACAGGCGGCACGGTGCATATCGTGATCAACAACCAGATCGGCTTCACCACTTCCGATCCGCGCGATTCCCGTTCCACGCTGTATTGCTCGGACGTGGTCAAGATGATCGAAGCGCCGGTGCTGCACGTCAACGGCGACGATCCTGAAGCGGTGGTGTACGCGACCCAGATCGCGCTCGACTACCGTATCGAGTTCAAGAAAGATATCGTGGTCGATATCATCTGCTTCCGCAAACTGGGCCACAACGAGCAAGATACGCCGGCGCTGACCCAGCCGCTGATGTACAAGAAGATCGGCCAGCATCCAGGCACCCGCAAGCTGTATGCGGACAAGCTGGTGGCGCAAGGCACGATCGGCGCCGACGACGGCGACGCCATGGTCAAGGCATTCCGCGATGCGATGGACGCCGGCAAGCACACCATCGATCCGGTCATCACCAACTTCAAGAGCAAATACGCGGTCGACTGGCTGCCGTTCCTGAACCGCAAGTGGACCGACGCCGCCGACACTTCGGTGCCGGTGACCGAACTGAAGCGCCTGGCCGCACGCATCACTACCGTGCCGGAAAACTTCAAGGTCCACGCGCTGGTCGAAAAAGTACTGAACGACCGCGCTGCCATGGGCCGCGGCGAACTCAACCTCGATTGGGGCATGGGCGAGCACCTGGCCTACGCATCGCTGGTGTCGTCGGGTTATGCGATCCGCCTGACCGGCCAGGACGCCGGCCGCGGCACGTTCGTCCACCGCCACGCCGTGCTGCATGACCAGAACCGCGAACGCTGGGATGCCGGCAGCTACATTCCGCTGCAAAACATCTCCGACCAGCAGGCGCCGTTCAAGGTGATCGACTCGGTCCTGTCGGAAGAAGCGGTGCTCGGTTTCGAATACGGTTATTCCACCGCGGAGCCAAACACGCTGACGATCTGGGAAGCGCAATTCGGCGACTTCGCCAACGGCGCCCAGGTCGTGATCGACCAGTTCATCAGCTCCGGCGAAGTGAAGTGGGGCCGCGCTTCCGGCCTGGTCATGATGCTGCCGCACGGTTACGAAGGCCAGGGGCCGGAACACTCGTCGGCACGCCTGGAACGTTACCTGCAGCTGTGCGCTGACAACAACATGCAAGTGGTGCAGCCGACTACCGCCGCGCAGATTTTCCACCTGCTGCGCCGCCAGATGATCCGCCTGTTCCGCAAGCCGCTGGTGATCATGACGCCGAAGTCGCTGCTGCGTAACAAGGATGCCGGTTCGCCGTTGTCCGACTTCACCAAGGGCAGCTTCCAGACCGTGATCGGCGAAGTCGACGACAAGATCGATCCTAAAAAGGTCAAGCGCGTCATCGCCTGTTCCGGCAAGGTGTATTACGACCTGGTCAACGCACGCAAGGAACGCGGCCAGACCGACGTCGCAATCATCCGCCTGGAACAGTTGTATCCATTCCCGCACAAGGCGTTTGCCGCCGAGTTGAAGCAGTTCCCGAACTTCAACGAGCTGGTATGGACCCAGGACGAGCCGCAGAACCAAGGCGCGTGGCTGCAGATCCAGCACAATATTTTTGAAAACCTGGACGAAGGCCAGAAACTTGCCTATGCGGGCCGTCCAGCCAGCGCATCGCCAGCGGTCGGTTATTACGACAAGCACTATGCGCAGCAAAAAGCGTTGCTGGACACAGCATTTTCCAAGCTCAAAGGCTTTGTTCTGACGAAATAATCGGCGTCTTATCTAATTAGTTGGGGACAGAGCCGCACGGGGAGTGGAATTCGCCGCGCTACGGCGGCTCTTAAACACTTCCCGTGCAGCTCTGTCCCGCAATACACATGAATCGGAGAATTAAATGGCTCTTCTAGAAGTAAAAGTTCCGCAGCTGTCGGAATCGGTTGCTGAAGCGACTTTGTTGACATGGCATAAAAAAATCGGCGACGCTGTCAAGCGCGACGAAAACCTGATCGATATCGAGACCGACAAGGTTGTACTGGAACTGCCGGCGCCAGCCGACGGCGTGATCGTCCAGCTGATCAAGGGCGACGGCAGCACCGTGGTTGCGGATGAAATCATCGCCGTGATCGACACCGACGCTTCGGCCAAGGTCAGCCCGATGGAAGTGGCAGCCGTGCCTGTGCCGCAAAGCGGCAACGCGCCGACGCCGGTGGCCGCGCCTGAACTGCAATCGAAATCGGCAGCCGGCATCGCCATGCCTGCGGCAGCCAAACTGCTGGCCGAAAACAACCTGTCGGCGGCGCAAGTCGACGGCAGCGGCAAAGACGGCCGTGTCACCAAGGGCGACGCCCTGGGCGCCATCGCCAACAAGCCGGCGGCGCCCGCACCGCTGGCAGCCGCTCCAGCCAAGCCGGTCCTGCAGCAAGTCGCAGCGCCAACCAAGGCCAGCCTGGATGACCGTCCGGAAGAGCGCGTGCCGATGAGCCGCCTGCGCGCACGTATCGCCGAGCGCCTGGTGCAATCGCAATCGACCAACGCCATCCTGACGACATTCAATGAAGTCAACATGCAGCCGGTCATGGACCTGCGCACCAAGTACAAGGACAAGTTCGAAAAGGAACACGGCGTCAAGCTGGGTTTCATGTCGTTCTTCGTCAAGGCTGCGGTTGCGGCACTGAAGAAATATCCGATCGTCAATGCATCGGTGGACGGCAACGACATCGTCTACCACGGCTATTTCGATATCGGCATCGCAGTCGGTTCGCCGCGCGGCCTGGTAGTGCCGGTATTGCGTGACGCCGACCAGATGTCGATCGCCGACATCGAAAAGAAAATCGGCGAATTCGGCGCCAAGGCCAAGGACGGCAAGCTGACGCTGGACGACCTGACCGGCGGCACTTTCTCGATCTCGAACGGCGGCACGTTCGGTTCGATGCTGTCGACGCCGATCATCAACCCGCCGCAATCGGCAATCCTGGGCGTGCATGCGACCAAGGACCGCGCGGTGGTTGAAAACGGCCAGATCGTGATCCGTCCGATGAACTACCTGGCAATGTCTTATGATCACCGTATCATCGATGGTCGTGAAGCCGTGCTGGCCCTGGTTGCGATGAAGGAAGCGCTGGAAGATCCGGCCCGCCTGTTGCTGGACCTGTAAGCGTCAAGTCTCGCCAGGCGAGAGCGCCCTGACTCTTGTTTCCCGAGGGGAAAATGGAGCAGGGCGTATCGTTTAGGTGGCTTGGTAAATGATGAACGCCTTGCCACTGTGATTTTTACCCGAGCCGCAAGCCGGCTGCCTGAGTTGACGGCATACGGGCATGAGTTGGCAAGGCAATAATTCGAAGGATGGAAATGAGCAAACAATTTGATGTCGTTGTGATCGGTGGCGGTCCCGGCGGCTATATCGCAGCAATCCGCGCCGCGCAGCTGGGCTTCAATACTGCCTGTATCGATGAATGGAAAAACGCCAAGAACGGTCCTGCGCCGGGCGGCACCTGCACCAACGTAGGCTGCATCCCATCCAAGGCGTTGCTGCAATCGTCCGAGCACTACGAACACGCCGGCCATGCGTTCGCCGACCACGGTATCGAAGTCAAGGGCCTGGGACTGAACCTGGGGCAGATGCTGGCGCGCAAGGATAGCGTCGTCAAGCAGAACAACGAAGGCATCCTGTACCTGTTCAAGAAGAACAAGGTCACCTTTTTCCATGGCCGCGGCTCGTTCGTCAAGGGCGATGCCAGCGCTTACGAAATCAAGGTCGCCGGCGCTGCCGAAGAAACCATCACGGCCAAGCACATCATCCTGGCTACCGGCTCCAATCCCCGCGCCTTGCCGGGCACGCCGTTTGACGAAAAACTGATCCTGTCCAATACCGGCGCACTGGCAATTGACGCGGTTCCGGCTAAACTGGGTGTTATCGGCGCCGGTGTAATCGGCCTCGAAATGGGGAGCGTCTGGCGTCGTCTCGGCTCGGATGTCAGCGTGCTGGAAGCATTGCCGACTTTCCTCGGCGCGGTCGACGAACAGATCGCCAAGGAAGCCGCCAAGCTGTTCGCCAAGCAAGGCTTGAAAGTCAGCCTGGGCGTCAAGATCGGGGCCATCACGGCTGGCAAGAATGATGTCACGGTGGAATATGTCGACGCCGCCGGCGCAGCGCAAAAAGCGGTGTACGACAAGCTGATCGTATCGATCGGCCGTATCCCCAACACCATCGGCCTGAACGGCGAAGGCGTTGGCCTGCAGCTGGACGAGCGCGGTTTCATCGCCGTCGACGGCGATTGCAAGACCAACCTGCCGAACGTCTGGGCGGTGGGCGACGTGGTGCGCGGCCCGATGCTGGCGCACAAGGCCGAGGAAGAAGGCGTGGCGGTTGCCGAGCGTATTGCCGGACAGCACGGCCATGTGAACTTCAATACCATTCCTTGGGTGATCTACACTTCGCCGGAAATTGCATGGGTCGGCAAGACAGAACAACAACTGAAGGCAGATGGAGTAGCATACAAGGCGGGTACTTTCCCGTTCCTGGCCAATGGCCGGGCGCGCGCCTTGGGTGATACCTCGGGCATGGTCAAGTTCCTGGCGGACGCCAAGACTGACGAAATCCTGGGCGTCCACATTGTTGGTCCAATGGCATCGGAACTGATTTCAGAAGCCGTGGTGGCGATGGAATTCCGCGCATCTGCGGAAGACATCGCCCGTATCTGCCACGCGCACCCGTCCTTGTCGGAAGCGACCAAGGAAGCGGCGCTGGCGGTCGACAAACGGTCCCTGAATTTCTAAGGGAGAAGCATATGCGCGATTCGTTATCACCGTTGATATTGTCGTTAGGCCTTGCATTGTCCGGCTGCGCGACTATAGCGTCGGATAACGGCCGCGTGCAGATCGAGGCCATCTCCGACAGCCAGCAGCTGGCTGGCGCGCGCTGCGTGGTGAAAACCGACAGCAGCCGCTGGAATGTGGTCACACCTGGCAATGTCCTGATTGTCGAAGCCGACGGCGACCTGCACGTGGTCTGCAACAAGCCCGGCTACCGTACGTCTGAAGTGGTGTACCGCGCTCCGCCCGGGCTGAATTCGCCGAGCATCGGCATCGGCGCCACCGGCGGCAGCGGCGGCATAGGCGCGGTCGGCCTTGGCCTGGGGGCAAACCTGCCGCTCAGTTTCGGCGGCAAGGAAAAAGCCTACCCTAGCCGGGTACTGGTAGAGATGGGGCGGTCATAGTTGCTGGATGTACTGCCGGTTTGATGTGGGTGAGCGAAAGCTCGCCCATTTTTATTTTTAGCGGCTTAATCAAACAACACGGTTGGTTTTTTGCCAATCCGTGAAGCCGGCAAACCGGTTTTGGCTTTTCATCAAGAATTGAAAACACAATGAACGTCTTAGAGTTTTATGAACAGGCACTGACGCAACGAGGTTTCCAGGCGGACGATGCGCAACGGCGCGCGGTCGATCGCCTGCAGCAGGCTTACGATGAATGGGTCGAGTACAAGGCGCAGCGTTCCAATTCCTTCAAGCGCCTGCTCCTGCGGCCGGATGTGCCGCGCGGCGTGTACATGTGGGGCGGGGTGGGGCGCGGCAAGTCGTTTCTGATGGACAGCTTTTATTCGGTGGTGCCGGTGGTGCGCAAGACGCGCCTGCATTTCCATGAGTTCATGCGCGCCGTGCACCGCCAGCTGGACGAGCTCAAGGGCGTCGCCGATCCGCTCGATGAAGTGGCGAAACGGGTCGCCAGGAAATACCGGCTGATCTGTTTTGACGAATTCCACGTGTCCGACATCGCCGACGCCATGATTCTCTACAACCTGCTGAAAGCCTTGTTCGACAACGGCGTGTCGTTCGTGATGACCTCGAACTACGAGCCGAGCACGCTGTATCCCGACGGCTTGCACCGCGATCGCATGCTGCCCACCATCAAGCTGCTGCAAGACAACCTGGACGTGATGAATATCGATGCCGGCATCGATTACCGCAAGCGCGCCCTGGAGCAGGTCGAGAGCTACCATTCGCCGCTCAACGCCGATACCGACCGCGCCTTGCGCCATGCGTTTGCCGGCGTTGCCGAGACTGCCGACGAAGATCCGATAGTCGATATCGAAGCGCGTAAAATCAAGGCCCTGCGCCGGGCCGGCGGCGTCATCTGGTTCGATTTCAGCACCTTGTGCGGCGGCCCGCGTTCGCAAAACGATTACCTCGAAATTGCCAGCCGCTTCCATACGGTGATATTGTCCGGTATTCCGCAAATGTCGGCGGCGATGTCGTCCGAGGCGCGCCGGTTTACCTGGCTGATCGATGTGTTCTATGATCACAAGATCAAGTTGATCATGTCGGCCGCGGCAGAGCCGGACCAGCTGTACACGCAAGGCATGCTGGCCAACGAGTTCCACCGCACCGTGTCGCGTATCATGGAGATGCAGTCGCGCGAGTACATGGATAGCGAGCGGCGTTCCGAGGCCGACTCTATCGTATAAGTTGTATAAGTAAGGCTGTAAAGAAAATAACGTATAGAAATGGATAGGTTTACGTGGAATTTGCCCCTTTGATCCTGGCCCCTTTGTCATCGCCGCTGACGCCCGAGCGTCGCCAGCGCCCGCTCTTGCCGGGCATGGCTGCACTGCTGCTGGCGCTGTGCGCCGGCCCTGCCGTCCTGGCCGCCGACATCGAACTCAAGCCGGTAGGCCAGCCGGCCGCCGAGCTGAGTGCGCGCTACCCGCTGGAAACGCTGACTTCGGTGGAAACCGCGAACCGGGCGCTGGCCGATGTCGCCGACGCCAAGGCTGAAGTCGAGGCGCGCGACCTGGAACAGCGCCGGGCCTGCTACCAGAAATTCTTCGTCAACCACTGCCTCGACATCGCCAAGGAACAGCGGCGCCAGGCGATGAAGACCATCCGTCCGATCGACATCACCGCCAACGCTTTCTTGCGCAAGGACCGGGCCGACGAGCGCGACAAGGCGCTGGAAGTGCACGATGCCGGGCAGCCGGCCGAAGCAGCGCAGAAAGCCCAGGATCAGCAGGCGAAAGAAGTGAGCAACGCGGAAAAGGTCAAGCAAGGCGCGGCAAAGGATAAGGAAGTCGCCGCCAATACCCGCAAGCACATGGGCGAGGCTGACAAGCGGGTGGCCGAGCATAACGCCAAATTGCAAAAAGCGCGGCAGGATGAGGCCGCGAAGGCATCGGAGCGGGCTGCGAATGTCGCCGCTTTCGAGAAAAAGGCAAAGGATTCGGCAGCACGCCAGAAGGAAGTTGCCGACAACAAGGCCGCCAAGGCCAAGGACCTGGCTGCCAAGAAGGCCGCCGCCGCGCCAGCGGCGCCGGCAGCAGCAACGCCGCCGCCGGCTTCCGCTCCGTAGCCCGGGCCAGCCGTGCGGCTTACACCGCGCGGCGCATCTTCTTGACGGTGTAGTTCTGCGCTTCCTTGGGCAGCGCCACCAGTTTGACGATCGCAAAAGTGCAATTGTCGGCAGCGTGGCCTTCGGCGCGCTTGCGAGTCTTGGTGATCAGCATTTCAGCCGCATCGCGCGGCTTGTTCATGGCGATGGCCGCACCCAGTTCATCTTCCGTAAAGTAGTGCCAAAGTCCATCCGAGCACAGCAGGAAGGCATCGCCAGCCTTGAGGCCGGTGTAGCGGCTGATGCTGACCGTGGGCGTATCGGTGCTCGACCCCAGCGCGTTGAGCAGGATGTTGGAGAGGTTGTGCGATTTCGCCTCGCTGCGCGACAGCTTGCCTTCGCTCACCAGCTTCTCGACGTAGGAATGGTCGATGGTGTGTTCGGCGAAATTGGGTCCCTCGAAGCGGTACAGGCGTGAATCGCCGACATGGCCCCAGGTAGCCGTGCCGTCCGGCGACAGCACCAGGATCACCATGGTGGTGTGCGGATCCTTGTCGTTGGAGAAGCCGCTCAGCTTGATCACGGTGTGGGTCTCCAGCGCGATGTTCTGCAGCATGGTCTCGACATTGTCGATCAGCGGCGAGAAACCTTCGAAGATCTGCTTGGCGGTGCAGATCACCTGCTCGGCAGCCAGTGCGCCGCCGCTGCGGCCGCCCATGCCGTCGGCCAGTACTGCCATCATGTAACCCGGTGCTTTTGGGGCAGTGAATAATGCGGTCCGGTCCTGTTGTTCCTGGCGGTCACCGATGTGTTGGCCGGTGCCGGCTTCGATCTTGTATTGGCTCATTCGTCTGGGTAGATTAAACTGCATCCTGTTCTAGGTAATTCTGGATCCGGCGTCAAATCGCCATTCATTCACAGTAATACAGTATGAAGTTGATGGGAAATATTATACGCAGGAATGATTTTCAACGTGTTTCCATATGTTAACATTTTCCAACGCTAGAATATGACCATGATCGATCGAGAAGAAATCCTGCGCCGCATTATAGAACTTGAAGTCGAACATCGCGACCTGGATGCGGCCATTCATACCATGACAAATCAGGTCTTGCACGAAGAATTGCAGTTGCGCCGCCTGAAAAAGCGCAAATTGCAACTGAAAGACCAGATCACGCTGTTAAGAATGCAATTAATTCCCGACATCCCTGCCTGATAGCCCACCCCGTGGCTGGTAGGATAACCATCCAGCCTCAGCTTTAAGTAAGTTACCTTGACCGAAGATACATCCCCCATTGCCGCCGAAAGCGTCGCCGCTGTAGCCGCCGCCGCGCCAGCCGGCACGCACGACGCCGACATCGATCGCCTGTTCGCCAGTACCGGCCCGCTTGGACAGGCGGTCGGCGGCTTCCGGCCGCGCCAGGCGCAGACCGAAATGGCGAAAGCCATCGCCGACGCCATCGCCCAGCAGCGCACGCTGATTGCCGAAGCCGGCACCGGCACCGGCAAGACCTTCGCCTACCTGGTGCCGGCCTTGCTGTGGGGCGGCAAGGTGATTGTCTCGACCGGCACCAAGAACCTGCAGGACCAGCTGTTCTTGCGCGACATCCCGACCGTGCGCAGGGCGCTCAGCGCGCCGGTCTCGGTGGCGCTGCTGAAAGGGCGCGCCAACTACGTCTGCCATTTCCACCTGGAACGCACGCTGCAGAACGGCCGCATGACGTCGCGCGAGGATGTCGGCTACCTGCGCGAAATTTCCCGTTTCATGAAAACCACTTCGTCCGGCGACAAGGCGGAGTTGTCCAATGTGCCGGAAACCGCGCCGATCTGGAACCTGGTGACCTCGACCCGCGATACCTGCATGGGCGCCGAGTGCCAGTATTACCAGGACTGCTTCGTGATGAAGGCGCGCAAGGAAGCGCAGCAGGCTGACGTGGTGGTGGTCAACCATCACCTGTTCTTTGCCGATGTCGCCTTGAAGGATACCGGCGTCGCCGAGCTGCTGCCTTCGGCCAACACCATCATCTTCGATGAAGCGCACCAGTTGCCGGAGGTCGCCACTTTATTTTTCGGCAATACCGTCTCTACCTCGCAGATCCTGGAGCTGTGCCGCGACGTGCTGGCGGAAGGCTTGTCGCATGCGCGCGACGGCGCCGACTGGGGGCAGGTGGTGCTGCCGGTGGAAAAGGCCGCGCGCGACCTGCGCCTGGCTTTTCCGCAGGACGTGGTGCGGCTGGCGGTCAACCAGATTGCTGCCTCGAGCATATTCTTCCCGGCGCTGGAAACCATGCGGGCACAGCTGCACGGCATGATCGCTGTCCTGGAAAAGCAGGCGGAGCGGGCCGAAACCATCGAGCAGTGCCGTACCCGCGCGGTCGAGCTTGGCTACAAGCTGGACGGCTGGAACAGCGCGCCTGCCGCGGCTGGCGGCAAGCCGCCGAAGAAAGCCAAGGCCGCCGACGCAGAGGACGACGAAGGCAGCGTGCTGTGGGTGGAAGCTTTTTCTTCTTCCCTGCAGCTGCACCAGACGCCCTTGTCGATAGCGCCGATTTTCAACAAGCAGCGTGAGGGCGTGGCGCGTTCCTGGATCTTCACTTCGGCCACGCTGGCAGTGAAGAACGATTTCCAGCACTACGCCTCGCAAATGGGCCTGTGGGACGAGCCGGCGCAGTCCTGGCCCAGCCCCTTCGACTATGGCGAGCAAGGCTTGCTATACGTGCCGCAGAACCTGCCGCAGCCCAATTCGCCGGACTATACCGACGCCGTCATCGACGCTGCGCTGCCGGTGATCGAAGCCTCCGGCGGCCGCGCATTCCTGCTGTGCACCACAATACGCGCAGTGAACCGCGCGGCCGAGCGGCTGCGGGCCGAATTCGAAGCGCGCCACCTGGATTTCCCCTTGATGGTGCAGGGCGAGGCCGGGCGCACCGAGCTGCTGGACCGTTTCCGCGCCGCCGGCAACGCCGTGCTGATCGGCAGCCAGAGCTTCTGGGAAGGCGTCGACGTGCGCGGCGAGGCGCTGTCGCTGGTGATCATCGACAAGCTGCCGTTCTCGCCGCCGGACGATCCGGTGCTGGCGGCGCGCATAGACGCGCTGGAATCGAAGGGCATGAACGGTTTCATGCATCACCAGTTACCGGCGGCCATCATTAACCTGAAGCAGGGCGCCGGCCGCCTGATCCGCGACGAAACCGACCGCGGCGTCCTGATGATCTGCGATCCGCGCCTGATTTCCAAGGGCTACGGCCGCCGCATCTGGCAGAGCCTGCCGCCGTTCAAGCGGACCCGGGAACTGAGCGCGGTACAGGCATTCTGGAGCGGCGAGACGGTCGGCAGCTAACTGTCCGCGCTTGTGAGAGGATGTGGTCTGCCGCAACACCGTCGCGCTGTCGTTTTGGCTTGCCGAGATCGGTTGCGATCGGCTAAGCTGCCCTGACGGTTTGTCATCAGCATGTAATAATCCGGCTCTATTGTCGCAGTTCGTCGCAGTGTCTAATCCCGGCCGGCCAGGCCGGTTTTTCTCGAACGCTCGTTTGGATAAAGGTAAGCAATGTTTGCAGCAGTGGATTTGGGGTCGAACAGTTTCCGTTTGCATATAGGCAAATACAATGGTGATGCGATCCGTGTCATCAAGAGTGCGCGCGACCCGATCCGACTGGCTGCCGGCCTTGACGCCAAAGGTTACCTGACCGAACAGGCGATGCAGGTTGCGCTGGATTCGCTGTCGCGCTTCCGCAGCATCCTGGCCGACTACCAGCTGGAAGCGGTGCGGGTGGTGGCTACCAACACCTTGCGCGTGGCCAAGAATGCGGCGGAATTCCTGCCGATCGCCGAACAGGTCATCGGCTATCCGATTGAAATCATTTCGGGCGAAGAGGAAGGCCGGCTGATCTATATGGGCGTCGCCAGCATGCTGCGCCTGCCGAATGAAAAAAGGCTGGTGCTGGATATCGGCGGCGGCTCCACCGAGCTGATCCTGGGGCGCGGCCAGCAGATCGAACGGGTCGAATCGTTCGGCATCGGCACGGTCAACCAGAGCCTGGCGTTTTTCGCCGACGGCCAGATCACGGCCGAGGCTTACGACGCAGCCGTGCTGTCCGCCCGCAGCCATTTCGAAGACGCCGCGCCGCCGTACCGGCCGCAAAACTGGAGCCATGCGTATGGCTCTTCCGGCACGATCCGGGCGATTGCCGAGACTATCGAAAAAAACGCCCTGGGCGACCATCGCCTGTCGTACACCAGCCTGGAAGCCCTGCGCGCGCGTTTCGTCGAGTTCGGCCACGTCAGCCGGATCGACCTGCTGGGCATGAAGCCGGAGCGCGCCGCGGTCATGGTCGGCGGCCTGGCGGTGCTGATCGGCCTGATGCAGGAACTCGGCATCGAAGTGATCCAGCCGATCGAAGCCGGCCTGCGCATGGGCGTGATGTGGGACCTGCAGTTGCGCGGCACGCGGCTGGACCGGCGCGACCAGTCGGTGCACGATTTTTCCCAGCGTTTCCATGTAGACCAGCTGCGCGCCAGCCGGGTCGCCGAAACCGCAACCTCGCTGTTCGACATGCTTAAGCCTAGCAGCGACGGCCTCAGCCAGTACCTGCACTGGAGCGCCTTGCTGCATGAAGTCGGGCTGGTGGTGTCGCAGAGCGGTTATCACAAGCATGCCGCCTACCTGATCGAGAACGCCGACCTGTCCGGTTTCACGACCCGCGAACAGCGCGCCATGAGCATGCTGATCCTTGGCCAGAAGGGCAACCTGCGCAAGATCAGCGATGCGCTGCTGGATCCGGATTTTTCCAAGGCGGTGCTGGCCTTGCGCCTGGCGGTGATGTTCCTGCACTCGCGGATCGAGATCGACCTCGACGAATTGCGCCTGAAGATGAAGAGCAAGATCGAACTCGACATCAAGCGCGACTGGATTGAAGACCATCCCACCGCGACTTACTGGATGACCAAGGAGCAGGATTGGTGGCGTGAGATCGGCGTCGATTTTGCCATCCGCAGGACCTGACTGCCTGCAGCAGCCGGCGCGGCATCAAGCCGCGCCGGTTTTTTTGATTTGTTCCCTGATTTGTCCTATTTGCCGCTGAACTGCGGCTGGGCTGCTTCAGTAAGTCAGTCCGCTGGACTTGTTGAACAGCGCCATGTCGACATAGCTGGAGAGGTGGTTGCTGTCGGCGACGTCGCCCACCATGTAGCCGCCAACGTCGAAACCGCCGCCGGGAATGGCGTATTCGCCCTGGCCGGCGGCGCGTTTGCCGGCCGGCAGCAGGCGCAGCCATGATTTTGCCGCGGTAAATCCCTCCAGCGTCAATGCCGACACCGGCTCGTCGCGATATTTCCGCATCATGTTCAAATGTTCCAGCTGTATCGACGAGCTGCCGATGTTGGGGTTCGGGACGACTTGCGAGAACACCGTCCACTCCACCGCCTTGCCGCCTGCCAACTGGCGCAGCGTGGTCAGGTTGGTGAGGGACGAGCCGGCGACGAAGGTTTGCGGCGCCAGCTTGCGGAATTCCTTCAGGAATACCCCGGCATTCACGGTATCGGCGATCATGATCACGAACCCCGGCTTGGCGCTGGCCAGTTGCGCCGTTTCGCTGCGCATCCTGGCGAGATCGTTGCCGAGGTGGACCGTGCCGCTAAGCCTGATGCCGCTTTCCTTCATCTGGTCGGCCAGGCGCCGGTAAGCGTCGGCGGTGGCGGCCGATTCCTGGTACACCACGCCGACGTCCTTGATGCCGAGCTTGTCGAAATGGGAAAATATATGGCGGATTTCCTGCTGGTAGCTGGGCCGCCAGAACAGGACTTTGGCGTCTTTCCGGTAATCGGCGCCGGCCAGCGGCGCGTACAGCGTCAGGCCGCTGCGCTTGAATTCGGCGGAATCCAGCACGGCCCTGGTGACATCGTCGCCGACGCCGCCGAACAGGTAAGAGGCGTGGGCCTGGGTGATCAGCTCGGCGACCGCTTTCACCGCCTGGTCGGCCTGGCCGCGGTCGTCGCGCACCAGGTACTGGATGCGGCGGCCGTTGATCCCGCCTTTGGCGTTGAGCACGTCGAAATAGGTCTTGATGCCCGCCACATAATCGCGCCCGAGGTCGGCATTGGGGCCGGACAGGTCGATGGCCTGGCCGACCACGATGGCCTCGGCCGCCGCATTCGCCAGCAGCGGCAGGCACAGCGCAAGGCCGGCCAGATACTTGCACAAAAAGCGTTTCAAGTTTAAGTTCATCGGAAAGTCGAAATATGGCGGAGGAGGAGTCGCGATTCTGGTTGTAAATTGTGACGGCTTGATGAATTTGTTGTGTTTGTTGAAGCTGTTCTTGCCGACGATGGAATAATTGTATATATTATTTATACGATTTAATTTTGGAGAGTTGAATGGTTACCAGTAAAATTGTGAAACGTGTCGTCAAAAAGCCGGTTGCAGCGCCAAAAACCGTTGCCAAGGCCAAGCCTGTTGCGCGTCCAGCTGCCAAGCCGGCGGCAAAAACCGCTGCCAAGCCAGCAGTGAAGGCAGCCGCAAAACCTTTGCCTAAGCCCTTGCTGGCCACCAAGCCGATTGCAGCCAAACCAGCGCCAAGCATCAAGTCGCTGCCGGATTTGAAAGGCAAGGTAAAGAAAGCCAAGCTGGTGCGCGACAGTTTCACCATGCCGGCCGATGAATACCAGGTGCTGGGCGACGTCAAGAAAACATTCTTGAAAGCCGGCCTGGAAGTGAAGAAGAGCGAGCTGCTGCGGGTCGGCGTTGCCTTGATCCGCGAACTGGGCCTGGCCAACCTGAAACTGGCCGTGGCCAGCCTGCCGCCGGTGAAGGCGGGCCGTCCGAAGAAGGAAAAATAAGACAGCCCGGCTGTACCGCGCAGTGCGCTGGACGGGGTCCGGATTTGTGCAATGGCGAAAGCCGGCGTGCAAGTCCGGACCCCGTTTTCCTATGGGCGGCATGTGCGCGGCCTATCGAAAAACAGCCGCATCCAGATCGTTTTGATTGCATTTTCGACACTGTTGCTATGTCATAAAACCGAAATAAACCTGTCATTTTCTTGAAGTAATCCGTGGTTAGGCTTGTCATCGTCACAATCAGAAAGGACGATGAATGCAACTACTAACGAATCCTGGCGAAGCAAGTACGAGTGTTTCCAAGTTGACGGTTAGTCTTGCCAGTACGCCGGAAGAAGTACGCGAGGTGCAGCGTCTGCGCTACAAGGTTTTTATCGAGACGATGGGCTTGTCCGCGCTGGCCAATGCAGATGGCCTGGACAGCGATGAATTCGATTCTTACTGCGATCACCTGATCGTGCGCGACACCAACACCTTGCGCGTAGTTGGCACCTATCGCGTCATGAGCCCGCATGCGGCAAGAAGCATGGGCCGTTATTACTCGGAACAGGAATTCGACCTCGGCCGCCTCGACAACCTGCGCAGCAGCATTGCCGAAGCCGGGCGCGCCTGCATCGATCCCGAATACCGCAGCGGCAGCGTCATCATGCTGCTGTGGGCCGGCCTGGCGGCCTTCATGCGGCGCGAACGCTGCGACTACCTGATGGGCTGCGCCAGCGTCAGCCTGGCCGACGGCGGGCACAACGCCGCTGCCTTGTACCACAGCCTGGAGCCGGGCAATTTCGCTCCGGCCGAATACCGGGTCACGCCGCATGTGCCGTTTCCGGTCCATGAGCGCGAAGCCGGCCATGTAGCGCAGATGCCGCCGCTGCTGAAAGGCTATCTGCGCAGCGGCGCCTGGGTCTGCGGCGACCCCGCCTGGGATCCGGATTTCCACTCCGCCGATTTTTTCCTGCTGCTGCCCTTGTCCAAGCTGGACCAGCGCTATGCGCGCCACTATCTTAAAGAAACGAGGGCGACATGAAACCAGGCGAACAGTTTCTGGAAGCTGCGTTGTTTGGCGCCAATTCCGGCGCCGGCGTTAGCGCCGGCACCGGCGCCAAGCGAGATCCGATCCGCTTTCGCACCATCTGGATTTCCGATGTCCACCTGGGAACCACCGGCTGCCAGGCTGCTCGCCTGCTGGAATTTTTGCGCGCGACCGAGTCGGACACCCTGTACCTGGTCGGCGACATCATCGACGGCTGGCAGCTGAAGCGCCGCTGGTACTGGGACCAGGTCCACAACAACGTAGTGCAAACGGTGCTGAAAAAAGCGCGCAAGGGAACCGAGGTGATTTTTGTGCCCGGCAACCATGACGAGGCTGTGCGCCAATTCATCGATCTGGACTTCGGCGGTATCCGGATTCGCGATGAATTGGTGCATACCACCGCACAGGGAAAACGCATGCTGGTGCTGCACGGCGACCGTTTCGACGGCGTGATCGCCTGCGCCAAATGGCTGGCGTACGTGGGCGACAGCCTGTACACCGTGATCCTGAAATTCAATCAATGGTTCAACGGCTGGCGCGCACGCGCCGGCCTGCCTTACTGGTCGCTCTCGCAATACCTGAAGCTGAAGGTGAAAAACGCCGTGAACTACATTTCTTCATTTGAAGATGCATTGGCGGCGGAAGCGCAGAAGAAGGGCCTGGACGGCGTCATTTGCGGCCATATCCACAAGCCGGAAATCCGCGACATCAACGGCATCAAGTATTGCAACGACGGCGACTGGGTGGAAAGCCTGTCGGCGCTGGTGGAAGAAGCCAGCGGCGAATTGCGCCTGGTGACCTGGCAGGAAATCATGCAGCAAAAGAATCCGGTGTCCGGCAAGAAGGTTAAAGAATTATGCGAATTGCCATTGTAACGGACGCCGGGCAATCGCAGATCAACGGGGTAGTCAATACTTTGCGCGCCACCAGCGCGTGCCTGCGCCATAACGGCCACGAAGTGCTGCTGCTCAGTCCCGACGATTTCCCGACTTTCGCCTGTCCCACCTATCCGGAAATCCGCCTGGCGCACAAGCCTTACGCCAGGATCGCGGCCAGCCTGAAGGCGTTCGGGCCCGACTGCATCCATATTTCGACCGAAGGGCCGATGGGCCTGGCCGCCAGGCGTTTCTGCCTGCGCCAGGGAATAGGCTTTACGACCGCCTACCATACCCGTTTCCCCGAGTACCTGAGCGCGCGTTCGATCCTGCCCAAGGCGCTGACCTACCGCTGGCTGCGCTGGTTCCACGGGCCTTCGAAAGCGGTGATGGTGCCGACGCCGCATGTGCTCAAGGAGCTGGAACAGCGCGGCTTCCGCCATCTGGTGCTGTGGGGCCGAGGGGTGGACACCGAGCGTTTCAAGCCGGTCGACGAGGACCACGCTTGCATCGCCCGCCCGTTGTACCTGTACGTCGGCAGGGTGGCGGTGGAAAAGAATATCGAGTCGTTCCTGCAGGTTGACCTGCCGGGCAGCAAATGGGTGATCGGCGACGGCCCGCTGCGCGAAGAGCTGCAGCAGCGTTATCCGGATGTGCAGTTCCTGGGCGCCAAGCCGCACCATGAACTCACCTCGTATTACAACTGCGCCGACGTGATGGTGTTTCCCAGCCATACCGACACCTTCGGGCTGGTCATGGTCGAGGCGATGGCATGCGGGGTGCCGGTCGCCGCTTATCCGGTCGCCGGTCCGCTCGATGTGGTGGCGCACGGGCGCTCCGGGATACTGGACGAGGACTTGACCTCGGCTTGCCTGCGGGCCCTGGCGCTGGATCGGCGCGCGGTGCGGGAACATGCGCTGGAATATTCCTGGGAGTACGCCACGCAGCAGTTCCAGCAGCATCTGTTCCAGATCCATGGGGTGAAAGCGCGTCCCAATAATCTGCTGGCCGGCAGGTCGCGGCCCGCTTCCGGCCTTTGACAGGCCAAGCCGTTCAGGCAAGAAAGACTACTGGCCAGCGCGTGGCGACAAGCGCCGCCTCAAAATAAAATGCCCCGTTTGGAAGAACGGGGCATTTTTATTTAGTGCGAGCCTGGCTGTTACCAGAATTTCCACCAAGGCGCTTTGACCACCTTGGTGCTGTCGGTGCCGGTGCCTCCGACATACTTGCTGTTCGGGTAGGTTTTCTTCAGCACGCGCTCAGCGTCGTCATGCAATTGCGTCAGGCCCAGGGCTTCGTAAGACTGCACCATGATATGCAGCGCTTCTTCCACCGCCGGCGCATCGCGATATTGCTGGATGGCGCTTTGCGCACGGTCGGCAGCCGCTACATACGCGCCGCGGCGGTAGTAGTAGCTGGCGACGTGGACGTCGTACTGCGCCAGCGCATTCACCAGGTATTTCATGCGCGCCAGCGAATCGGGAGCGTAGGTGCTCTCCGGGAAGCGGACTACCACCTGCTTGAAGGCGTCGAATGCATCGCGCGCCGCTTTCGGATCGCGCTCGGTGGCGTCTTCGCTCGACAGGAAGTCGAAAATGCTGATCTTGTCGTTGAAGTTGACCAGGCCGCGCAGGTAGTACATATAGTCTACGTTAGGATGGTTCGGATGCAGCTTGATGAAGCGGTCAATCGCCGCCAGCGCCTCAGGCTGCTCGCCTTGCCGGTAGTGGGCATAGGCGATATCCATCTGCGCCTGTTGCGCGTAGGTGCCGAACGGATAACGCGATTCCAGCTTTTCAAAGTACTTAATTGCCTTATCGTAGCCGCCGCTGTTCATTTCATCCTTGGCCTCCGAGTATAATCGGGGGGCGGACCAGTTTGCGGTTTCATCGACTTTGTCTGGCAATAAGCCACACGCAGATAAGGATAGAGCGAATGCGACAGCAGCTAGTTTTAAGAGTCTTTTTTGCATAGTGGTTTGCAAGATTGCGCGTGTTTACGTGTATTAACAACGATTGATTATAGCTGATGGGACTTCAAGTGATGTCATTTACCAAGCCAAATTTGGCTGAAAGTCTGCCTGACGCTGATTTAGAGGCCGATATCGACTATGTCGACGACGGCGTCGACGATGGCGACGCGGCTACTGCCAGCGCGCCGATAGTACTGCAATTGACTCCGGATGTCTGCGGCACGCGCCTGGATAAAGTGGTTTCAACCCTGGTGCCGCAATATTCGCGCAGCCGCATCCAGCAATGGATAGAAGCCGGGCACGTTACCGTCGACGGCAAGCCGGGCACCACCAAGATGACCACCTACGGCGATGAAACCGTGGTGGTGCTGCCGCAGCCGGCGCCCGACGAAAAGGCGTTCACGCCGGAAGACATGGCGCTGGATGTGGTTTACGAAGATGCGGCAATCATCGTCATCAACAAGCCGGCCGGACTGGTGGTGCATCCCGCCGCCGGCAACTGGTCCGGAACCTTGCTCAACGGCCTGCTGTTCCGCTGGCCGGCGTTGGCAGGAGTGCCGCGCGCCGGCATCGTGCATCGCCTGGACAAGGATACCAGCGGCCTGATGGTGGTCGCCAAGACGCTGGAAGCGCAGACCGACCTGGTGCGCCAGCTGCAGGCCCGTACCGTCAAGCGCCAGTACCTGGCGCTGGTGTGGGGCACGCCGCAGCTGAACGGGACCGTGGACAGCCCCATGGCGCGCCATCCGCGCGACCGCATCAAGATGGCGGTATCCGACAGCCTGATCGCCAAGCCCGCCATCACCCACTACCAGCGGCTGGCGACCGGTTTGCTGGACCGGCGTCCGGTCAGCCTCATGGGTTGCCGCCTGGAAACCGGGCGTACCCACCAGATCCGCGTCCACATGCAGTCGCTCGGGTTTTCGCTGGTGGGCGACGCCTTGTACGGCAAACAACACCTGATGCCGGCTTTCCCGCGCCAGGCCCTGCAGGCGTCGCGCCTGGGCCTGATCCATCCGAGCACGGGCAAGGCTTGCGAATGGCATGCGCCGCTGCCGGAGGATTTCGCCGCGCTGCTGGTGCGCGCCGGCATGAGCGTGCCGGAATGACGATCGCGGTTTTGTGAGTTAAACGGAAAGAAGGAGCCTTCGGCGCATGCAATTGATCATTCCGGACTGGCCTGGGCTGCCGCCGAATATCGGCGCTTTTGCCACCTTGCGTAGCGGCGGCGCCAGCCAGGGGCCGTATGACGACGGCAACGGCGGCGGCGGCCTCAATCTCGGCAGCCATGTCGGCGACTTGCCGCCCGCGGTCGAATCCAACCGTGCGCAACTGGATGTCTTGCTGCCGGCGTCGCCGCTGTGGCTGGCGCAAGTCCACGGCCATCATGTGGTCGACGCCGGCGCTGCCGTCGCCGGCGTCGAAGCGGATGCCGCCATTGCCACCCGGGCCGGCGTAGTGTGCGCAATACAGACCGCCGATTGCCTGCCGGTCTTGTTTGCCGATATGAACGGCGCCGTGGTCGGCGCCGCGCATGCCGGCTGGCGCGGACTGCAGGGCGGGGTGCTGCAAAATACCGTGGCGCGCATGCGCGCCGCCGGCGCCGGGCCGATTGCCGCCTGGCTGGGCGCCGCCATCGGTCCCGAACGTTTCGAGGTCGGCGCCGATGTGCTGGCGGCATTCGCCGACGCGGCGCCGGCTGGCCAGGCAAGGCAGCAGGCCGAAGCCTGCTTTGCGCCGATCGCGCAGCGGCCGGGCAAATACCTGGCCGACATTTATCGGCTGGCGCGGCTTGCGCTGCGCTCGGCAGATGTGCAGAATGTTTACGGCGGCGGATTGTGCACGGTCAGCGACCGGAGTTTTTATTCCTACCGCCGCGACCATGTGACCGGCCGCATGGCTTCGCTGATCTGGCTGAAATGACCGGCGCAGCCTATGGTTTGGCTGATTCCGGTTTTTCTTGCGAAGCAGGTGTCTCGGCGATTGCTGCCGCGGCAGCAGCTTTTTGCTGCGCCGCCAGCCTGTTAGAATTTTCAGTGCGCTGACGATTTCTCTTGCGTTTCGGCGTGCCCATCAGGTATAAAACAATTGTCAAAGGAAAAACACCGTACAGTAAAAAAGTCATCACGCCGGCAACTGGAGTAGCCTCTGTAATTGCCATCATGAAGACAACGTAAATCCATGCGATGGCGACGATATGCATTTTGGTTCCTGCTCTAGAGTCAATCCGATAAAAGATACACGAAAATAAGCCAAAACAACGGTCACTGCATGAATACGCCTAATTTTTCCGTCTTCGATCCTGCCGCATTATCGCAACTCTCGCAGCAATTCAGTCAAGCCTTCAATCCCCAGTTCCTCCAGCAGCTCGGCCATATAGCCGACCCCGGCATGTTCCTCGGCTTCAATCCAGCCGCGCAAAACCAGAATGGCGCGGCGGGTTTCGGCGAGCTCGGCATTTCGCTCGATCCGGCGGTGCTGGAAAAGCTGCAGGCGGAATACACGGAGCAGCTGTCCGCGCTGTGGAAGGACATGCTGGCAGCGCGC
>Ga0182005_1000412_pt1 | contig 23172 bp, 16 predicted proteins | sample Sormic07211103_1_FD_123021 | JGI IMG/M metagenome (GOLD analysis project Ga0182005, IMG submission 123021) | Rhizosphere microbial communities from Sorghum bicolor, Mead, Nebraska, USA - 072115-103_1 MetaG | ecosystem: Host-associated > Plants > Roots > Rhizosphere | place: USA: Nebraska...
CCGGCCTGGTCGATCCATTTCATCACGGCACCCCCGTGAACCTTTCCGCCGAAATTCACATCCGATGGCTCTGCGAGAAAACGCAGGGTCACTGTGTTACTGATTGTTTCTGTCATAGTGCGCGATTTGAATATTGCCGGCAAGATACTCAATAAAAAAAAAGCAGCGCCCCCAAAATCCTGAGAGCGCTGCGAACTACAAACAAATTGATTACCGACGCTTGCCTGTCAGCAATCAGACATCATTATTTTCCAGTTAGTTGTCTTTGACTAAATAAGTAATGCCTGGGTTTAAAAATCTCCATTACCACCCTGGTCTTCTCCCTTCCTGCTTTCTTTCTTTTTACCCGTATCTATCTTTCCAAATCTCCAGCTCACATTGATCCTCGCCTCGCGGGTCGCTCTCTTCCTGTAATATTCCTGCTCTGAATATTCCGTATTGGTATAAGAAATACTTCTGTCCGTATTGAATATATCATTCACACCCAGGGACACCACCAGCGATCTGTCCTTCAGCAATTCTTTTCTAAGCGCAGCATCCACAGTGTATTTTCCCGCTCTTTCTCCCTGAGCCATAATCTGTTTGGACTCGTAGATACCAGTAACCTGTAAAGTCGTTCTGTATGGTAATTTATAGTTCGTATTGATCTTTCCAAAGAACACGAACCCGGAATTCGTCAGGTTATTCTGCAGGTTAGAAGCATTGATCTTCGTCTGCGCCATGTTCATATTCGTCGTCACATCCCAATCCTTTGTCAACTGGTTACGTACGGTGACTTCCGCTCCATATGCATTTCTCGTATCCGCATTGACCGGATACGTTAACACTACTTTCGATGGTGTCCCATTCACAGTAATTGTTGTATCAGAAGAATAATCAGTGATGGCATTCTGTGTATTACGGAAATAAAATGATACCATTACATTGTGCTTCCTGTTGAAATCTTTCAGGTAGCTGAACTCAAATGAATTTGTAAACTCGGGCTTCAGTGTTGGGTTACCACGACTCGCACTCTGAGCTGTATAATTCAGGTTAGGCAGCAGGTCACGGAACCACGGCCTGCGTACACGGCGTGTATAATTCAACTGCAACTCATGATCCCCTTTGAACTTCTGAGATAAAAACACGCTGGGAAACAGGCTAATAGGGTAGGTGATTTTATAGTTACTTTTGATCGTACTTGTCATATCACCACTGTAATAAGACTGTTCACCTCTCAGACCTCCCATATAACCAAAGTTGCCCAGTTGGCCGGAGTAACTGATGTACCCCGCATTGATGGTTTCTCTGTAATGGTAATTATTAGAGAGTGAGCTATCCAACACATAGTCTCCGGTAGCATTGTTGAGGCCCATGGTTCTCAGTGTATTATTAAAGATACGGCTGGTGGTGCGCAGACCTGCTTCAAACTTGGAGTTGTCAGACAGCGGATTTACATAATCAATTTGTCCGGTCATGTAGGTAGTATTCCCGCCACCATCAGCATATCTCTTTGCCGGTGCAATAGGTGTATCGATTGCAACGTGCCCCAAAGTATAATACTGCAATGCATAATTACTACCATCTTCGCTGGTCGCGTAGTTGTAGTTGAAGTCAGCCGTCAGCTCATGACCCTGTTTTGCAAAAGTATGTTTGTATCCCAGCTGACCCGCATAGTTTCGAAAGTTGTGGTTGTCGTTATCAATACCGGAGCCATATCTTACCTGCTCTTTGCCCGCATTGAGGTTGTAAAGCGTCAGGTTACTATTATCCTTGAAGTCACCGGCGTTGATGCTCCCTGCAATGGTGAAGGTGTTGCGGTTATCCATGAACCAGTCAAAACCGATACGGCCATACTGAAAACGACGACTCTGGTCTCCATTCTCGTACTGGTCCAGGTAAGTGGTGGTATCGGTACCGATGTTTTTACGGAACAGGTGTTCTTTAGAACCACCTTTACGGGTACGCACATTGTAACTCAGGGAGAGGTTAAACTTTTCGCGACGGATGCTAAAATCGAAACCGCCATTCGCACCACCCAGAGAGGAAAGACCAGCGTTCACTTGTCCGTTGATACCTGCTTTCCTGTTTTTCTTCAACACAATATTTAATATACCACTTACACCTTCCGCATCATATTTTGCAGATGGGTTAGTGATCACTTCAATATTTGCGATGGCATCGGCAGGAATCTGATCCATGGTAAGGGTAGTAGGGCGGCCGTCTACGAAAATGGTAGGAGAACCATTGCGTACGGTGACATTACCGTCAATGTCTACACTTACTGCGGGTACTTGTTTCAATACGTCGGTAGCAGTACCACCTACGCTGGAAATATTTTTTTCCACATTGAAAACGCGCTTATCAATTGCCATAGTGTAAGCAGGTTTTTCACCTACGATCTCTACAGCAGCTAACACTTTCGCGTTCGTGCCGAGCTTGATATTACCAACATCTATAATATTATTTTTCGATGAAAGGACAATTGCTTTATAAACGGTAGAATAGCCTATGAAATTTACTTTCACAAAATACTTTCCCAACGCAATTTCAGGAAAATTGAAATCACCATTTGGTTTGGAGAGCATACCAGTGACTACGCTGGAATCAACAGCACGGATGATGGCCACAGAGGCATACTCAATGGGAGCGTTGGTTTGCTCATCAATTAGTTTTCCCTGAATAGACCCATGTTCAGGGGATTTTTGGTCGGTTTGTTGAGCATAAGAAAATGATAGAAATGACAGCGTCATTCCCAGAAATAACGAGACAAATTTGTGCATGATCCAATAAACTTTTCTAATGTTAGCCTGTAACTGGAGCTAAAAATAAATGATTTATAAAAAGTTTCCTGTGATAATGGATGAATGGCGAACATGATTGATGTATCTTTACAGCCGGACCGTTACATTTTCGAATAGCAAATTTTTATGTCTAACGCCTACCAGCCAGATTGGGATTTATACACGTGTCACATTGATGACCACCCGGCCATTATAGGGCTAGACCTCGACCTACGGCGTTTCGCACCGCTGAACAGTAAACCGCATGCTATTTATGTGTCTGTATATTTGAATACTCCCCGGGCCGATGGGTTCCCACAGGGAGATGAGTTTCAAGTGTTGGGTGAAATTGAGGACAGCCTGGTCAAAGGATTGGAAACAAACCTGAATGCTCACTTTGTGGGCCGGACAATTTCTAACGGTGTAAGAGACTTTTACTTTTATACCGGTAACACAACTTTATATGATAAGCATATAGCCGATGTGATGATTGCCTTTCCGGAGTATCAGTATGATTTTGGATTAAAGGATGATCGTACCTGGGAATTGTATTTTGATTTCCTGCTTCCGGATAAAGTGGAAATGCAGCGTATCCAGAACCGTAAGGTGCTGCGTACCCTGAAACAACATGGGGATATTGAGGAAAAAGCCAGACACATTGATCACTGGATTTATTTCGCAACTGAAGAACACCGGGAGCTCTACTGGCAAAAGATCAGTAAGGAAGGGTTTGTTGTACAGCAGCGGAGTTTAAGTGGGAATGAGGAGCGACCTTATAGTTTGCATGTGTCCAGGCATGATCGTACAGATGAAGCCAGCATCAATGCTGTCGTACTTTTACTGTTCGAACTGGCGCAGGCCATTAATGCGGATTATAATGGGTGGGAAACTGTGGTAGTAAACAGTTAACCTGTTGCCGATAGTCCATTTTTGGATCAAATCGCTTATGTCTGTGGCATAAGCGATTTTTTCGCGCGTGTTGGTTCGCGATTTTTCTTTAGATTACAATCCTTAGACTACAACTGTTGTATACTCTTTGCTAAGGAAGGGCATATAACGAATTATACGAGTGGGAAATCGTTTCAAAATATTGTTACACTTTTTGGTTTGCTGTTACCTGACTATGCCGCTGATGATGCGGCATGCGTATGGGAGCACGGTCGTGGATAGAGGGGGAGCAGACACCGTCCCCACATCTCTATTCAAACCCCGCTCGCCGCTCGGCAGCCGTCTCTCAGACACTATCCCACTTCACCGTTATAAACATCCTGCCCCCGATACCATTTCTGCAAAGTTGTACAAACCCCTGGCAGATACTATTTCCGTACCGCTCTTCAAACCAAAGCAACCGGCCAAAAGCTGGTTCCATCGGGTTGCAGAATACCGGGACTCCCTGCGCCGTAAGAACTACCGCGATTCCCTGATTCGCACCATTACCAAGCAAAATGTACCGGAACCACCCGCTACAGACAGTAGTATCATCAAGAGTGAACAATACTTCATCCCTTTCACCGGAAGGGTGATCCGCGATATTTACTACAGAAAGGTAAACGTATTCGGCCCTCAGAACATCCGTGATACCGCCTTCACCACTACCATGAAACTCATTCAGCTGGCCAACCGCCTGCACTATAATACCGAAGAGTGGGTGATCCGGCAGGCATTATTCTTCAAATCAGGTGATACCCTGAACCCTTTCCAGATGTCTGACAACGAGCGTTACCTGCGTAGCCGTCCCTACATGCAGGATGCCCGATTATATATTATCAATGCCGGCGCCTCCCCCGATTCCCTGGATCTGCTGGTGGTGACCAAAGACGTATACGAATACGGTATTGACATCGGCGAAGCCAGCACCTCGGCCGTGAGAACCACTATATATAATAATAACCTCTTTGGCGCCGGACAGGAGCTACGCGTAGGCGCCTACTGGAAAAACAGCTACAACCCGCCCTGGGGATCGGAAGTGAAATATACCAAATACAACGCGCTTGGAACTTTTGCCGACGTGTCACTGGGATATACGACCCTGAACAATTACTTCCCGCTGGATACCGGGGTATTTGAAGGAGCTTATTATGTCAATCTCAACCGCCCTCTGTATAACTCCTCGGCAGATTGGGCAGGCGGTATCGCTTACAGAAACAGCTATGCCATCAATGCCCAGGAACGCCCGGATTCCGTCTATAGGGATTACAGGTACGAATTGCTGGAGGTGTGGGGAGGTTACAACCTGATCAAACAGGACAAACATCACTTAAACAACCAACGCCCTAATCTGGCACTACTGTTCGGCCACTCCAACCAGATCTTCCTGAAACGACCCTGGCAGGAAAGGTATAAGCTGGACCCCGTGTATAATAACCACAGGTATTACCTGGCTCAGGCAATTGTGTTCAGAAATGAGTTCTTCAAATCCACTCATTTTTTTGGGTTTGGCAGAACAGAGGATATTCCGCTGGGGTATAGTGCCAGTTTCACCTCCGGGTGGGAAACCTGGAAAGGGCGTACCCGTGGATATGCTGGGTTTGAGGCACAGAAATTCTGGGCTACGAGGTTGAAAGGGATTTTTAATGCCCAGGTAGGTGTGAGTACCTTTTACCAGGACGGCAGGTCTGAAGATGCCGTCATTCATGCCAAAGTTGAATATTATAGCCGCCCATTCCGGTTTGTCGGCGGCAGATTAAGAGAGTTTGCCTATTTTGACTACCTGGGTAACCTGAATCCATATTTCTATAAGCCGTTGCAGATAAATATGGAACATGGGGTGTATGGATATAAAAATGTACCACTTGCAGGTATGCAGCGCATGAATATCAGGTCCGAGACGGTGTTTTATAGTCCGTGGAGGATACTGGGTTTTAAGTTCAACTGGTATACAACGCTGCAGGCGTCGCAAATAACTATCAATAGTAATAATATATTCAAGAACCCGATCTATGGTGGGGTAGGGTTGGGTTGCAGGATCAAGAATGAAAACCTGCCTATCAATACCCTGCTGATAGATGCGAATTATTTCCCGAATGCACCGTATCCGGCAAATCAGATCTATTTTGAAATTACGACTACGGTGGATTTCAGGTTTGATATCTTTACGCTGAAGATGCCGAATTTCTTAAATTTCAGATGATTTTCTCATTTGGATGAATTAGACCTTTTTTCATTTAAAATTTCATACTAATCATCCAAACGCCCAATTGCTATCCTTACTTCCCATATGATTTTCTCATTTGATAAATAAGGTCATTTTCATTTAAGACTTCCTCCTAATCATCCAAACGCCCAATTGCTATCCTTCCTTCCCATATGATTTTCTCATTTGATAAATAAGGCTTTTTTCCTTTAAAGCCTCACTCAATTCATCCAATCTCCCCAATTGATCGCTTCAAAGTAATAATCACCAGCTTCGACGTCGGTGTATTACTCCTCTCCGCCACACTATCCAATGGCACCAACGCATTCGCCTCCGGAAAATAAGTAGCCGCACATTGATCCGGGATATCGTAAATTACCACCAGAAAATTCCTCACCACCCTTTCTACTCCCCCAAACTCATTGAACAAGTCCACCTTATCTCCACCTTTTAACCCATGCTTCGCCGCCTCACCTTCATTCATAAGAATCACACGCCGCTCCTGATAAATGCCTCTATACCTGTCATCCAATCCATAAATCGTGGTATTGAACTGGTCATGACTCCTAATCGTCATCATCATTAGCTCATGCTCTTTCAACGCATACCGGGTCACTGGTGCCACGTTGAAATTTGCTTTCTGATTAGCCGTATTAAACCTTCCTTCCCGGGCGCCATTCGGCAGGTAAAACCCTCCCGGATGCCGCACCCGCTGGTTATAATTATTGAACCCCGGAATCACTCTTTCCAGGTCATCCCTGATATAATCATAATGCTTCTCATATTTCGGCCAGTCTACTACAGTCCTGTCCTTCAACGTAGCCATGGCGAGCCTGCAAACGATCACCGGCTCACTCAGCAACTGATCTGAAACCGGTGTCAGGTTCCCCTTAGACATCTGCACTACGCCCATTGAATTTTCACAGGTCACAAATTGCCGTTCGCCATTTTGAATATCCTTATCACTACGTCCAAGTGTTGGCAGAATAATGGCTTCTTTTCCACATACCAGGTGACTTCTGTTCAGTTTTGTCGATACATGCACCGTCAGGTTACAATTGCGTAATGCGCTGGCTGTCTGCACCGTATCCGGCGTGGCTGAAAGGAAATTGCCACCCATAGCGAAGAATACTTTTCCTTTTCCATCCCGCATAGCCCGGATGGCAGCTACCACATCCCAACCATGTTCCCTTGGCGGGTTGAATCCATATACTTCCTGAATTTTGTCCAACAATGCCTTCGGGGGTCTTTCAAAGATGCCTACGGTACGGTCACCCTGCACATTGCTATGTCCACGAACGGGGCAGGTACCGGCACCGGGTTTTCCAATGCTGCCTTTCAGCAACAACAGGTTGACGACTTCCCGGATGGTATCTACCGCATTTTTATGCTGGGTCAATCCCATGGCCCAACAGGCAATGATCTTCTTTTTATGCACCAAAGCCTGCACCGCTTTGTGAATCAGGTCAATTGGAACGCCGCAGTCCTGCACCAACTGATCTAAGTTTTGTTCTTGTAAATGAGCAATATAGGCCTCATATCCGCTGGTGTTATCCTGAATAAACGCGGGGTCGAACACGGTGCCGGGTGCTTTCTGTTCTTCCTGTAAAAGCAGGAGGTTAATGGCTTTGAGCAAAGCCATATCTCCATTGATTTTCACCTGCAGGAATATATCTGTAAGATGGCTATCGATATGGAGCATGCCCTTTACTGTCTGCGGATTCATGAACCCCAGCAGCCTAGTTTCTTTCAGTGGGTTTGCGGATATAATGGTCACGCCTTTCGCCTTTGCTTTTTGCAAAGCATTGAGCATACGGGGGTGATTGGTACCCGGATTCTGGCCCAGGATGAAAATCACCTCTGCCTCATACAGATCATCCAGCGTCACAGAACCTTTACCGATACCGACAGCATCATTGAGGGCAACACCACTGGATTCATGGCACATATTGGAGCAATCGGGCAGGTTGTTGGTGCCGAATTCCCTTACAAATAACTGGTATAGAAAAGCCGCTTCATTGCTGGTACGGCCGGAGGTATAAAAGATGGCTTCGTTGGGAGAAGAAAGGGCATTGAGATGGGTGCCTATCTTTTGAAACGCCTGCTCCCAGCTGATGGGGGCATAGTGCGTTGCCCCTGCTGCCAGGTACATGGGCTGTGCTACACGACCTTTTTTACCGATTTCGTAATCGGTGAGTTCGGCTAATGCTGCTACGCTATTTTGAGCGAAGAAGGTGGCGTCCAGACGTTTAGTGGTCGCTTCTTCAGCGATTGCTTTGGCGCCGTTTTCACAGTATTCGGCAATGCCGGATCTTTCATCGTCAGGGTCGGGCCATGCACAACCGGGACAGTCGAAACCATTTTTTTGATTCATGGCATTTAAGGCTTTCAATCCCCTGATGGCATCCATTTCTGATAGAATATGCTGCATGGCGTGGAGTACGCCGGATAGACCTGCGGCAGTTGTTTTGGGTTTGCCAAGGCGAAAGTGCCCGGTGAATGTAGCCGGATTTTCGGCGTTAGGAAGGTTATCTGTTTGGTGCGACGGCGACTGTTTCATGTTACTGGTTTTTGGATATTTCCTCTGCATTTCCATTTTCAATCCAATCAGCACAAATCCTGGTTATCAACGATTCTTAGTTTTAAATTGCGGCTTTATCATACGCTTGTTCCTGTTGGATTTTTCCTCTGCAATTCCATTTTCTATCCAATCAGCACAAATCCTGGTTATCAACGATTCTTAGTTTTAAATTGCGGCTTTATCATACGCTTGTTCCTGTTGGATATTTCCGCTGCATTTCCATTTTCAATCCAATCAGCACAAATCCTGGTTATCAACGATTCTTAGTTTTAAATTGCGGCTTTATCATATGCTTGTTCCTGTTGGATTTTTCCTCTGCAATTCCATATTCAATCCAATATACAAATCCTGGTTATCAACGATTCTCTACCTTAACATGCGACTTTATTGTTCATGCTGGATTTCTTTCCTTTAAAATGCAACTTTTCCCTCTCCGTGATAAATATTAAACCGCCCTTCTCTCAAAAACCCAATTAACGTAATATCCCATTCCTTCGCCATCTTCACCGCCATACTACTCGGTGCACCTACCGCTGCAATTACCGGGATACCTGCCATGGCCGCCTTCTGAATCAATTCAAACCCCACACGGCCACTGAGCAATAATCCATATTGACTAAATGGAAGTTTCTCCTTTAATGCCGTGCCGATTAATTTATCCACTGCATTATGCCTCCCGATATCTTCTCTTAAAAACAATAATTCCCCTTCTGTGTTAAATAATGCAGCGGCATGCAAGCCACCTGTATTATCAAATACCGCTTGTTGCGCTCTTAGTTTCGCAGGCAGGTTGTAAAAAATTTCCAAAGGGACCTTTATATCAGTATAAGTTCTTTCCACGGGGGCAAAAATCGCTTCCAATTCCGTCTTTCCACAAACGCCACATCCTGCATTAGCTAAAAAATTTCTTTGTGCGGGTTGTAATGATGGGGTAACTCCCGGTTGCAGGGTAACAGTGGCTACATTATCATAATAAGAGATCGATTGTATGGCAGCATATTGGGTAATGATCCCCTCAGTAAATAAAAAACCGGCGGCAAGTTCTTCATCCTGACCCGGCGATCGCATGGTCACAGTGATGCTTTGTTGCTGATGGCCGTGTACCAGTCGGATCTCGAGTGGTTCCTCGGCAGCCAGTGCATCTTCGGTAGCTGTAACAAGTGTATCCGTTACTCTTGTAATGTGCGCGTAGGAAATAGCTGGATTTGACATAGTCTGAATACTGAATTGCTTAAAATTAAACCAGAATTCCATAGGAATTCCTGCTAAGCTCCTCCTAAGTTACACAAACTTCACCTATCCCTTACCAACCCTTCAGCCTTGGTACGTTTTTTCGTACTCATTTTGTACATTCGGACCAAATTAATCAAAAACAATCTATATGCGTTGGCAAAACAGACGACTCAGCGATAACGTAGAAGATCGCCGCGGCAGTGGCGGTGGTGGCGGAGGCGGTATCAGAAACCTGGGTATCGGGGGCGTCATTATCATCGTTGTCCTGGCACTCATTACCAAACAAAGCCCCACTCAACTGCTGAACAAGGTATCTCAGAGTACCGGCGGCAACACTGAGCAAACTACTACTTCCCAGACTGTCACTACCGGCAGTGATGAGGAAGCGCGTTTCGCATCTACAGTACTGGCAAATACAGAAGATGTATGGACAGAACTGTTCAAAGAAATGAACAAGGAATACCAGGCACCTAAAATGGTGTTATTCTCAGATGTGGACCAGTCAGGATGCGGCACCGCCCAATCAGCGATGGGCCCATTCTATTGTCCTGCCGATGACCGGGTTTATCTCGATTTGTCTTTCTTCAATGAAATGGAGCAACGCTTCAAAGTAGTGGGCGATTTTTCCAAAGCATATGTGATTGCGCATGAGGTAGGTCATCATATTCAAAATCTGCTGGGCATCAGCAGAAAAGTGCAGGCAATGCGCTCACAACTGAGTGAAACGGAATACAATAAACTCTCTGTAAAACTGGAACTGCAGGCAGATTTCCTGGCGGGCGTATGGGCGCACCATGCGCAGAAAATGGATAACATCCTGGATCCGGGAGATATTGAAGAGGCGTTGAATGCTGCAAGTGCCGTCGGGGATGATAAATTGCAGGAAGCTGCGAATGGACGGGTAGTACCGGATGCTTTTACACATGGCACTTCTGCACAGCGCATGCGTTGGTTCAGGAAAGGATTTGATACGGGAGATATTAAGCAGGGAGATACTTTCAATGCCGCTAATTTGTAATGCAAAGCTGATAATTAAGACGGTACTTTCAGCACAGGTAATTTGTAACTGAAACGAATAATAAAAACATTCAGGAAAGCGGGAATTCACCCACAGGAATGAAAATCCATTTTCAGAAAAAAAGGAGATTACGTTTTAAAACAGTAATCTCCTTTTTTTATTGATATCTGATTATCCGCCTTCACAACTAATGCGAATAATCTCTCGACGTCTGCAATATAATCGTCATACCCGGCATATTCATCTCTTCCTCCTCCGACAATGGCAGCGTAAAATGAAAACTAGTCCCCTTATCCTTATTACTATGGAACCAGATCTGCCCGTTATTCCGCAGAATAAAATCCTTCGACAACGGCAACCCTAACCCACACCCTTTCTCATTCTGCGTACCCGTCGTAGAATAATAAATATTCGAAAACACCTTCGACTGATCTTCTGCCGGAATGCCAATTCCATTATCCTTCACTATCACCTCCACCTTATCAGGCAATAACTTATAATCCACCGTTATAATCCCATTCTTTGGGGTAAACTTAATCGCATTACTAATCAAATTCCGCAACACCATCCTGATCATATCCTTATCCGCATACACATGAATCACCAGCGGTAAATAATGTGTTAACTGGATATTTTTCTGCCTCGCCAGCGTCTGCAACAATTCAAACTCACTATTCAACAACGCCGTAATATTAAAATCATCCGCCATCACCCGGATCCCCTTCATCTGACTATTCGCCCATTGCAACAAATTATCCATCATCGCCGAAGTATTCTTCATATCCCGCCACAACTCATCTACGAACATTTTAAATTGCTCCTGCGACATCTTTTCATCTCTCAGCAAAAACAACATCCCTTCCAGGATCCCTAATGGTGCCCGCAGGTCATGAGAAATCACAGAGAATATTTTATCCTTCACCTGGTTGCCACTTTCCAACGCAGCATTCTGATCCAGGATGATCTGGTTCTGCTGCTGTACCCGGCGGTTCCGGCTATTCAACTGACCATACAGGTCCTGTTGCCTTTTGAACACCCGGTACAATAACACCGTGATCGTGGCCAGTGCCAGGAACAACCCCGTACACAGAATCACAAAGATCTTTTGTTGCCGGATGGTAGACAGATGCAGCAATTGTTCCTTCTTCAGTAACTCATTCTCATGCTGCTTCTTTTCCGACTCATATTTCTCCTTCGAATTTGCAATGAATTTCGATTTTTCCGTACTAAAGATCTCTTCACTCAGTGCCTGAAAATCTTTATAATGCTCCAGCGCCTGGGCAAAATTCCCCTTTGCAGAGTCCAGCATGGAACGATACTTATAATAGATCATTTCATTCCGGGCATTCTGCATACTATTATTCAATTGCTGCGCATTTGCCAGGTTTTCTTCTGCCGCCGAAAAATCTTTCAGGAAAGTATTCGTCTGGGCCAGGTTCAGGTAAGATTTGACCACTCCCTGCACATTGTCGGACTCTTTGTAATACTGGGATGCCATGGTATGATAACGAAGCGCCTCCCGGTATTTGCCTTTTACCAGCAATACCGTTCCGATATTTTCATAAGCGTAGGCCAGTCCCCGGTGGTCGTTGAGGGCCAGCTTGATCCTTTCGGAAGCATAAAGAAAGTGAAGGGCAGAATCCCATTCCTTCAGCACCATGTAACTGGTGCCAATTCCGTTCAGGGTTTTTCCAATTTCGGCCTGATCATTTCCTTTCTGCTTGATTGCCAGGGCTTTCTTCTGGTAGATCAAACCCTGCCTGGGCTGCTGTTGCTCGATAAAAATATTGCCCAGATCCGCATTGAGAATGCCGGTGGCTTTGAGATCTTTAAGCTTCTCAGCCAGTTTCAGGGCTTCCAGCGTGAGGTCGGTCTGTTTTTCCAGGTTGCCTTTGGCATTTTCGGCCAGGGCCTGGTTGCGGAGCGCCCATAGCTTACCAGGCAGATAGTTCAAACTATCGCTGATATGAAAGGCCTCTTTTGCGTAAGTCTCTGTCAGGGAAGGTGCCTGCGTAAAGAGATAACGACTTAATTGATTGAGGATGTTGACACGTGTAGTATCTTTTAAGGGGTGAGCGGCCAGCACTTTCGTCAAACTATCAGTCACTTTTGACTGCGCAATACATGCCACCGGCTTCCTAAAGAACAATGCCAGCATCAATATCAATATGGTGTAGAGGGCAGATTTCCTTCTCTGCCAGTAAATTTTCATTGTCGGCACAAATAATATACTTAGGGTAACCTGAATGCGGGCTAAAATTATAAAAAAATACGATGCAAAGTATATTTACTGGAATCGTTGTAACTTTCCGCCCATGAAACCGACAGTAACCATAGAATATTGCCCAAAATGCGGTTGGCTCATGAGAGCAGCCTGGATGGCACAGGAATTACTCACCACGTTTGCAGATGACCTGGAAGGCGTGACCTTAAAACCCAGCGCAATCGGCGGTAGTTATATTATTTATGTGAACAACGAGGTGCTGATGGACCGTAAGGTGCTCGAACATTTCCCTGAAATTAAAGAAGTAAAACAACAAGTACGGGACAAGATAGCTCCAGAGAAAAGCCTGGGTCATTCAGATAGAAAATAAGATGGTATTAAAGACGCGTTTACTCTCTGGTACGGCTATATTATTATTGTTATGTGGATCCTTGAAAGCACAGGATGATAAGGCCATTGTCATAAAAGATACTTCTACAGTACATCATGATACTACTGTAGTGCATAAGAAAAGCTTTTTTCCATTGCCTGTATTGGGCTATTCTCCTGAGAAAGGGTTGGAAATTGGCGCTGCTATGTTGTATTCATTTTATACGGATAAAAATGATCCGGTACTCCGTAATTCTACGATTAGCCTGATTCCTTCGCTAACGACCAAGAGTCAGTATAAGATTGAATTGAAGACGGATTTCTGGACGGATCATAATAATTACCATTTTAAAAGTAGTCTCAGGTACCACGATTTTCCGATTTATTTCTATGGTATTGGGGATACTACTCACAAGGCGGATGGAACTTTGTTAGGGAATCGGCGGTATAAGGTGTTGTTGGAAGGGGAGAAGCGGCTCAGCGGGCATTTTTACGCGGGGTTGTCTTTACAGTACCAGCACGATGCATATCAGGCGAATGAGCAGAAAGGGATTTATCCCGGTATGTCATTGGCTGATAAAGATGGAGGGTATGTGACGTTCATAGGAGCAACGGGAATTTTTGATAACCGTGATAACCAGAATTATACACGCACGGGTTCGTGGGTAAGGTTGAATGTGGCGTATGCGCCTGCATTTTTAAGTAAGCAGACGTTGTGGAAAATTGATGCGCAGGCGAAGCATTTCGTGCCTATTTCCCGTAAGAGTACGCTGGGGGTGAATGGGTTATTTAATTCATTGCAGGGAAGTGTGCTGCCGTTTTATTTATTGCCAGAGATGGGGAATGACCTGATGATGCGTGCGTATTATACAGGCCGTTACCGGGATCAGAATTATTTGGCGTTCCAGGCGGAGTATCGCTACTTTTTAGATCCGAAAATCCCGGTAAATATCTGGTTTTTGCATATGCAGCCGAAGTTTGCGCTGGCAGCGTTTGGTGCTACAGGGGCGGTGTTCAACAATCATGATATTGGTGTGGATCATTTTAAACCGGCTTATGGAGCGGGTGTGAGATGGTTTTATGATGAGGGGTCTAAGCTGACGATCAGGATAGATTATGCCTGGGGTGAGAAACGGGCAGGAGAGGAGCGGCAGTCAGGGTTGTATCTGTCACTGGCAGAGGCGTTTTAAAGATAGGAGAATGAATAAGTTTTTTGGGGGAGTCCAATATTTTATAAATATTGGACTCCCCTGTTTTATTTGCCTGAGAGGATGTTTGAATAGGATCAGCTTCCTGTTCATTTTTCCTTTCGATAACATCCCCATCCATTCAATATGATTTTTTTTAATCCATAAAAAAACATTAAATTCATAAACACGTTAGTTTTTACCCAAATTGTTCCACAAAAATGAAAAACTTAACCCTGTTTACCACGTTATTTCTGACGGTAGCAAGCTCGTACACCTTACACGCGCAAGATCAGAAAATAACAGCGCCCTCAAAGTTTTATGTCAAAGTAGCTGGTGGTTATTTCTTCAGTGTTTTTCCTGGTGAGTTTCCCAAAGTGGGGCCATATGAGCCGCATGATGAGCAGAAACAGTACAATTCGTCCACAGGAACGACAACCACGGTCTCGGAAAAGGTCCTGACGGGATCCTATGGCGCAGGCAGCAGGGGAGGCATCTCCTTCGGCTGGAATATCAATCAGTACATTGCTGTGGAGGCAGCGTTCAATTATTATCACAGTAAGAAAAACCTCATGACCCGCGAGGTAACGGTGTTGGCTGGTTCCAGTACGGAGCTGGGCAAGATTGAATCTCATGGTTATGTGAATGCGATTGATTTTGCACCTGCTGTGGTGATTCATCCGGGATTTGCGAAAGCGGATCCGTATGTACGTGTTGGATTGGTTGTGCCCTTATGGGGTGAATTGAAAATCCATACAGATGCGAATCAGACCGGATCTGCGGTGGTAGGTGGTTCGCCGGTGGTGACCAAGACGACGATATCGCGGGATGAGCGGGTTGATCCGAATGTGACTGTTGGTTTCCAGGGGGCTTTCGGAGTTGTATTTCCGGTGGCTGCCAAGCTGGATGTATTTGTAGAGACGGAGTATCGTAATATTCCGGTACGTAGTAAGAAAAAGGAAGTGACTGCGTATGATGAGACTACGAATATAATCAGCGCAACTACGGGTCAGACGATTGCTACGCAGCATCGTGGGCTGGATGATTTGTCTACGGCTGAAAGTCATACGGAGTATCAGTCTACGCTGGATCAGAATTCAAATACGCCGGTGAGTCAAAGTGGTGCGAAGGTGACTTATAAGGATGATAATAAGCCGTCGAATGACTTGAAGTCGTATATTAATATTGGCGGTTTGGGAGCGAATGTCGGGTTGAGATGGAGGTTTTGATGAAGGAATGCGGTTTTCGTTTTGCGTTGATCGTTGTTTGCGATTTGTAATTTTTTAAAATGGCATATCTTGCCAGTGCGGCGCCCCAGGCGCAAAAAAATAAGCTTCTGCCATTGGTAGAAGCTTATTTTTTGCAGTTGTATTGCCGGGTGTTTATTGTATGGTATTCATCAATAATAATCCAGTTATCAATATTATAGTACAGTAGGTATATTTATTGAATCCGTTCTCTTATTTAATCAGACTATTCACCATTTTAATAAGATCCGCCTTCAGGTTATCATCGATAATATTTCCATTCGCATCCATCTTCGTACGTACGGTAGGTATAGTCAGTATCGTATCCTTTGTAATTGTCGCTGTCATCACTTTTAACGTCTGTACCAAAGATGCATTTGCTTTATCACCACCTGTCATCATAGGTGACGCACTGATCACCGCTGTTGGTTTATCTACAAATTCTCCGCTGGAAACAATCCAATCCAATGCATTTTTCAATACACCTGGTACCCCAAAAGCATATTCCGGCGTACAAACAATCACTGCGTCGGCAGCCTTGAGCTGTGCCCGCAAATCTGCTACGGTAGCAGCCGGCGAGGCGCCTTCGCCATCCAGCTCAGGACTGAAATAAGGGAGTTTATCTAAACCTTCGTATAAAGAAAATGAAATATTGTGCCACGCTGCAAGTTGCGGGATGGCTCTTAAAATATTTGTATTTGTTGATGTTGGGCGCAGACTGCCTGAAATACACAAGATCTTTTTCATACCTGACGATTTTGTCGCGTGACAAATGTAAGGCTTAGAATGGATTAGGGGAGTGGTCTGGTAATTAATTTTATCTCATCCGCCCAATAGTAGCTGTTTTTCTGTTACATTTCCCGGCAAGTCAACCGCTGACACCACAATTTTCCAGATAACCGGCACATTTACTATTTTATAATACCAATCCACACCATTTCTACCTAATACAGCCTTTCCCCGTTCCTGAATTTTTTCCTGCACATCCAGCACTATTACTTCCACTTCAGCCACCCTGAATTCATCCCTTGCAGTCACGATCACCGTGTCATCTTTCAGCTGCACATTTTGTACTTCGGGCGATTTATAGGCGTCTTTAATCGCCATATTATATGCATTCTGCCCGGGGCCGGCTTTAGACTTATAGAAAGCCTTTAACTCAGGGTCCTTCAGCATTGCCTTCGCATAAGCGGCCGCAACTTCCAGCTTTTCCCGGGCTGCCAGCTGTTTCTTTGTAGGTTTCTTTCTTGATTTAGCGCGTTTTTTAGCCATGATAATCTGGCCATTCCGTTCGTAAATCGTGATTTCATCGCCAAGCGTACCACGAACGGCTTGCAGGAGTAAACTATCTTTTACAAGGGCCATAACAAACAATTTTAAGGTTATAAAACAATGCAATAACAATATAGCGATTAATATGCGTCTTTAACCCAGCTATAATGCCAAATGAGTATTAATACGCCACAAATTTATTACCAAATGTGCACCTCAATATCCAATCGATATACAGGTGATATTTTGATGTACTTATGGTGAACTATTGATGAACTGATAGCATTGAGGATGCACTATATCCAGATTATTTAAGTCAATGATAACAATTCGCAGTATGCATATTTACCTTATAGAAGTGGTTATTTATCCTATACTCCTTTTTACCTATAATTTATATTATGTTAAATAGAATATTCTGACAAACGATTGATCTTGTCCCCTTTATACCTTATATTAACTTGATTGCAGTCATCACAACCTCGGTTCTTTGTCTCAATGCAAATTACCGTGTTGCGTATCGGGTACGAACAGTAGAAAAAAGATAAATAAAAAAACGGGCTGCTTTCCAATGAAAATGCAGCCCGCTAAAAACTTACGATTGTAATGAGTAAATGGTATTGGAACAGGATTCGACCCTAACCGGAAAATATCCACCGTATCAACGCAACAGAATTCGATCCTACCCGGAATATTTGCATCTCATTTATTTACCAGGATTTCGTCCAATCCATAATATCTACACCCCATCTTATTACCAGAATTCCATCCTAACCCAAACATATTCTCCCCCTATCGACTATACCTGATCTTTTCCGGCTTCGTCCCCGTTATAAATTGTATCATTTCATTAAAACATTCATTATGCGTAAACAATCCAAAATTTGCCCCATACACCATCTGCCGCTTTTCCTGTTCACTCTTCTCATCGGCAAAAGCCTCTCTGGCACTGAACTCCACCACATCCCCCTTTATATATATCCGCATCACATACACCATATTCTGCACATTCTTTTCCTCCGTCGTTATAAAATGAAACTCCCTGTTTATTTTATCCGGCGTATAACCCTCCTCCAGTAACTGCCGGCATATATACGTAAACAACTCCTCCCCCTGCAGGGAATAAGCCGCCATAATTTTCTGCGCCCCTTTGAACGGCGCATCTTCTACCTGTACCGTTTGTCCAAACGTAACGCTACTGAATAAGATAAACAATGATAATAATAAATATCTCATTTGAATAAATTTGTGTTTCTTCTTTCTGAGTCTAACCCAATTTAACATTTTTTAAACTTTCCCTCATAGGTTACTTTTCGCATTTCCCAGTATAAAAAGAAAACACATTTCTTATGCGTCCTTATCGTTACCTGGTGGTCCCCGCCATGACCCTCTATGCCTGCTCCGCAGGAAATACAAGCTACGAAAGCACCTTAGACAGCGCCGTAGCCTCCGAACATTCCAACTCCTACACCAAAGCCGTAGATGCTGCAGCGCAGACTGGTGAAGAAGTACCCGCCCTCAATTCTCCGTCACGTAAACACGTGAGAACCGCGGATATCAATGTTCGTGTAGCCAATGTATTTAGTGCTGCTACTACGCTCGAACATGTTACCAAAGGATTGGATGGTTACGTAGTAGAAAGCACACTCTCCAACGAAATGGGCACTTCGCAGGATTTACCTTATTCCGGTGACTCCATGAAGCATGTACAGCTCTATACCGCCATCGCCAACCTTACCCTGAAAGTGCCTGCTGCACAGCTGGATTCACTGGTGAGTACACTGAATAATGTAGCGACTTTTGTAAGCACACGAACAATGAAAGACGATGATAAAACGCTGGAATACCTGAAGAATTTCATGAAAAATGAAGAACCAATCACACCTGTAGCTGTCACAAAAAAATCAGACCCTTTGCAGACAGCCAATTACCAGGAGAGTAAAAAGGACGAGGTGATCGATAGGAAGATTTCCAACTTCGCCATCCTGGATGATGCCAATTTTGCAACGTTAACGGTGCAATTATCCCAACCCCAACAGGCAGATGTGCAGATCGTGGTAAACCCTGAAAGCGTGACCCGTGCGGGGTTTGGAACAGAGCTGTTGACGGCTTTTTATACCGGTACAACAGCCCTGCGTAATGTGTTTTTGTTTTTATTGCAGTTATGGCCCTTTGTATTGTTGACTATCGCGGGCGTACTTGGGTATAAGAAGATAACGGCTCGTAAAGTAGCAGTCAAAAGTAGTGCTGAATAATCACCACACCCTGGTAAGGAAGCAACAGGCAGGTAAACACGACACCCATCATTTCACTAACGCATCAAACAAAACCTCTGCCGGATGCATCGCCGTCTTCCCGGTCCCATCCAGGATCTGATGACGACAACTCGTACCTGGTGCAGCTATTATCACATCCTCATTTTGACTCCTTACAGCAGGAAACAACACTAATTCCCCGATCTTCATCGACGTCTCGTAATGATCTTTATCAAAGCCAAATGATCCCGCCATTCCACAGCAACCGGAATTAATCACCGTTGCCTCATAATGCGCCGGCCATGACAGCACCTTCTTGATATAATTGACCGAAGACAACGCCTTCTGATGGCAATGTCCATGGATCATAATCTTGCGCGCATCCGTCCTGAAAGACGATTTCAGTATACGACTTTCATCCATTTCTGCTGATAAGAACTCTTCAAACAACCGAACTCTGGATGCCAGTTTTTTCGCCTTCTCTTTCAGTTCACCTGAAAGCAGATCAATATACTCATCCCTGAAAGTGAGGATGGCAGATGGTTCCAGCCCTATCAAATAATGTGGCTGGTCTATCAGGAATGATAATAGCTGCACATTTTTTGTCGCAATTGTCTTTGCTCTTTTTACAAGCCCTTTGGATAAATGCGTACGACCGCTTTCTATATGATTGGGTATGATTACCTCGTAATCCAGTGCTGTCAACAGTTCTATACAACGCTGTCCGATATGTACATCATTGTAATTGGTAAATTCATCACAGAAGAGATATACCTTATGCGTGAACGTTTTGCCGGCCTGTTGCTTCCTGAATTGCTTATACCACGCGCGTAATGTTTGCGGTTGTAACGCTGGCACATGCCGCTCTGGCGCCATGTTCATCATCTTCTTCAGCATCCCGGAAGTGAATTTATTGGAGAAGGCGAAGTTGTATAATCCAGGTGCGAGTGATGCCATTTTACTCAGGAAAGGAAACTCTCCTATCATGCGCGCTTTCAGCGGCGTACCATTGGTATCGTAATGTTGCTGCAGGTACTCTGCTTTCAACTTGGAAACATCCACACTGGACGGACATTCTGCTTTACAACCTTTACAGCTCAGGCACAGGTCCATCGCATGCCCGATCTCTTCGTGGTTGAAAGCCTGTGCGGTATTGTCCTGCGCCAGGAACTGGCGTAATACATTAGCCCTTGCACGTGTCGTGTCTTTTTCAAAACGGGTAGCCATGTAACTAGGACACATCGTACCGCCCGCGAAATGTGTTTTACGGCAGTCACCAGAGCCGGAGCATTTCTCAGCCAGTGATAAGATGCCGTTGGTGTCGGAGAAATCGAAGTAGGTTTTGATCTTACCACCTTTTGCCGGTTCCTTGAAACGGAAGAACTGATCCATCGGTGGCGGATCGATAATTTTCCCCGGATTGAACAGGTATTCCGGATCGTACAATTGCTTTACCTGTTTGCAATATTCATAACATTTTTCACCCATCATGAACCGGATGAATTCACCACGCAAACGGCCATCTCCATGTTCGCCACTCAGCGAGCCTTTGTACTTTTTTACAATGGCAGCAGTTTTCTCTAACACCTCGCGGAATTGCTTCCTGCCTTCTTCGACTTTCAAATTGATGATGGGTTCTACGTGCAGTTCACCGGCGCCTGCATGCGCATAGTAAGATGCCTTCAGCCCCATAGACGTGAGCATGTCCTGCAGGTCGTCGATGTATTCAGGGAGGTTTTCAGGCGCTACCGCACAATCTTCGATCAGGTTCACCGGTTGTGCATCCCCCTTGATATTGCGGAGTAAGCCGAGACCCGATTTTCGCAGGTTCCAGGCTTTGTTGATATCGTTGCCGCGCAGCAACGGGTAGGCATAGCCCAATTGCTTTGCTTTGACTTCGTTGATGAAGGCGCTGGTTTGTGCCTGTAATGCTTCTTCTGAATGACACATGAATTCCACCATCAGGATAGCCACTGGCTCCCCTTCTATAAAGAAACGGTTTTGCTGGTGCTCAGGATGACCTTTGGTAAAATTCATGATCACATCGTCTACCAGTTCTGAAGCGGTAACAGGGTGTTTCACCGCGATCAGGTTTACCTGCAACGATTCCTTTATGGAAGTACAGTGTACACATACCAGGCCGTTTACTTTTGGAGGTGCATCGAGCAACTTCAATCTGGCTTCGGTTACGAATGCCAGGGTTCCTTCTGAACCTGCAATGAGGTGAGAGAGGTTGAAAGCCGCGTTACCGCCGTAAGGCTGGGTATCCAGCAGGGCGTCCAGTGCATAGCCGCTATTCCTTCTTTTTACCGTGCGGGCGGGATAGCCATCCCTGATGGCCTGTTGATGTTCTTTATTGGAAAGCAGGGCGTGCATGGTTCTGTAAATGCTGCCTTCGAGGTTGTTGAGAAGCATTTTATGTTGTAAACCCTTTTCGTCGAGATCTTCAAAAGTGGTGGTTTCGCCGTTGCCCAGCACGACCTCTACTGAGACGAGGTTGTCGCGGGTGGCGCCCCAGACCATGCTGTGAAGGCCACAGGAGTTGTTCCCGATCATTCCGCCAATCATGGCGCGATTGGAGGTGGAGGTTTCAGGACCGAAAAACAGGCCATAGGGCTGCAGGAGTTCGTTCAGCACGTCCCGTTCGAGCCCTGGTTCTACCCGTACCCATTTCTCTTCTTTATTCACTTCCAGGAGGCGGTTCATGTACCGGGATACGTCTACAATGAGCCCCTGGCCTACTACCTGACCGGCGAGAGAGGTGCCCGCGGTGCGGGGAATGAGGGGGATCTTGTTGGTTTTGCTGAAGCGGATCAACGCGGCAATGTCGGATTTGTTTTTTGGCAGGGCTACACCAAGTGGGTATTCCTGATATACGGAGGCATCTGTCGAGTATGCCATGAGGATGGTACGGTCGAGAGAGTCATCTGAGAAGTAGAGATCGCCTGCCAGTTGTGGTTTGAGTTCCTTAAAAGCCTGCTTGAGTTGTTCCTTGTTCATACCGTAAATTTACAGCATACAAGTTAGAACATTCAGGCAGAAAAATGCAGGAAAGTTTGGGAAACGTGCAGAAAACGGCATTGGGGGAGGAATTTGGTAAGAAAACTTACTGCTACTGGGTACAATGCTAACCCTTGGACTAAATTTTCTCCTCAATCCTCCCTATCTTTACCCATCCCTAATATTCAAGTATGTATTGTCGTTACCTATATCTGTTTTTAATCCTTATCTGTTATTGTTCCATCGCATCCGCTCAACAATGCTCGCCAACCTTCCAGCAAGTCCTCTTCATTGACGGCGAATCATCCGCCAACGCTGTCATCTACACCCCTAACGAAGAAGTTGTTGCCGTCGGCAAACTCGCCCACGACGCCTTCATCCTTAAAACCGCCTCAACCGGTCAGGTCATCTGGGGGCATAGCCTCCAAAACGCTGACACCAGCATCCTCAATACTATAAAATTCACCTCCGACGGAAACTACATCGCCCTCGGTACCATCGCCCACCAACTCTGGATAATCAAAATAGACACCTCCGGACAACCTATCTGGACCCAAACCATCCCCATTGCCTCCACCCCTATAGCCGCAAAAGACATTATCGAACTCTCCACCGGAGGATTCGCCATCATCGCAAACAGCAACGATAGCACCATTACCTCCGACGGTATCGCAGCCCGTCTTGACGCCACAGGCAATCCCCTCTGGATCAAACAATTTGACGGAACCGGAGCAGATGGTTTCAACTATATTCATGAAGTAAACGGCCAATTGCTTATCTCCGGCTACATCACCGGAGACCTCAAAGACGCCTTTCTCATGAAATTAAATCTTTCCGACGGCTCTCCCATTTCCACCACTACCTACACCCGCAAACCCGGTTGGGATGAAG
>Ga0182005_1000415_pt1 | contig 23076 bp, 19 predicted proteins | sample Sormic07211103_1_FD_123021 | JGI IMG/M metagenome (GOLD analysis project Ga0182005, IMG submission 123021) | Rhizosphere microbial communities from Sorghum bicolor, Mead, Nebraska, USA - 072115-103_1 MetaG | ecosystem: Host-associated > Plants > Roots > Rhizosphere | place: USA: Nebraska...
TCCTCAGGGTGCGCTTCAGCACCAGTCATCCGAAAGATATAACGGACGAAGTGCTGCACATCATGGCAAAATACGAGAACATCTGCAATTACATTCACCTGCCTGTTCAAAGTGGCAGCAACAGGATCCTGCAGCTTATGAACCGTACTTATACCCGTGAATGGTATATGAAAAAAGTAGACCGCATCCGTGAAATACTGCCTGACTGTGGCATCTCTACCGATGTGATCACAGGCTTCTGCACGGAAACGGAAGAAGATCATCAGGAAACCATGGAAGTAATGGCCTATTCCCGTTATGACCTGGCTTACATGTTCTTCTATTCCGAGCGCCCGGGTACCCTGGCGGCACGCCGCTATCAGGACGATGTGCCTGAAGAGGTGAAGAAAAGAAGACTGGCTGAAGTGGTGGAACTGCACAGAGGTCAATCGCTGGCAAGTATGCAGCAGGATGTGGGTAAGACCTTCAAAGTGCTGGTAGAAGGTACTTCCAAAAGGTCAGAAGACCAGCTGTTTGGAAGAACCGGCCATAACAAGGTAATTGTTTTTCCTAAGGAGAATTACCAAAAATGTGACTACGTTTGGGTGAAAGTAGATAGCTGTACCTCCGGAACCTTAATAGGTACGCCAACAGGGAAAGCATAAGAGAAAATAAATTGGATCACAGCCGGGACTGACACAGTCAGCCTCGTAAATTAAGGATATGGATAACATACAGTCCATTAAAAACAGGTTTGGCATTATAGGAAATTCACCGGTACTCAACTATGCCCTGCAGGTGGCCGCCCAGGTGGCCAATACAGACCTGACGGTATTGATAGTCGGGGAAAGCGGCGTTGGTAAAGAAGTGTTTTCCAATATCATTCATTCATTAAGTGCCCGTAAACATAACCCTTTCATTGCCGTCAACTGCGGAGCTATACCCGAAGGGACAATCGATTCTGAATTGTTCGGACATGAAAAAGGTTCTTTTACCGGTGCAGTTGATAGCCGTAAAGGTTACTTCGAAACCGTAAGCGGCGGGACCATTTTCCTCGATGAAATAGGTGAAATGCCACTGGGCACACAAGCCCGCCTGCTCCGTGTATTGGAAACAGGAGAGTTTATCAGAGTGGGTTCTTCCAAAGTTCAAAAAACAGATGTACGCGTGATCACGGCTACCAACCGCGATCTGCTGGATCATACACAAGAGGGCAAGTTCAGGGAAGACCTGTACTACCGTTTGAATACGGTGCCTATCCGGGTACCGTCGCTACGCGACAGGAAGGAAGATATTCCACTGTTGTTCCGCAAGTTCTGCCTGGACTTCGCCGAAAGATATAAGACCACTTCTATACAGCTGGATGATGAGGCTCGTAATATCCTCGTCAACTATCAATGGAGAGGTAATGTACGTGAGCTGAAGAATATGGCAGAGCAGATCTCCGTACTGGCACATGATAAACTGATCACTGCCCAGGAATTGAGAAGATTCCTGCCGGAACAACCTACAACCACCCGCCTGCCTATGCTGGCAGCGCCACAGCCTAAGCCAAACGGCGACTTTTCGAACGAAAGGGATATTCTCTACAAGTTGTTCTTCGACATGAAGAAGGATGTGACAGAACTGAAGAAGATGTTCTTCGAAGTACTGCAGAATCCTAACCTGTCACATTCTGCATCGCCCAATTTTCAGGATAGCCATGTGCTGCACAGTTTTCATCCACAGCCAGAGGTGAATACAACTGTGACGCCTACTGCTATTTCCGCCTCACAACAACCGATCATCATTCAGGACAATAATAAGATAGACCACCACGAAGAAGTGGAAGAGACACTGTCCATTGCGGACAAAGAGAAGGAGCTGATTGTCAAAGCCCTGAAGAAACATAAAGGCAAGAGAAAAGATGCTGCGCTGGATCTGGGCATTTCTGAGAGAACGCTTTATAGAAAACTGAAGGAATACAACATTAACGAATAAAGTATGGCAATGACCAGATTATTTCAGGGGATAATGACCATCGGGCTGTTGCTGATGATGGGTGGATGTTCCGTTAAGTACTCCGCCAACGGAGCCAGTATAGATCAGGGAGCAAAAACCGTGAATGTACGATTCATCGAAAACAGGGCGCCGATCAATAACCCAACCCTGAGCCAGAACGTTACTGAGAAACTGAGAACGAAAGTAACTTCGCAGACCAGGCTGGTACAGGTCAACGAAGACAATACTGACTATGAGTTCAGAGGGAGTGTAACGGGGTATGCTTTCAGCAACGCCGCGGTAACCAATGTGGATAAAGCGGCTACTTCCCGTTTGACGGTTACCATTAACGTTACATTTGTAAAGCGGGTGGGTGATAAAAAAGGATGGACGCAGGCGTTTACCCGCTCGGCTGACTTTTCTGCCACGCAATTGCCCAGTGCAGTGGAAAACAGCCTGTTAGAAAATAATATCCTGCCTCAGATCGTGGATGATATTTTCAATAAGGCGTTTGCAAACTGGTAAAATGTAGCCTTCGTATTTAATTTTTTTTCATACTTTAGCAGCTATATGACCGCAAACAGGATCATTCAGCATATTTTCCAACTGCCTGATATTAAGCAGGTAGAAGAGCACAGTATAGATCGGATCATTTCACAATATCCGTACTTTACGGCGGCAAGGCTATTATTAGCCAAAAAACAATATACCGAGCAAAAGAATTTGCTGTCGCCGGCTGTAAAGAAGGCACAGCACTTCAGTAATAACATGCACTATTTTTATCGCTTTATCACGACGGATGAAGCGGTGGTGGCAGCGGCGGCTGAAGCGGCTGCATTTACAGCACCTTTGGATGAAATACCGGCTCACGAAGCACCTGCATTTGAGGCAGCTGTAGAAGAAACGGTCATGAATGAAGCGCCTGTAGAAACAGCGCCTGATTACGAAGCGGCTGCGGAGACAACATCGGCTTACGAAGCACCTGCAGAAACAATGCCTGCTTATGAAGCGCCTGCAGAAACAGCACCAGCTTACGAAGCGCCTGTAGAGACGACACCAGCTTACGAAGCACCGCAAGCTGCATCGCCACTGGTGGAAGAACAAGCAGAAATAATTACCTTCACCTCCGGGGATGAGCTCACTGTTACACCTGATAATGTGACAGTTGCGCCTGAACAAGCAATTACACAAGAGCAAATAAAAGAAGAAGAGCAAGAGATGGTACCTGAACCGATTATTGTAGCGTCCGACCTTCCCGTAGCCATCACAGCTGAAGAAGTAGAACAGCCAATTAAAATTTTCCCGCTGGATATGCCAGCACTGGATGATACAACCACCCTGACATTCCAACCACTTTATTCAGACGACTATTTTGCCTATAAGCGCCTGAAAGATCCTCAAAAAGCGGATGAACTGAATGAAAAGGGCAAGGCAGAAATGAAGAGTTTTACCTCCTGGCTGAAAGAAATGAAGACCAGCTTTGCGGATAAGGCTAGTAAAGACTGGTATCGTCAGCAGCTAAATATAAGCTACCAGGATGCAGATCCTGAAGTTTCTGAGGTAGTGGAGAAAATGGCGATGAGCTCCATCACACTTAATAATGATATGGTCACTGAGACCCTGGCAGAGATATGGGCGAAGCAACGCCAGTACAATACAGCGATCCTGATCTATCAGAAATTAAGTTTGCTTAATCCCGCCAAAAGCGCTTATTTTGCGCAAAAGATCAAAGAATTACAAATTCTAACAGACAAAAATTAACACATATATTATGTTATTGATTTTCGGTATTTTAATCCTCCTGGCCTGCGTGCTGTTAGGCTTTTTTGTGCTGGTACAGAACCCTAAAGGCGGCGGTCTGAGCGGCTCTTTCGGTGGTTTTGGTAACCAGGTAATGGGTGTGCGCCAGACTACCGATGTGCTGGAAAAAGGCACCTGGATCCTCGCTGCTGTCATCGCTGTACTTTGCATGACCTCTTCTATGTTTATTTCAAAAGGCACTGTAAAGCAGGACAAGTCAGTAATGGAACGTAACGCTTCTGCAGCTCCTATCCAACAGCAAGCACCTGCGCCAGCTCCAGCTACCTTACCTAATTCTCAGCCAGCTAAATAATCTGGACTACAAAGCTATTATAGAACCTCGCCACAAGCGAGGTTTTTTGTTACCTATCCTTTTATGGCAAAGACAAAGAGAAGCAAATCAAAGCAAACGCAACAAAAAAGCCTTTGGATCAAACGTGCCATTGTGGTCGTGATTGCACTGGCCGCCGGTACGCTCGTTTATTTTGGCTATCGCCTGTTTGGCCCTAATACCCGGGCATTTGGCGATAACAAATTCTTTTATGTCCGCACCGGCAGTACCTATACCGACGTACTCAATGGGCTGATGGACCAGGAGATCATACGCAGCCGTAACAGCTTTGACTGGGTGGCACGGGAACTGGGATACCCGGAACGAGTAAAGGCCGGTAAGTATAAAATAAACAGGGGGATGAGCAATTTTGAAATCGTCAAGTTGCTCCGCTCCGGCCGTCAGACACCTGTAAACCTGACCATCACCAAACTCAGAACAAAGAAAGACCTGATTCGTAAGATCTGTGCTAACCTGGAGGCAGATTCTACCACCCTCCTGGCCCTGATCAATGACAATGTGTACCTGAGACAATACGGATTGGATACCAACACAGTGATGTGTGCCATCATGCCGAATTCTTATCAGTTTTACTGGAATACCTCTGCCGAGAATGCATTTAAGAAGATAGAGAAAGGCAGAGAAGATTTCTGGACAACCGAACGCAAAGAAAAAGCACAACGTTTGAACCTTTCTATTGACCAGGTGACCATACTGGCTTCTATTGTAGAAGAGGAATCTAACAAGAACGACGAAAAGCCATTGATTTCCAGTGTGTATCTGAACAGGTTCAGAAAAGGCATGCGACTGCAGGCCGATCCGACTGTAAAATTTGCCCTGCAGGACTTTGCCCTCCGCAGGATCAGGGAAGGACACCTGCAATTTGATTCCCCCTACAATACTTACAGATATGAAGGTCTGCCTCCAGGTCCGATCTGTACACCATCTGTAAAAACGCTGGAAGCGGTGCTCAATACACCTGACACAGATTACCTGTATTTTTGTGCTAAATCTGATTTTTCTGGTTATCATGCATTTGCGGCCACCTACGCAGAGCATATGAAAAATGCCCATTTATATCAGGCAGCCCTGAATGCAAGAGGTATATAGTGGCGTACCTACTTAGCTATGAGAAGAATAGAATCTATCATACTGGCAATCAAACCTATAAGTTTCCTCATTCACAGGAGCAAGCATATCGTATTGCCCGGATTTGAAGGATTGCCCCTGTATGATGTCATCCACTATTTTTTTAGAGAGATTAAGAATAAGAGCCTGGGAGAACGGGCTGCCGCCATTTCTTTCAACTTCCTGCTGGCAATACCGCCGTTTTTCATCTTCCTGTTTACACTGGTGCCATACATTCCCATGAACAATGTGGAAGCCACCCTGTATGAACTGGCGGAAGATGTGACCCCCAATTACAATACCTATATCATCGTCCGGGACATGATCCATGACTTCCTGTATACTCACCATAATGGGTTGCTATCCATCTCATTCGGGATGAGCTTCTTTGCCTCGTCCAATGCGGTGATGGGCGTAGCCCGTTCGTTCAACAGAAAGCAACCGGGGTTCAGGAAAAGAAAATGGTGGCAGAAGAGATTACTGGCTTTGCAACTGACAGCCATCCTGGTGTTTTTGCTGCTGGTAACGGTCATCCTGATCATCGCCCAGGGTACGGTGCTGCATTATATTTTTGAGACGTTAGGCATTCAAAATAAGACGGTTATCTCACTGGCAGAAATGACGCGGTGGGTACTGATCATCTTCCTCTTCTATTCTATTTTGTCTGTGTTATACAGGTTCGTGCCAGCCACGAATAAGCGTTGGAAGTTTATTACAGCGGGTAGTACGCTGGCCACAGTTTTAATGATTTTGGTAACCCTTGGTTTTTCAGTGTTTGTGAATAACTTTAGTAACTATAATAAGATCTATGGATCTGTAGGAACACTGCTGATCCTGATGATTGCGGTGTACCTGAATTCCTTAACGTTATTGATTGGTTTTGAGCTAAATACAAGTATTAAGTACTTGAAGGAATTGAAGCACGTGCCGTTAAAAGACTAACAATCAGGATATTGTTTTTTGCTTCGGCTGGCGTGCCTCCTTTCATCAAAGAGGTTAAATTAATTTAATACATAAGTCTTACCTTTATCCCGTTATCCCCGTAAACCTATATTTATGATGAAGTCTCACTTTCTAGCGCTTTGCCTTGCTCTTACCGCTATGCGGGTGGCAGAACTCCCATTGGAGATAGGAGCACCTATACCGAAAGGGGATCAGGCATTAAAGGACATTTCCGGCAAAGAAATCACACTTAACAAAGCCAGACAACCAAATGGTCTCTTAGTCATGTTTTCGGGCAATGACTGTCCTTATATTGAAAGAAATAAGGCCAGAACTACCGAAATCTGTCGCTATGCACTCAATAACCAGATTGGCGTAGTGCTGATCAATTCAAATGCAAATGCTACGCTGGAAGCTATGAAGGCTTATGCTGCTACCCAGCAATATAACTGGTACTATGTAGCAGATCCTGCGGCCACCTTTGCGGATGCTTTTCAGGCTACTCATACGCCCGAATGCTACCTCTTTAACCAGAGTGGTACACTTGTATACAAAGGCGCCATTGACGACAGTCCGGGTAATGCAGATGCTGTAAAAAACCGGCATCTCAACAATGCTATCAATGACCTGCTGGCGAAGAAATCACCAAGGGTCAATTCTACACAGGTACTCGGATGTAATATCAGGCGGTTTTAGAATACCATAAACAACGCGTTGCCAAACAGTAATTTCCCATTTTCCCAGAAACTGCGGAACAGGGGATCGTCTGCCAGCATCACTACCTTTCCGTTCCCAACTTCCTTTACGCCAAATAATACGCCGTCCTTCAGGCGCTTACGGGTTTCTGTTCCCACAAATCCACTCAGGTAACTATCCTTTTTCAGCACCCCTACATTCCATCCATCACTGTCCATAAACTCATACAGTTTATCATCCTGTTTCAGGCTATAATAGGTGTCAGGGAATCCAAATGCCAGCGGATGGGTATTATCCAGTTGTACTTTGTAGATGGCCCCGGGGATCATTTGTCTTACGCCATCTCTTTCCCTGTTCCCATAGCTCTTCAGCAGTGCGTAATCATCCTTCTTATCATCCAGGCCCGGCATGGCATCCTTCTTCACTTTGATACCCCAATCCTGCTGGGACAACTGGAACAAAGCCTCCTGCAGTGCGATCAGTTTACCACCATTGCCCACCCAGTCTTTTAGTTTGCCCACATTCTCTTTATCGTTCAGGAATTTATAATTACCATCAGGCAGGATCAATACATCTACATCTCTCCAGTTCACCTGCTCCAGGTTACTTTCATCCACGATGGTCAATGGATAGCCGATCTGCTGTTCAAAATAATACCAGATCTCACCGGCTGCCAGGGAGGAAATGCCGTTGCCCATAACCAGTACCACTCTCATTGGCTTGATATAATGTACTTTTTCAGAACCAAAGTCGACTCCTTTATCCACAAAACCTGTACTTGCCACATCCAGCGTTACGCCTACGGTTTTAGCCAGTCCTGTTACCATTCCATCAAAGCCCTCTCCCGCACCTTCATTGCCCGCTCTGGTAATGATCAGGGTGCCTGCGGGATAAGATTTTCCACCAGCAGTGAAGGAGCCTTCTGCAAATCTTACTCTTATTTTTCTTTTCAATAAGGCAGCCAGGAACCGTACATCTCTGATACTATTCCACTTAGCGAGATAAGCATAGCTACGCTCCGAATTGATGGGTGTTGCTACCGGAATCAGTAAGGTATCCCGCTCTGCATTCAGCGGTTCTTTTACAGCGTAAGATTGCAGGCCATAAGCATACGGCAATGCCCAGGCGGTAATATCGTAGGTCACGGAATCTGTGAGTCTGCTATCTGGTTCAAACAGTACTTTCAACAGGTTTGAACGTGTCTGGAGAGCATTGATCACCATGTCTTCCTTATCAATCGAAAAACTTTCTGTCTTACCATTGAAGTAGTTGAAACCAGTGGCTTTTGCACCATTTGCACCATATCCAAATTTGATATTATTACGCCTTAGCAGTGTGGCCAGTGCAGCTAATTTTTCTGTGTTGCCCCCAGATTTGATCACGTAAGATTTATAGGGACCATCTGGGTTATGACTTGCTTCATAGAAGTAATCTGAGAAATCTTTCAGCAGCTCTTTTCCCTGTGCAGCAGCGACTTCTATGGTAGACAACCCGGTGGTGAAATGATGTGCAATACGTTGTGTGAGTGTCAGCGTATCACCATCCTGCTTCAGGGCCATGATACCTGCGCGGCCGCCTCCCCCCTGTTCGTAGGTCATACCGATGGCGCCATTATAAGTAGGATATGTATCTCCATAGCTTGGATAAAACATATCGAATGTTTCCTTTGTAAAATACAACCACCCTTCCTTATCGAAATACTTTGCATTGTTCTTTCCCACCATGGTGAGCATTTTTCGCTGCCATGGCTTGATGATATCATGCAGCGGTTCTGCTGCGGGTGCAAAGTAATAAGGTGCGTCTATATTCTGTTCATGGAAATCCACGTGTACCTGTGGCATCCAGCGGTTGTATTGTGCTATCCTGGCCTGTGACTCCACCTGTGATTGCCAGGCCCAGTCACGGTTCAGGTCAAAGTAATAGTGGTTGGCCCTGCCACCAGGCCAGGGTTCTTTATGCTCTCTACCGGACAATACCGGGTTAGGGAGCAAGGTATGTACCTGGTTGTAATAATTCACATAACGTTCACGGCCATCGGGATTCAGGCAGGGATCGATGATCACAACGGTATTTTCCAGCCATTGCTGTTGCTGTGTATTGCTCTTGTTAGCTAATGTATACAGGGTTTTCATCGCTGCTTCGGTAGATACAGCTTCGTTGCCATGTACATTGTAACTGAGCCATACAATTACCGGATCGTTGTCGGCTACTTTGCCGTCGCCATTTACCAGTTGCAGATTATGCTCCCTGATCTGGCCGAGCCGGGCAAAGTTTGATGGCGAAGTGATCGTGGCCAGCATGAGCGGCCTTCCTTCGTAAGTCGTTCCGTATTGTTCGAACTGCATGTTGGGCGTAACGGCAGCTACGGCCCTGAAATATTCTAATACCTTGTAGTGAGGTGTAAACTGTGTGCCTAGTGGATATCCAAGAAACTGATCCGGCGAAGGCAGTGTTTGAGCAGATAGGGAAAACGTTGCGGTAAGGACTGCTAAAACCAGTGTCAGTAAGCGATATTTCATCTGTTGTAGAATTACTAACATGAAGATAGGAAATATAAGCATCACCTGCTACCGTCTCCTAACAAACCGTAGTACTGCACGCAGTCGAGCTGACCGTCTTCGCGGTAATAACGGAATTCCCCTATACGGTGATCGTTCCGCCAGTTGCCGGATTCTGACAGCATGCCGGTGATGTAAAAGAGTTGACGCGGGCCATCCAGTACGCCTCCTTTGCGGAAATAGAGTTCCTTCAGGCCTCCGGATTTGAAGTAAATCTCCACCCGTTCCCTGTTGGGGTCCATCGATAAGGTAAATACGCGTTTGTAAACCGTGCCATCTTCATCCCTCATGATCTGTTTCAAGGTCGCATTGTCGGGTCGCTGATTGTTACAGTGTACTGCAATAATAAACAGCAATAAAGTGCCCGTGCATTTCAAAGCTGTTGTCATAGGTTATGTTGTCCCTTACAAACATATGCAAAAAATAGTTAACTCAAAATAACACAAAAAGGGGTGATGTATCATTTTGAATGAATGAAGCCGGTTGGAGGCACTTGCTAAATCCCGGGTGCAGTTACCTTCGGTAACTACCCCGGGGAAATAATTATAAACTCAGCTCTACCCTCGCAAATAAAAACCGCCCGTTATACCCAAACTGGGTAGCCCGACGGCTATACCTGAACTGATTATTGGTCGTATTCGCAGGATTCTTTACCAAATCAGGGTACACATCCAGTACATTATTGGAACCGATGCTCACCCTGACCTCTTTACATAACCTATAGCCAACTGCTACATCCGTAATCACTTTGCCTCCATAGGTCTGGAAAAAAGCCGGATCATTCGTAGCTTCTTCCACACTGCCGAAATACACATTTCTTACAAACAGGTTCAGTTGACTGATGTTGTATGCCACCGTAAGATTGATCTTTTCCCTTGGCACACTTCTCTCCAGGTAAATGCGGCTTGTTCTGCTGAAATAAATATTCTCCTTGCCTTTCAGCCTGGGAGAAGAATGAATATTGCCTACCTGCTGGGTATAACTATAGGTGCCCGACAGGTCTGCGCGAAAGGTACCTTTCCCCAGCTTTGTACTATAAGTAGCGACCAGGTCTACTCCTCTGGTTTCAGAATTGATAGCATTGGCAAAGAATGCGGCCCTGTTGGCATTGGCCAATGAGAGTAACTGATAGATCTCTTTATCTATCGCAGAAGCAGTATCTGCATTGCTGCCGGAGAACTGATCCGTATACACTATCCTGTCATTGATACGTGTATAATAACCATCCAATGTAAAACTGAATTTACCTGCAACGGTTGTGAAACCTGCACTCAGACTCTTTGATTTCTCTGGCTTCAGTGTAGGAATCCCCAACAGTTGTGCAGGGCGGCTATCATTTGTAAACGTACCTACTTCATAAGGCACCCCATCTACAAACAAGGTACTGGTAGAAGAATAATGCTGCTGGTGCAGGGAAGGCGCCCTGAAGCCTGTGCTGGCAGATCCACGGATGGCAGTCTTTTCACTGAGCTTGTAACGGGCAGTGATCTTACCATTCGTCGTGCTGCCAAAATCATTGTAATTTTCAAAACGTACCGCACCTCCCAATAAAAATGCCCTGCTGATATTGGCTTCCACATCCAGGTATGCTGCAATGGCGGAACGTGTAGCAATAATGGCATTCTCCGGCCTGAAACCCGGAAAAACCTGTGCACCACCGGCTCTTGCAGTACCATCGGGTCCAAAGACTGTATTGATCGGACCTTGTGGATCGGGTATGAGAATATCATTGCCATTGGCATCTACACCAATCTTTGAAGCACGGCCATAATCAGTATAGGAGTTCTCTGCGCCCGCAACCAACTGGTATTTTTCAAAACGGTGTTCTGCACCAAAACCAATATCAAAAATATCTACTCTCCTGGAGAAATCGAGGTTGGTCGTATTCTGCGTGAAGATGGGTCCACCGCAGGTAAATTTAGTAGGAGACGCATTTACCAGCGAAGCATTCAATGAATTTTGTACTGAAAAATCAAATTCATTTCTACCATAGGTATTGCTGAAATCAACTTTCCATTCTCCGAGCGTTCCCCGGATACCAGCACCGAATGAGCGATCGTAAATATCACTGTTGATTTCAGGTAAGAAGCCCAGTGGATAGATCGTTGTTACATTGCGGCTATCGTTGGGCAGGCGGTATACACCCGCAGCATTACCGGCTCTGTAGCCAATGCCACCAAAGAAGTACACTTCACCATTGCTTTCCAATGGAATATTGGCATTTACAAACAATTGTGCACTGCGCAGTTTTGACTGCCCTACCCGCATACGGATATCATTGCGGGTAATATGATTGGCTACAAGAAAACTATCTGTCTGGTCCACGCCACCGGGGTATGCTTTATAAATAGTACCTACCCATGGGCCGGAGCGATTCGTATAATTTCTGAAATCGTAGGAGCCACCGAAGTTGATATACCCACCTCTGGTACCCACCGGAACACCATAATTTACACCGGTTTGCACCGTCTGCCCATCCAGATGGTGATCGGCCTGCGAAGTAACATTACCACCGGTTGTAACGCTTACGCCTAATTGATTTACACTACTCTTCAGGATGATATTGATGACACCAGCAATAGCATCAGAACCATATTGTGCCGCAGCACCATCTCTTAAGATTTCGATACGATCGATGGCAGCAGTTGGAATAGCGTTCATATCAGTGCCCACGGCACCACGACCAAAGGTCCCGTTTACATTCACAAGTGCCGTAGTATACCTTCTTTTACCATTCACCAGTACCAACACCTGATCGGGACCTAATCCACGCAGGGAAGCAGGGTCAATGTGATCTGTACCATCTGCTACAGTTTGTACACCGGAACTAAAAGAAGGCGCTACATAGGTCAGTATCTGGTTCACGCTTACCTGTGGAGCATCCTGTACCACCCGTTTGATGTCGATCACATCTACCGGCACAGGGGTTTCTGTCTGGCTGCGTGGTAAACTGCGGGAACCCAGTACCACCAGTTCGTTCATCGTAGTACTTGCTACCAGTGTAACGTTCAGTACTACTGCTTCCCCGGCTTTTACGGTCACGGGTTGACGCTGTGTTACAAATCCTACAAAGCTCACCAGTACGGTGTAATTGCCGGGAATGGTTTCGAGGGAAAACCGACCTTGTGCATTGGTATAATCACCTTTGTTGGTACGCTCGATTTGTACAGTAGCACCTGCGAGTGTATTACCATTTCCATCTTTAACAATACCTGAAATGACGCCTGCGGTTTGGGAATAAGAAAGTTGTGCCGAGAGGATTAACAGAGAAAAAAGGAGCAATAACCCCTTAAAATGGTTAACTGGGTGAATCATACGAGTTAGATTTTGGGTTTTATATTTAGATTTGTTCTTTGAAGTTGGCGAATATGGCGATCAGACTATAGGCTGTTAACCAAAATACTAAATAGATACATAAGAATAAAATACGAATCCGATGCGCACAGCACTACTCACGATTATGCTATTCTCCTGCACCAGTATTTATGCGCAGGACGATGCAATCCACTACAAAATTGAAAAAGAAACAAATGCTTCTCATGGTGCTGTTGTCTCGGCCCATCCGCTTGCCAGCCTGGCAGGAATTGAAGTGATGAAGCAAGGGGGTAATGCTGTGGATGCTGCTATAGCCACGCAGCTGGCGTTGGCTGTTGTATACCCTGCCGCCGGTAACCTGGGCGGTGGTGGTTTTATGGTAGCCCACCTGAAAGATGGTAAAAATGTTACGCTGGACTACCGCGAGGCAGCTCCGAAAGCGGCTTCCAGAGACATGTATCTGGATAGTATGAGAAACCCGATCAGATCCCTCAGTATCTCCGGCCACCTGGCCTGTGGGGTGCCTGGTACAGTTGCAGGCTTATTTGCTTCACTACCCTATGCCAAATTGCCTATGAAGAAACTGATTGCCCCGGCTATTAGACTGGCAGAACAAGGATTTGCCATTACTGCTGCCGAAGCAAACAGCCTGAATGCAACCCAGGAACAGTTTAAGAAATACAATACTGAGAACAACGCATTGATGCGTGATACTCCCTGGAAAGAAGGAGATATCCTGATCCAGGAAGATCTGGCCAATACCTTGAAGAAAATTCGCGATAAAGGTCAGGCAGGATTCTATGAAGGAGAAACAGCACAGTTGATCGTAGATGAAATGGAGCGTGCAAATGGACTGATTACACTGGAAGATTTAAAAGCTTACCGCGCAGTGGACAGAACGCCCGTCGTATTTAATTACAAAAACTACAAGATCGTCACTATGCCATTGCCAAGCAGCGGTGGTGTGGCTTTGCAACAGATGATGGGCATGGTGGCACCTTATCGTTTATCATCATGGGGTTTCCATTCTGTTAAATCCATACAGCTGATGGTAGAAGCAGAAAGACGTGCTTATGCTGACAGGGCACAGTTCCTGGGTGACCCTGACTATGTGAAGGTACCTGTAAAACAATTGACAGATGCTTCTTACATCAGATCCCGGATGAATGACTTTGACTCTACCAAAGCAGGTTCCAGCCAGGTAGTGAAGGCGGGCAATGTTCATGAAAGTGATGAAACGACCCACCTCTCTGTGATGGATGCTGAAGGGAATGCAGTATCTGTAACCACCACGCTGAATGGTGGTTATGGCTGTAAGGTCGTAGTAGGCAGTGCCGGATTTCTGCTGAACAATGAAATGGATGACTTCAGCGTAAAACCAGGTGTACCTAACATGTACGGATTGGTAGGCAATGAAAAAAATGCCATTGCGCCGGGCAAAAGAATGCTGAGTTCCATGACACCGACTATTGTATTAAAAAATCAAACACCTTACATTGTAACCGGTACACCGGGCGGCTCCACAATTATCACTTCTGTATTCCAGACACTGATCAATATGCTGGAGTTCGACATGTCGCCAAAAGAGGCAGTAGATGCGCCTAAATTCCATCATCAGTGGCTGCCGGATGAAGTACTGGTAGAAGAAGATTTTGAACAGGCACCATTGGATGGATTGAAAAAAATGGGATATACCATTACCAAAAGAGGACATATTGGTCGTACTGAAGTCATTAAGAACGTAAATGGCCAGCTGAATGCAGTAGGCGACAAACGTGGGGACGACAGTGCTGCCGGCTTCTAATAATTACTACTATGCTTGGAAAGATTTACCTGGACAGTGCACTTGAAAGACTGTCCTACTACAAGTCACTAGGCGACAACACCATCGCACAGTTAAATGAGGAGCAATTACTGTGGCAACCGGAAGGGGAGCCTAACAGCATTTACCTGATCGTAAAACATCTGAATGGAAATATGCGTTCCCGTTGGACAGATTTTCTGACTTCGGATGGGGAAAAGCCCTGGAGGAAAAGAGATGAGGAGTTTGTGAACAGCATAGCTTCCAAGGCTGAAATCATCCGGTTGTGGGATGAAGGCTGGGAGGTGATGCTGGATGCGATAGGCAGTCTTACACCAGATGATCTGCAAAAGAAGGTGCTGATCAGAAACGAGCCACATGTTGTGATTGATGCCATCAACAGACAGCTGATGCATGTACCTTACCATATAGGACAGATTGTGTATTTAGGGAAGATCCTGAAGGGCGATCAGTGGTTGAGTCTGAGCATTCCGAAAGGAGGTTCACAGGCATTTAATGATAGTATGATGAAATAACCGGTTTGCGTTACTGGCAGCTGCCAGTAACGCAAATTGCCGTAACTTGTCTGCTTAAAATTATCACCCGTGAAATATATCATTCTATTTGCAATCATATTATTCTGCTCCTGCAGCTCCGGCGACCAACAACTCCTGCACAAGAAATGGAGAGTGTACGATGTAGTCGTTCCACCCGGTTCCGGATTTGATATTGCACAGATTAACCAGGCAGCTGAACTGAAACGAGGCTACTACACGGACGTTTACTACCAGTTTCTCGACAACAATCTCTTCATTGCCACCAATGCTAATAAACCCGACTCCGGTAAATACAAGATGCTGAGTAATGGGAAAGTGATCTCCATCACGGCTAATAATGGGGATCGCTCCTACGAAAATCTTGTTACCGTTGTAACTCTCGATGATACCCATTTTGATATGAAAGTGAAATCTGGTGATTACTACTTTATTCTCAAAACAAAGGCTGAATAAATGCATTTGCACACAAATTCGACCCCAGATAAATTAGCCCATGTCAGCGGAAAGGAGTATCTCTTCTTCTCCGGCTTTTCGTATCTGGGTTTGCATGCGCATCCCCATTACAAAGAAGCCCTCCGTAACGGCATCGATCTCTACGGCACCGTATTTGTGTCTTCCCGTATTGCTAATTTACGCCTTGATCTGTACGAAGAACTGGATGATACACTGGCTGAAATGCTTCAACAAACAGCTGCTGCGTCCTTTTCCTCAGGGTACCTTGCCTCGCAGGCTGCCGTTCAATATGCAGCCACACGGGGAGAAATATTGTACGCCCCTTTTACCCATCCCTCGCTTCGCTTAGGCAAAGCTTTATTACCTCACCTGAGTTGGGAGGAATGGGCTGCCGAAACAATTGCCAAGGTGAATACATGGCCGGACAATACCTTTGTGATCGTAGCTGATGGTGTGAATCCATTAACCAGTACAATCCATGATTTTAGGTGGCTGAATGAGATCAACAAGGAAGTCATGGTAGTCATCGATGACTCACATGGCTTTGGGGTGTTAGGTAATGATGGTGGTGGTATTGTTCATTCCCTACCTCAGCATCCACCGCTTCGCTATCTGCTGTCTGCCTCGCTGGCAAAGGCATTTAGCATTCAGGGAGGTGTAGTGGCAGGTAGGCTGGAAGATATTATTGCGATTAAAAAAATGCCTGCATTTACTGCAGGTACTTCATTGATCCCTGCCAGTGCGTGGGCATTTCTGCAAAGCAAAGCCCTGTTCCGGCATCAGCGGAAATTAATGCATGAGCGCATTGCAGATTTTTCAGCGTTGACGAAGGATATGCCTCAGATCCATAACCCTTTTCAATTACCTATATTTTTATTGAATGCTGGGATTGAAAAAGTGCTGGAAACAAAAGGAACCATTATTTCTTCATTTGGTTACCCGCATCCGGATAGCCCGCCTGTTAACAGAATTGTGATCACTGCCCTGCACCAGACACCTGAGCTGGAAAAATTGCAGCAACAATTGAAACAGGCCTTTTCTGCTAAAAAAACGATGTAATTATGTTGACGACCTTACTTTGTTTGCTAACGAATTTTATGCCGCTTACCCCGAAAGATTCTTCCTCCTTATTATGGAAGGTATCCGGGAATGGGTTGGCCCAACCTTCTTATCTGTTTGGTACGATTCACATGATCTGCAGTGAAGATCTTCCTTTTTCCATCTCCATCATAGAGGCTATGAAGGAAACCAAAGCCTTCTATATGGAATTCAATATGGATGATACCCTGGCTATGACAAAGGTGGCAGGAGAAATGATGATGCCTGCAGGATACTCATTTAAATCCCTGTTATCTGCACCCGACTATAATTTACTCAACAAGTATTTCACCGATTCTATCGGGGTGCCTTTGCTGACACTGGACAGAATGAAGCCGATGGTCATAATGTCTATGCTTATAGAAAAAACTGTGACCTGTCCTAATCCGGTATCCTGCGAGAGTATGCTATTGCTACTCGCCAGGGAACATGGTATGAGCATTCATGGACTGGAAAAAGCAGAAGACCAGTTAGCCATCTTTGATAGCATTCCTGATAAAGAAGAGGCGGAAAGTCTTGTAAAGACAGTGAAGGACCTGGCGGCCTCCAGAGAGGACTACCAGCAATTATTATCTGCTTATTACGCGGCAGATATCAATCAACTCTTTGAACTGATCACACAGGAAGAAGACATTGCCCGCTATAAAACACTTATGCTCGATTCCCGTAACCACAACTGGATTCCGGTGATCACCACACAAATACAACATACTCCATCTTTCTTTGCCTGTGGTGCCGGCCATTTAGGAGGAAAGGAAGGCGTGATTGCCCTGCTCAGAAAAGCAGGTTATACAGTAGCACCCGTGATGTAAGGATCAACCAAAATGCCCATTTACATAATTCTTTGTCAGCTCCTGCAGAGGCGCATGGAATACCTGTTCTGTATCCCCATATTCAATCAGTTCGCCCAGGTACATAAAGGCAACCTTATCTGAGATACGCTGTGCCTGTTGCATATTGTGAGTGACAATCACAATGGTATACTCCTTTTTCAATCGTAGTATCAGCTCTTCTATTTTATTAGTACTGATCGGATCCAGTGCTGAACAGGGTTCATCCATCAAAATTACTTCCGGCCGCAACACAACGGCTCTCGCTATGCACAATCGCTGTTGCTGTCCGCCGGACAATTTTACTGCCGGTTTCTTCAACTCATCTTTTACTTCCTCCCACAGGTAACTTTCTTCCAGTGCACGCTGCACGATACCGGGAATCTCCTGCTTTGGGAATTTATGTATACGCAGTGGATACGCCAGGTTATCAAATATACTTTTAGGTAGTGGGTTGGCTTTTTGAAACACCATGCCAATTCTTCTTCTCACTTCATTTACGGAGATCTGGTGGTCATATATATCCTGTCCATCCAGCCGGACCTCTCCGCTGATCTTTGCATCGGGAGACAGATCATGCATACGGTTAAATGAACGCAGCAAGGTAGACTTTCCACATCCTGAAGGTCCGATCAGCGCAGTGACCTTGTTTTCAGGGAAGTCGATATTCACCTGTTTCAGGATCTGTTTACTCCCGAAATACAGATCCATATGATGTGCTGATAATTTGATGTTATCCATAATCAATCCTGCGTTCTTTGTTTAAACCTGAAATAAAATGCGATGATGTTCAACAGAAACACGAGTATAATCAGCACCACAGCTGTTCCATATGCCAATGGCCGCACTTCTTCGATAGATTGGTGTTGGGTGCACAGCATATACAGGTGATAGGGCAATGCCATGAATTCCTGATCCAGGGCGGTAGTCATGCCATTGATATAAAAAGCCACACCGGTAAATAAGATAGGGGCTGTTTCGCCGGCGGCCCTTGACAAGGTGAGGATGATGCCTGTAAGAATGCCCGGTAAGGCTTTGGGTAGTACTACATCCCTGATGGTTTCAAATTGGGTTATCCCCATAGCCAGCGTAGCTTCCCGCATACTGGCAGGTACCCGTTTCAGGGCCTCCTCGGCAGTGGTGATAATATAAGGTAATGATAATAGCCCCAGTGTTAAGCCCGCTGCCAGTACAGAAGTACCCAACCTGAAGGTTTGTACGAAAAGCGCCAGACCAAACAAACCGTAGATAATAGAAGGGATACCCGACAGGTTGCGGATACACCCCCTGATCACATTGGTAAGGATTGAAGGTTTGGCATATTCATTCAGGTACACGGCACAGGCTACGCCAAAAGGCACGGAGAATAAGGTTGTAATAAAGGTCAGCAACAAGGTACCGGTAATGGCTGGCAGGATCCCGCCTTTCGTCATAGCAGCTTCGGGGGGCTTGCTTACAAATTGCCAGGATAGCACAGAGAGTCCTTTTGAAAAGATATCATAGAGGATGACACCCAGGAAAAGGCAGACCAACAATGTACTACCTGTTAGTATAATCCAGTTGAACCATTTTCTCATGCCTGAAATTTTCTCAACCTGTTAGCAGCATATTCCCCAACGAGGTTGATGAGTAAGGTAATCAAGAACAACACGGCTGCGATAGCAAAGAGGGCAAAGTAGTGAGTGGTGCGGTAAGGCACCTCTCCCATTTCAATAGCGATGGTAGCGGTGATGGTTCTAATGGAATCCAGGAAGCCTTTAGGCATCTCGGCAGTATTGCCGGTAGCCATCAGCACCGTCATGGTTTCACCGAGGGCCCTTCCCAGTCCTAACAAAACAGCGGCTATCAATCCGGGGTAAGCAGCAGGTATCACTACCCTGTACAGGGTTTGCCACTGATTGGCGCCCAGGGCCAGGGAGGCTTCGCGATGACTGCCCGGAATCGCATTGATGGCATCTTCACTGATGGTGATAATAGTAGGTAAAGCCATCACTGCCAGTAGGATAGATCCATTCAGGGCATTCAGTCCGTTTTCAATACCAAATATCCTGGCAATGCCGGGACCTACCAGTGTAATCCCCAGAAACCCAATGGCTACGGAAGGAATTGCAGCCAGCATTTCAATAACTGGTTTGAGAACAGCCTGCAATTTTCGGGGAGCCAGTTCAGAGAGGAATGCGGCGCATAAAATTCCCAGCGGTACAGCTATGATCATGGAGCCAAATGCCACTAAACCTGTGCTCACCAGCAAGGGCATGATGCTATAAGCATTCTTTGTATTGTCTGGATCCCATTGTGCACCCGTGAAGAAGTCAATAGGTGGCACATCGAAAAAGAAACTCACACTGTTGTAGAACAACATAATGAAAATTCCTGCCAGCAAGGCAATGGTGAGTAAGCCAGTGGTTTTGAACACCTGCTTCATCAGCCAGTCCATCCTTTCCCGCTTTTTGACACGCATAAGTTTATTATTTAGCTGGATAATAGCCGCCTGTATGTATGATTTTCTGGCCTTCAGGACTCTGCTCAAAGGCAATGAATGGCTTTATCTGCAGGGAGTCTTTGGCTCTAAAGTATTGGAATAAGGGGCGCTGAAAGAAATATTGGTCTTCCGCAATTTTTGCAGCATCTAAGGGTGACACTGCCGCAGCCTTGTCTGTAGTATACACTGGCAATACCTTGATCCCTTTGGTTGCCCCGTGTGTCACATAGCCAGCTCCTACATAGCCGATGCCGGAGTGATCGGCACGAATGGCTTCCAGGATCTGGGCATTACCATTCATTTGTTTGGCAGAGGGTGAAAAGGAGATGTGTAACCGATCTTTCACAAAATCATGTGTTCCAGAATTACTCTGACGTCCATAGATATTTACCGGCAGGCGCTTTCCAGTGATCTGCTCCCAATTCCGGGTTTTCCCACTGAGCACATCAGCCAGCTGTTGGGTACTGATAGATGAAAGAGGAAGATCATCAGCCACGATAAAGGCAATCGCATCCTGTGCAAAGATGAATGAGTCAATGGCAATACCTTTTTCGCGGAACAGTGCGATCTCTTTATTGTTGATCCTTCTGCTGGCATTGGCTATATCTGCAGTACCGTTCAGCAGAGAAGCGATTCCCAGTCCTGAGCCACCACCGGAGACAGAAACGAATAAAGACGGTTTGTAACGATGAAATGACTCTGCAAACTGAACGGCAAGGTTAACTTCAGTATCTGATCCCTTCACTTTCAAAGTCTTGTTGCCTGAACAGGAAAACAACACAATAATCAGGATGAGGAAAGAATACTTCATACTGATAAGATATCAATTCCCCATCCAAAAACTTTAACAACTGTATTAACTTACTATTAATTAAACTTGTAAAACCGGTGGTGACCCGTTTTGCATTTTTATGCTACAAAATAACCTTCGTTGATGACCGATACTTCAACGAAGGGAAGAATGGCCTGTGGCCTGCTTAAAAATCAAATGGAATCATCCGCATAAAACAGGCGCATGTCGCTTGAGAAAAATTGCTAACCTGATCGCTCCAAGAGCCCGGTATTTTCAACTTATTCAATTAAATTTGCCGCTTAAACATTGCTGCGCTGAAAAAGGTACGTAAAATAATCACGATTGTTCTCCTGAGTATACTGGGTTTGGCTATCCTTCTGGGTATCCTTGTCAACATCCCTGCAGTGCAGAATTTCCTGGTTCAGCAGGCCATCACCCGCCTTTCGCATCAGCTGAAAACAAGAGTTGACCTGAAGCATGTCGATATCCGGCTCTTCAACAGCCTTCGTCTCGAAGGACTCTACATAGAAGATCGGAATAAAGATACCCTGCTATATGCAGGTACTGCACAGGTGAAGATCACGGACTGGTTCTTCTTTCAGGAAAAGCCTGTACTCAAATACATTGGCCTCGATCATGCCACCATCAACTTAATTCGTACCCGCAAAGATTCTCTCTGGAACTATACTTTCATCGTCGACGCCTTTAGCAGTGCGCCAGATACATCGAAGACAAAGAAACCTGCAGCCGGCATATCCCTGGACCTTCGTAAGATAGACCTCACCAATGTAAAGATCACCCAGGTAGACCAGTGGATCGGTGAAGACTACTACGTATCTGCCAGACAGATCTATCTGGACGCTAAGAACCTCGATCTGAAACAACACAATATTGACATACAGGAGCTGAAACTGGATAAGCCTTCGTTTATTATTTCCAGTTATAAGTCCTCCCCTCTCCGCCATAAACGCCCTAAGGCAGAGAAGGAGGAACTGACAGATACCGCAGCTATACCTGCTCTTCGCTGGAATAGTGACAACTGGAAACTGCTGGTGAAAGAAGTCTCGATCAGGGATGGTCTCTTTGGTGTGGATAACCCGGATGATACCTCTGCTGTAACCGCCGGCTACTTTGCACCAAATCACATCCGCTTCCAGAAAATAAATCTGCAGCTCACAAATACAACTTTAGTCAAAGACAGTATTCTCGGCGACCTGACGTTCAGTACCAGGGAGCGTAGCGGATTTGAAGTAAAGAAACTTACGGCCCGCTTCAAGATGTCGCCAGTGGAAATGGAGTTCTCCCACATGGACCTCCTGACGCCTAACAGTCACCTCCGCGATTATTACACCATGCAATATGCCGATATCAGTGATATGAACGATTATATCAACCTGGTATTCATGCGGGCACATATTGTAAACAGTAAATTATCTTCTGATGATATTGCTTTCTTTGCACCTGAACTGAGGGATTGGAAAAAAGTGGTCACCCTCTCAGGGGATGCCCGTGGGCCGGTCTCCAACCTAAAAGCAAATAATATAGAACTCTCTGACAATGCAGGTACGCATCTGAAGGGTGGCGTTGAAATGCGTGGCCTGCCGGATATCGCAGAAACCTACATTGACTTCCATGCAGATGAATTGACTACGAATGGAGGAGAAATTCTGAGTATCGCCCCTTCGCTGCGCGATGTAGACCCTTTACGGATCGACAGGCTGAGCAACATCCTCTTCCAGGGTAGCTTTACCGGGTTTATCAATGACTTCGTAGCATATGGTAAGTTCCAGACCAACCTGGGTAGCCTGAATTCTGACTTGAACTTCAAGACCAGCAAGGACGTTCCGGTATATTCCGGTAGTCTGACCACCAATGATTTCAATATAGGCGCACTACTCGATGTACCACAACTTTCTACTGTTTCCCTGAGTGCCAAGGTAAATGGCGCCGGGTTTAACTTTAAAACACTGAACGCAACCGTAGATGCAGATGTACAGAAGATCACGCTCTACGATTATAACTATAGCAATATCAAAACGAAGGGTGAAATGAACCGGAAGTTCTTCAATGGTTCTCTCACAGTGAATGATCCTAACCTGGATATGGACTTTGCCGGTACGATTGATTTCAATACACCGGTGCCTGTGTTCCGTTTTGACGCAGATATACGCCATAGTAACCTGAAGGCGATGCGACTCACTGATGACTCGCTCACTTTCCAGGCAAAGATGGACCTGAACTTTGCAGGTAGTAATATCGATAACTTTGATGGGTCTGCCCGGGTGTACGATGTATCGCTGTACCGCAAGCTCCACAGACTGGAATTTGACTCA
>Ga0182005_1000416_pt1 | contig 23026 bp, 21 predicted proteins | sample Sormic07211103_1_FD_123021 | JGI IMG/M metagenome (GOLD analysis project Ga0182005, IMG submission 123021) | Rhizosphere microbial communities from Sorghum bicolor, Mead, Nebraska, USA - 072115-103_1 MetaG | ecosystem: Host-associated > Plants > Roots > Rhizosphere | place: USA: Nebraska...
CGCACTCGTGCCGGCGGTGCTGCCCGTCGCGAACCCGAGTGCCTTTGCAGATGAACAATGAATACCGATGCCGCGTATCCGTCGGCACGGCCATTTTCTTTAGGGCTCAGTTGGGCCGCAACCGAGGGGAATCATGCGTTTCGCAAAAACCATCATGGTCATGCTCTTTCTGTCCGGTGCCACGATCGTCACGGTCGAACAGGGCGGCCTTCAGGAGGGCGCCGGAGGCGCTCGCGGGGAGCGTGAGGAGGGGCGGGGCGGGCAGCCCGACCTGTCCCTGCGCGGCGCGCTTGCCAAGCTACGGCGGGACGAAGCGAAGCAAAATCGGCTTCAGCGCCTGAATCGCCAGGCCGATGTCGAGGCGGGCTTCGCGCTCGGTCAGACGGTGGGCGCTACCGTCGAGTCCTCCTGGCAGGAGGGTGTCGATCTGCATGCTGACTTTCGTGAGGCGGATGCTATTCGTGGCATCGCTGCGGAGCAGGACGGCGCCTCCTCCTACCGGGGCTTCTGATGGGGCGGGGGGTGGAAGGGGTTGAACAGGCCGTCGGGTCGCGGGAAGGCGGACTGCGCTTTTTCCTGATGACGATAATGAGTTTTTTTCTGATGACGATATTGCGCGTTTTTCTGATGACGATATTGCTGTTCCTGCTGCTGTGCTGAGCGGTAATGCGCGGCGAGTTGCCCGCCGATCTCATCGGTTTCACATCGCCGGTGTCGATGGTTGTTTTATCCATGTTTTAGGTGCTGCGCAATCACTCCGCAGTCTGCTGGGGATGACGTTTTTTAGCGAGTGACCAACGGCTTTTCGAAATTTACAAGAAATGGGAGTAGGTATGCGTTTGTCGAAAGTAATTTCCACGATTGTTCTGCTGTCCGGTTCGGCCTTTGCTCTAGCCGACAGCGGCCTGTTTGTCGGCGGCGGCATTGCCCGCTTCGAGGTCGACGAGCGCGGGCTCGACGATTCCGATGAAAGCTACAAGGTCTATGCAGGGTATCGCCTGAATGACTACCTGGCCTTCGAGGGCGCGGTGGTGGACTTTGGCGAACTAAGCGGCGGTCGCGAGAGTTTCAGCGGCCAATCAGCCCAGGCAAGTGCGCAACTGGGGTTCCCGCTGGGGCAGCGTATCCGTGTCTATGGCATCGCAGGGTTGCATGCCTGGCGCAGCGATGACGACGATGTTACTGGTTCGTCCGAGGACATGGACACCCTATATGGCTTCGGTGCCGAAGTGGATGTGGTCGGCGGACTGGGCCTGCGCCTGGAGCAGGTGGCCCTGAAGGTCGGCGATCTGGACGTCGACCAGACCACAGCGTCGGCCTACCTGCGCTTTTAACCGAGCGCAGGATGCTGCGCGGTTTCGTAAGAATGGTCATGCTCTTTCTGTCCGGTGCCACGATCTCCATGGCCGAACAGGGCAGTCTTCAGGGGGGGGCGGAGGCGCTCGCAGGGAGCGTGAGGAGGGGCGGGGCGGGCACCCCGACCTGTCCCTGCGCGCTTGCCAAGCTGCGGTGGGACGAAGCGAAGCAAAATCGGCTTCAGCGCCTGAATCGCCAGACCGATGTCGAGGCGGGCTTCGCGCTCGGCCAGGCGGTAGGCGCTACCGTCGAGTCCTCCTGGCAGGAGGGTGTCGATCTGCATGCTGACTTTCGTGAGGCAGATGCTATTCGTGGCATCGCTGCGGAGCAGTCGGTGCCTCCACCTTTTGGGTCTTCTGATGAGCCCGCGCGCGGAAGAAACCGCCCAGACCGCCCAGCCGCAGGAGGGCGGGTAGTGTTTCCTGTTGATGTCGGTGGTGCTGTTCCTGCTGCTGTGCTGGGTAGCGGACACTTCGCTCCGGCGAGGCCTCCGATGATTCGGATGGGGGGGGGGTAGCGTTCAGTGGGGCGGCTCCCCATTGTCCGCTTTTTTGAGTACTTCGGATTTTTCGCGGTTGTCCGATTAGGGATTTCCCTACTTGTCATTCAGGGGGGCTGCACGGAGTGTTGTAGTAACTTCTGTTATTAAGACATGAACAGCTCTCGGGAGAGAATCAATCCCATGAAAAAAATGAAGAGAATACTACTGGTGGGCGCTATTGCTGTCGGCTATCTGGTTGAGTACGAAATAGTCCAGGCGGAGCCAGGCACTCCCAGAATTGAAGGGTCTGTACATGTAACCGGCGCGGTGCTGGACAAGGGCTGCGATGTTCCCGGCGACAGCAAGTCGCTGAGTATCGAGTTGGGGCAGCTGGATATTTCATCCTTCGGTGGGATGGCCGGCGCAACTTCCGGCGCCGGGGTGATCGAAATTCCGCTGATCAATTGTCCGGTAATGCCTGGTGGCGTCGGGATAGTATTCGACGGGCCGGCAAATCTGTCGGATACCCGTTTATTGGCGCTGCAGGGGAAAGATGCCGCCGAGGGAGTGGGTATTGCGTTTTACGAATCCGATTCCACGACACAGATCCCGTTGTATCGGCAGTCCGAATTCAAGCCCATCGCCGAAGGACAGACCGCCATGCTCTTGCGTTATATCCTGAAGTTCAAATCGACCTCGAAGGATATGGCGGCCGGAACTGCCGAAGCGGTTGCAAACTTCGCCTTGGTCTACAACTAGAAATTCATTGTTCTACTTCTCTGGATGGGGGGTAGTGTCGGGTCGTCTGCGACAGTCACCGCTTGCGAGGTTAATCATCATGTCAAAGTTTCCTGTTGTTTCTCTTTGTGCGTTGTTGGGAGTGCTGGGCTTTTCTTCCGTTCAGGCCGCTTCCGATGGCGTGATCAATTTCGATGGCGAGATCATTGCTGGTGGCTGTGATGTTGCGCCGGGCAGTGATGCGCAAACCGTGAACATGGGTATCATGAGTGTCAAATCGTTCAAGGGTGCCGGTTCCACCGTCGGTTCGGCGCAGTTCAACATCGAACTAGCCAACTGCCATCCTTCGCTGACCAGTGTGGGGCTGGTATTCGACGGAATATCCAGCGCGGACGACGATGCCATTCTCGCCCTACAGGGTGCCAACAGTGCGCAGGGGGTAGGTATCGCTCTCTATGAAATCGATGGGACGACACTGATTCCACTGCGAATGCAGGGGCGGGCGAATATCCTCAACGGTGAGTCGGGAACCACATTGCGCTATGTCGCAAAGTATAAGGCGACCTCCGAAACGGTAACGGCTGGTAAGGCCAGTGCTGTGGTTAATTTCACCCTGGTTTATAACTAAGGTGGTTCGTTCTATATCGCGTACTTTGTGCTTTGATAGTTAATGAGGGGAATCCCTACATGCGGCTAAGGATCGCCTTCTGGGTCGGTGCTTTTTGCATTGATATAATGATTCCATCTCGAGGAAGCATGGCTCGGGTATCAACGATGCATTTTATCAATCAAGTAGGTTTTGTTATGAAAAAATTTCTCCTGGCTTCTGCTGTCATCTTCTCTGGCATGCTGGCTGCACAAAGTTATGCCGTCGCCGGCAGCATCGCCATCACCGGCACGATCATCGACAAGGGTTGTGACGTCGTTGGCGGCGCCCAAGCCATGGATCTCGATCTGGGCATGGTCGACCGCACCGCCTTCGGAGGCGTGGTGGGTGCCACCTTGGGTTCGGCGCCGCTGAAGATCTCGTTGGCTAACTGTCCGACCGGCATCGGCAGCGTGGGCGTGGTCTTCGACGGTTCGGCCGATGCCGAGAACGCCGACCTGCTTGCGCTGCAGTCTGCCGAGGGTGGCGCCAAGGGCGTGGGTATAGCATTTTACGAGTACGACAGTACCACCCAAATCAAGCTGCACCACCAGTCCGTGTACAACCCGCTGGCGGAAGGGCAGACCGACTTGGTGCTGAACTATGTCGCCAAGTACATGGCTACCTCGAAGACCGTGGTGGGTGGTAAGGCTGACGCGGTTGCCAACTTCACGCTGGTTTACAACTAATCGGTAATCCCGGCTGAGTCTTTGGTTTGGCCGGGTTTTTTGTTGTCTGGGTAAATTCGATGTAATGGGGTGGCGGTGATGAGAAGGCTATTTCCTATTCTTGCTTTTTCCTTCGCTGTATTTGCGTTTCGCGCGGCTGAGGCGGCGACAGATGATTGTCAAGTTTATGATCTTTCTATGCCGTCACCGCAGATTGAGGTTGATCTTGCGCAGGATGTATCTCAGGTCGGGGTTCAGCTGGGGGGGCCGGTTTTTAGTGGACGTCAGATAATTACAAGTGCGGGGGCCTGTCCGCATGGAGATAATTACGTGGGGATGGCTGACGCAGTGGCTGATAGAGCTGGTGTGACGTGGAAGTATCAAGGGGAAAGTTATCCGCTGTATAAAACAGGAATTGATGGGGTTGGAGTTGCCATTGGACTAAAGGCTGTTGGTTTGGGTACTGCAGACTGGACTCCGGTTGACAGTTCTAATTATTTTTGGTCTTCAGAAAATAGTTATGACGATCCTGGTTGGTTGGAGGTGATGCTCATATATGTCTCGACTGGCCCGATAAAGCCCGGCACCTATGCCTTTCCTCAGACCAATTTGCTGAACTTGAGATATGCGCATCTCAGGACTCCATATATTGAGTATGATAGTGGCTATATGTATATTGGTGCGGGCAGCGTAACCCATGAAGGGCTCGGGTGCGATTTGGTCGACAGTGAGATCGATGTCAATCTTCATCAGGTAAGTGCGAGTGAATATTTAAAAGGTGTCGGCAGCGTTTCCCCGGCGGAGCATTTCTCCATACCTTTGCAATGCAATGGGGAAGTTGCAATCGACATGACGGTCAGCAGTTCTGGCGCTGCCGATGCCAGCAAGGGATTATTGAGAGTGGATTCGGGCGGGGCTTCGGGAGTGGCCATTCAGCTCTTGCAAGCGGATGGTGTGACCATCATGCCGTTGGGTGAGGAAGTTCGAATAATTCCCCAGACCACGCTGGGGCAAAATACTATAAATATGGCGGCGCGCTATTATCAGAATGCAAGCAAGGTAGTGGTGGGTAAGGCTAAAGGTACTGCTCAATTTACACTTAAATATCGATAGTTAAGGCGGCGCGCTAGAGAGTTGCGCAGATAATTATTATATTAATATATGTAATTGTTTCTTGGGGTGGACCTGTTGGCGGTCCGTCGCTGTGTGCTTTTTAGGGAGATAAGGGAATCCCTACAAATCTACAATACATCCCTGATATGTTGTTGGATGGTAATTTTTTATATTTCTCTCAAATGAACTTCCTTCCATCGCCAGATGGGTTCTTTTGAGGGTAAATGTCGTGAAACATGTATTCATAGCGGCTTGTCTGTTGCTTGTCTCTTCCCTGCAAGTTGCCCACGCCGGTGTCGTCGTCGGCGGCACTCGCTTGGTTTTCAAGGGGGCGGTGAAGGACACTTCCATCGGTCTGGAAAATACCGACAAGAGCGCCTTCCTGGTCCAAGCCTGGGTCGAGGACGAGAAGGGCGGCGATGCCCAGTCGGTGTTTCTGGTGACGCCGCCGCTGTTCAAGATGGCTCCCGAGTCGGCCAGTCTATTGCGGGTGATCAAGATCGGCAACCTGCCGGAAGACCGCGAATCGCTGTTCTGGCTCAACGTGCGCTCCATTCCATCGGTCAAGTCTGGCGTCGATGCCAACCAACTGACCCTCTCCGTGCAATCGCGGATGAAGCTGATCTACCGGCCGCAGGCGCTGCTCGCCAACACCGTGGATGCCATGGCGGCCGGCTTGCAATGGCACTGCCGCGGCGCCAGCCTCGGCGTCAGCAACCCGACCAAGTACTACATGAATTTCGCCTCGGTGAAGGTCAGCGGCGTGGAGATCAAGACGCCCGGGTGGGTCGCGCCCGGTGAATCTAAGACCTTCGCCGGCGCGGTTTCCGGCACCGCCTGTGAGGTGAAATGGCAGGTCATCAACGACTACGGTTCGGCCGGCCAAGTCCATGCCAACACTGCGTTGAAAGGTAACGGATAATGGGCCTCGTGCGTCTCGGTCTCGTCAGCGTTGCCGGAGGGACGGCGCTGCTCATCATGGTGGGAGTGGGGCCCGTTCGCGCTGAGGAATACTTCGATCCGGCCATGCTGAACAGTGGCGGAGGCGCACCAGCGGTCACCGATCTGTCGGTATTCCAGGGGCAGGCCGGGCAGTTGCCTGGCATCTATCGCGTCGATGTCTATGTCAACGGCAAGGCCGTGGACAAGCGCGATATCCGCTTCGAGCCGACCGAAGGCCAGGTACTGCAGCCCTGCCTGTCGCTGGAGATGCTCGACAAGTGGGGCGTCGACTTGTCGCTCATACAGGGCGTGGGGCAGTTGTCCAAATGCCTGAGCATCGATGCCGTGCCGCAGGCCACCACCGAATTCGTGTTCGCCTCCCAGCGCCTCAATGTCAGCGTGCCGCAGGCCTCCATGGTCAAGCAGGCGCGCGGCAGCGTATCGCCCTCACTGTGGGACCAGGGCGAGAACGCCGCCTTCCTCAACTATGGCTTCAGCGGCTTGAACAGCAGCTCGCGCAAGGGTGGCGGCAATTCGTCCTCGCAGAGCCTGTCGCTGCTGCCAGGGGTAAATATCGGCGGCTGGCGCATCCGCAACTTCACTTCGGTGAACAAATCCTCGAGCAGCGCCGACATGCAGATTGAGTCGGTCTACAATTACGCCAAGCGCGTGTTCCCGAGCATCGGCTCGGAACTGACCGTCGGCGCGGCCACCACGTCCTCCGAGGTGTTCGACTCGGTGCCCTTCATGGGCTTCCAGCTCGGCACCGACGAGGACATGCTGCCGGAGAGTCAGCGCGGCTATGCGCCCATCGTACGCGGCATCGCCCGCACGGCCGCGCTAGTGACTGTGCGGCAGAACGGCTATGTAGTCTACAAAGACAGCGTCTCCCCCGGCCCGTTCGAGATCAGCGACCTCTACGCCACCGGCGGCAACGGTGATCTGATGGTGACCGTGGAAGAGAGCGACGGCACCCAGCAGGAATTCATCGTGCCGTTCTCCAGCCTGGCGATCATGCGTCGCGAAGGCGCCTTCAGCTACAGCGTGGCCGCCGGCGACTACCGGCCGTCGAGCGACGACGTGGAGAAGCGCAAGGTCGTGCAGGCCACCGCCATAAAGGGCCTGGCCCATGGCACGACCGTCTATGGCGGTTTCCAAGCCGCCGACGTATATCACTCCGTCGCCGCCGGCCTCGGCCTGAACATGGGTGACTGGGGGGCTGTTTCTGCCGATATCACCCAGGCCTGGTCGCAGGCCTTCAACGAGGAGAAGACCGGCGGGCAGTCGGCACGTATTCGCTACAACAAGAACTTCGTCGACTCCGGCACCGACTTTGCCCTGGCCGCCTATCGCTATTCCACTGAGGGCTACGCCGGCATGACCGAGGTGCTCGACACCTACACCGACGGCGGCTCGGGCTACCTGAACCGGCGCAAGAGCCGCTTCGAGGTGTCGATGAACCAGTCGCTGTCGCCGGAACTGGGAGCGCTGAACATGAGCCTTTACAGTGAGGACTACTGGGGCAACGGGCGTAAGGACCAGTCGGTTTCGGTCGGCTACAGCAACTTCTGGAAGGACGTCAGCTTCAGCGTCGACTACAGTCACACCCGCTCGATCACCCAGGATGAACAGGAAAGCGACGTCAGCACCGACAATGCGTTGTCGGTGAGCGTGAGCATTCCGTTCGACGGCTTCTTCAGCTCCTACAGCTATGCCACTAGCAAGAGCGGCAGCGCCAGCCACCGGGTCAACCTATCTGGCCATGCGCTGCAGGACAAAAACCTGTCGTGGTCGGCGCAGCAGGGCTATACCGAATCCGGCGGTGGCAACGATGGCAGCCTCAATGCGCGCTACATGAGCGGGGCCGGCGAGTTCGCGGCTGGCTACACCTACAACGACTCGAGCACCCAGATAAACTACAGCGCCCGCGGCGGCGTGTTGCTACATGGCGATGGCGTCACCGTCGGCCAGTACATGGGTGAGTCCCCGGCACTGGTCGATGCCGGAGGTGCGGCGGGGGTGAAGGTCCAGGGTCAGTCGGGCGTCTACACTGACTCCCGCGGCTACGCCATTGTCCCCTACACCACGCCTTACCGGAAGAACTCGGTCGGCCTGTCCGTCGAGGCGGCTCCGGAGGACGTGGAAATGGTCGACTCGGTGAAAGACGTGGTGCCGACCCGTGGCGCCCTGACCCGCGCCAAGTTCGTCTCGCGCATCGGCCGCCGCGCACTGATTTCGCTGAAGAACCAGCTCGGCTTCGTGCCCTTCGGCGCCCGCGTGGATATCGAGGGCGAGCCGATCAATCCGGACAACATCGTCGGCAACAAGGGCCAGATCTACCTGACCGGCCTCCAGCCCACCGGCGTGCTCAAGGTCTCCTGGGGCGAGGGCGCGGGCAACAGCTGCAAGGCCAAGTACGAGCTGCCCGAAGACAAGAACGGCACCGGCATCGTCAACACGTCGGCCAAGTGTGAGTGAGGTGAAGAAAGATGCGAAAGCTGGCTTGTCTGCTGTTCTGCCTGAGCGGCCTGGGCCCGCTGCTGGCCCAGGCCGATGTGCAACTGGGCGCGACCCGGGTGATCTTCGCCGAGGGCAAGCGCGAGGCGGGCTTGCGGGTGCGCGACCGCACGACGGGCTCGCCGCCGCACCTGATCCAGTCGTGGATCACCGACGCGGCGGAGCGGGAAACGGATCTGTTGACCGTGGTGCCGCCGCTGTTCCGCCTGGACTCGGGCGTCAGTCGCACGCTGCGCATCATCAAGGCGCCGGGGGCATTGGCAAAGGACCGCGAGACGCTGTTCTGGCTGAACGTGAAGGTCATCCCTCCCTCGGAGAAGGACGCGGAGGATGTGCTCAAGACGGTGGTGGTATTCCAGCTGAAGCTGATCTGCCGGCCTGCGGCGCTGAAGCCGGAACAGGCAGCCAAGGCCTACCGCAGCCTCGCCTTCGATCGCGGCACGATGGGGCAGCTGAAGGTGAGCAACCCGACGCCGTTCTACGTCTCGCTGGCGTACCTGAAGGTGAATGGGGTTGATATCCCGGAAGCGGCGCTGCTGGCCCCGCATGAAACCGCGAGTTATCCGATCGCCGCAACAGAGCCACGCAAGGTGGCCTGGGTCGCCGTGGACGACTTCGGCGTCATGACCGAGGAAGCGAGTTTTTCCTTCTGACGATCCTGGCCTCATCAGCTTTCGGTGGGTGCCGGGCGTCATCCTGTGGACTTTCCGTAGACCGGGAAAGCGCCTGAACAGCGCCATTTTTCCGCAAGGTTGAAATTCTAATGAGCAAGTTAGTAGTCACTGTTCTGCTTTTGTTTTCCGGATGGCAGACGGCTTGAAGTGCATGTAGACACGGATTGTGATCTGAAGAATTTATATGTGGTGCCGCCCGACGCAGAAACTGTCGAGCAGCCCGAAGACCACTGGAGTGCAGATATCACCATATCGACCAACTCGAAACCCTCCGTGGAGGGGAAGATGTTCCAGTGTGATATCCAGGGCGAATCGTCTCATGCGAGGGCGATGCTTCAGGCTCCGGTTCGACCTGGTCCTATGGTGGCCGGATTTATACCGACTTCCGCTTTTCAGTGTTGGGCATTGGCTATGCCATTGCGATGAGGGGCCCGAAGGCGAGTTCATATACCCCTGTGAATACGACGGGCTGGATCCAGATTTCCCCCTGCGGCGAACTGCAAAACTAAACCTGATCGCTCGGGCTCGATGTGCTGGTGTGGTATGTGGCGGCCGCCGAATTGAAGCTGGGGTTCTATCAACTGCCGAAGGAGCAACTGCTTGAATACAATGCGGATCGATGATGGCCTTGTTGCAGGGCGACCGGAAGATTTCTACATCTGCGTCTACGTAGGCGCCAACGCACTTACCCTTTCAGCAAGGTCCTGTACCTTGCTGGAGCCAGAAGTAAGTGTGGATCTGAGGCGCGTTGATACGAGCAGTCTGGCAGGTGTGGGGAGCGTCGACCCCAATGTAGGTTTCACCATTGCGCTGAACTGCGATAGCGATATGGCGGTAGAAATGGTCGTGGATACCGTCAATGTTCAGGATGCCGCTGCCGGGATATTGAACCTGTCTTCAAGGTGTCGGGGTGTAGATGCACCCGCCCGATAACACTACGCCTGTTTACCTGGGGCAGCCGATGAGGCTGATTGCAATCACTCCCGAGGGGCGCAACGACCTGAATCTGGGAGGCGTTACATTCAGATTGGCGACCAGGTTGTCCCTGGGCGAGCGAGTGCGATGGCCCAGTTCGTTCTGAAATATCGCTAATTAGGCGAATAGCCAGCGCTCTGCGTCGCCATAGCCTGCGTCGGCGGCCGGCTGGGCGTCTTCCGGCCAATACACGGGGCGCATGTGCGCCTTTGTTTATTAGGGTGACCAAACCCGGCCATGGATTTGGACGTGGCGCGCGAAGTAGCGGAGCGGTCGTCTAGGTTCAAAGGGCAATGAAGCGCCAGCGTTGGCCGAGGATTGGCTGCCCTGAGCGGCGCGCCCTTGGCGCTGGCCGGAATACCCTGCGGCGGAAAAGAAAACCGGCCCGCGAAGGGGCCGGTCGGTAGTGCTCGGGTCAGGCAGAGGCCCGCGGTCGTTACAACGGTTTGGTCGAGCAGCCCTGAGCCTGCGCCTTGCCGTCGAAACGTGCCTGGGTCCAGTCCATCAGCGGCTGCTCCAGCGGGGTTCCCGGGCGTACGATAGTGCCGTGGTCACGTTCGGCGACGGTCCAGTACTCCAAGCGCTGGCTGGCCTTGCAGCGTTCGTCGACGTAGCGCTGGGTGATCGACGGCAGCACCACCGGGTCGGCGAGGCCCTGGATGATCAGTTCCGGCATGGGGATCGGCTGGTTGGCAGTGTTCTGCTCCAGCCGGGCCGCAAGGGCCTTGTCCGCCGGCAGGTTCAGCGACGGACCTTCGAAGGTCTTGGTGAGCGCCTGGATACGCTGTGGGTCTTGCGGTGGGAAGAAGCCGCAGAGCCCGGCGATCTCATGGGCGGCGACGCGCGCCTCGGGGCGGATTGCCTGGTCGAATTTGACGTCCGGGTAGAAGCGGCTGTAGGCCTGGGCGATGTACGGGCCGAGACGTTTGTTCACCGCAACGTTGTTTTCCAGGATGTCCTTCATGTTCGCCGCCGGGGCGATGCCGACCACGCCCAGCACCTTCACGTCGGGTGCGTAGCGCGGCGCGACTATGCCGGTCCAGAGCGCCGAGTGGCCGCCCTGCGAGTGGCCCCAGACCACGGTGCGCTCGTCCAGGCTCAATTCGGGCATCTGCCGTGCCGCCCGGGTGGCGTCGAGGGCCGCGCGGGCTTCGCCTTCGCCGATGATGTAGGGGTGCGGGCCGCCTTTTTCGGTGAACGAATAGTCGGTCGCCACCACGACCCAGCCGGCCTTGACGATCTTGTCGCGGGCGGGAATGCCCTCCGTCGGCACCGAGATCAGTGACGGCATGCAGCGTTGCACCAGGCCTGTAGTGCCGTGTTCCCAAGTGATCACCGGGCGCGGTCCGGCCGGCATCTCGGTCGGCGCGAAGACGGTCGCCACGGCGGTGGCCGGGGTGTGGTCGTCCACCGAGGTGCTGTACTGGATGCGCCAGCCGCGCATGCCGGCGGGAAGGCTTGCTTCGGCCAGGGGCTCGCTGCGCAGCAACACGCCGGGTTTGGCGGGTGGGTTGGCGGGCGGATCGTAGAAGCTGTCCGGTGCGCGCACCTCGACGGCCGGCGCCGTCGCGGCCAGCGTCTGCGGCGATGTGGACGCAGCAGCGATCAATAGGGAGGCCTGCAGCATGGCAAGGCTCAACAAGCGTATGGAGTGGGGCATGGAGTACCTCGGTCGTGTTGAAGATCCAGGGATCACGAAAGGGCCTTGCGCAGTGGATTCGCAGCCTGGCCAGCCTCCCAGGGGAGGGAAATTCAACTGGCGGTGGCGGGTGCGTTTCTATGCAGGCACCAGTCTATCTGGCAATCGGAACAGGGTTTTCTGATCTTGCACCGATAGCAGTAAAAAACGATTAAACGCGCCGCGAATTCGCGGGCTGGCCGCGACGGACGGCCATCGCGCAGTGGTCACAGTGCCGCTCCCTTGGCCATCTGCGCTAACCGCTTCTCCCACATGTGCTGATGTTCGATACAGCGCTCTGCGATCGGCTGTGACAGCAGGCGCGCCAGGCCAATAGGTTCGTCACAGATGATGCACCAGCCAAAGTCCTTGCTCACGATTCGCTCACGGGCTTTGCGAATAGCACTCAGGTTGTTCTGGTCATGGTCTATCTGGCGCAGGATTTCAATGCGTGTTTCTTCCAGTACTGCAAGATCGACGGGGTCGGCCGACGACCCGAGCTCCAGAATGAGCGTTCGCGCTTCGGCGACACGGTCTTCCAGTTGTTCTTGCTGATCAGCAAGCATGGTCCAGTAGATCTTGAGCTGGTCCGGGTTCATGTACTCGTTACTCAACACTTGTAAATCCCTTCTCTCGGATATTCGATGCGTGACATGTAATGGCGGAGCTCCCCGTGGAATCGCCGCGCTGCGGGAGATAAGTTCTCGATTAATCACGGTCAATGATGTTCTGGTGCTCTTGGGTCTTGATCTTGCCGTGCACTTCTTCACGGTATATACGGACGTCCTTTGGCGCTGTGATTGCTAGCGTGATCTCCCCGTTCTGCATCCCGGTGACGGCCACCCGTATGCTGTCAATTCGGAACTCCTCGTTGATCTTTCGCGTAAATACAAGCATCTAATGCTCCGTAATCATTACCAACAGAAAGTAACTTTCACCGTACGTGAACGCGTCAAGGGCACACGTCGGTATCCCCGCACAAAGTTACGTTATGGTCAGTTCAATTTTTATATAAGACTCGAGTCTGCACTCGCGTAGAACGGTGCGCGAAACTATTAGAAATTCGCGCCGATATGTCCCAGGGTGAAGTTCAGAAAGGTCTTGCTGCACCCTCTGCCGGTAACGGCAAGAAAACAGCTCGCCGAATACCGGCTCGAGAGGCCACCCACCGGCGGCAGAAGTTTACCGTGGGGCGTGGAGCAGGCTTTCCGCAAGCTCGAGTAAGAAAATCCTTAATGCAGCACTACGGTCAGGGCTCGCCCTCTGCCGATAACTCTGTCGGTGCACTCCCTGTTAGCCACTAACACATGCACAGGTACAAATGTGGCACATGGAGGTGCGTGGGAAGCCTGCAGGCCCTGATATTGCTGCACTGCAGAGATTCTCACTTCGGGCATAAACAAAAACGCCGACCATTCCATGGTCGGCGTGGCCTTGCCATGACGGCCAAGGCCGGTTTCCCCTCTGTTACACAAGGATCAGCCGAGCTTGATCAGCTTCGGCCCCTACCAACGCAACTCTTTCATCAGGCCGCGGGGCTCATAAGCGCGCACCATCAGCCAGAAAATATCGCCTCTTTTGACCGGCAACCAATTGGAACGCTTGTCCTCTCCCGGGTCTTCGGCCTGGACATAAATGTCCAGGCTGCCATCGCCGCCATACTTCAGGCTGGTCGTGCGATCACCAATGGCGTATCGATTGATCGGATTGTCGATGACCGTGTATTTGCTGTTGTAGGCATGCAGCGACCAGAACGCCTCGGCATCGGGAATCTGGTCAGCCGGGAAATGCAGGCTGTAGCGTGAGTCGCCATTAAGGAGGGCGCCGGAGTCATCCATTTGCAGTAAGTGATAAGGGTTCTCGGTCACCGGCAATGCAATGGTGCCGGCCAATGCCACCGAAGCGCGATAGAGATAGTCGCTGTCGGTGTAGTAGCCCAGGCTGGGTTTCGGTAAGGTCCAACCGTTGGCCGTGTGCTGCCCGGCGAGCGCCCGCGAAGCCTTGATCACTGCCTGGCGTCCATCCTGTTCGGCACGTTTGAGACCTTTCTGGACTTCTGGGGTGAGCTGTTCGAAGCCGTGCTGCCCTGGAGCCAATCCCAGGCGGGTAAAACGGTTGGCGACGGCAGCATCTTCTTTCGAAACAGCGCACTCCTGCCACATGTCCTGCAGAACCTTGAAATCGGCGAGCGGATCTTCCGCCGGCAGGGGAGGCCTGGAGAGTTCGGCAGCCACGCCGGGAACGGCGTCCCGGCCGGCGAGGAAATCCGACAGAGGCGCGACGACAAAGCGTTTCTGATAGTCGATGGCCTTCAGGCGGTCGTCGTTATTGGCGAAGAACATACGCAGGACATTGAATGTCTGCGGGATTTTCGCTCTGAGCACAAGATCGATGCCAACAGGCAGCAGCCCGTTCCAGTCGGGACCGACCACTGCTACGCGCCCGCCTTTGGAAAAGCTGCGGCGGCTGGGTAGGCCGAAGGTCGACCCGAAAAAATCGCAGAACTGCATGCTCCAATAGCGATCGTCCATTTGCGGAATGGTAACGATGTAAGGCTGCGCACGCAGATCCAGCCACAAGGTTGAGTACAGCGTATCGGTTTGCGGAGCTCCGGGGATTTCAGGCGTCACGGGTACATTGCGATGTAGCCACTGCCCCCGGTTTTGTCGGATCTTCATCATCGGATCGCCTTCCATCATGCGCGTGTAGCGCAGGCGGGCGAAGTAAATCAATGGATAGCCATACACGTAGGCTTGCATGCCAAGCTGATAGGCCGCGTCCTCATCCAATGTCAGGGCGTTTGCCCAAAGATTCGCAGCGGGCAGGCTGGCCGAGACACCCGTTGCCCCCAGGACCGCCAGCGCCTTGAGCATGTCGCGCCGGCAGAACATGCTCGGATTGAGGTTCATCCAGTTACTCGAATCCATCTTGCCCTCCACAGAAAATCAATAGGTTCGTTCCGTCCGCTCACAAGTGGGCGTCGGCTGAATTAAGTGGATGGTTGTGGTTGGGAATGGCGCGAAGGCGTGCCGGTCCCACCTGAGGGCAGCAAGTTGATTTATGCTTCATTTCCTTGATTCACCTGTTATTTTTGTTTGGGCGTGAAGGGAGTGAGTCCCCGAGGTCCCGCAGTCGCGCGACCCTGAAGCAACATGCAGGCAATAGACGAGCAACCATGAATCCCTGGCTGACAAATAATTATCCCAATCACCGAAAACGCCTCTCGCTTTCACCTTCAACGGTTCTGGCCGGCATTCGCCTGCTGGAGTCGCGCGGGATACCGTTGTCCGAGTTGCAGCAACGCTGGAACTTTCCCCTGTCGGCGTTCCGCCAACCCTATCTGCGTTTGCCAGCGTTCCTTTCCCGTCATTTTTGGGTGTGCGCGCGTACGTTAGATAATGACCCTGCCATCGGCCTCGCTGCCGCAAGGCCCGCGGATCTCGGTCAGCTGCTCGGTTTGAACTACCTCATGCAACTGGCACCGACACGCATGGAGGCCCTGCAAACCATGCAACGTTTCTGGCCATTGGTGGCCAGTCACATTGATCTTCGTTTCGAGCAGCAGGGCGACACGCTGCGCTTTGGCCTGCAAGCACCGGCGAAGCTGCGACCGGCTGTGGAGGAGGTGGACTACTGGTGCGCCAGGCAAATCCATCACCTGCGCAGTTGGGTGTGTGCACCGAACCCGATTATCGAAATTCATCTGCGGCGTCCGCGTCCGGTCGATCCCGGGCCCTGGGAGCGGTTAGCGGACAGGCCGGTGTTTTTCTCGGCGCAACGAGACGAAATGCTTTTGGATGTTCAAGCGCTGCATGTCGATCGCCCGGCGGGCCCCTCTAGCGTGCGCCTGGCACTGGAAGAGTCCATGGAGGACTACGCCTGCCAGACCGCCAGGGGCAGCCTGATAGAAATGGCCAGCAGTGCCATGCTGCAGGAGTTGCGCGGTGGACTTAATCTGGAAGACATGGCCGATCGCTTGCACATGACCGCCCGCACCCTGCATCGGGCTTTGCTTCGCGACGGCTGGAATTTCAGCGACCTCATCGATATTCATCGACGCTATCTGGCCCATGACCTGCTGCTGGACAGCACGCTGTCCGTTGCCGAGGTCGCCGATAGTCTGGGGTATAGCGAAGTCAGCAGTTTCACCCGTGCAATCCGTCGCTGGTATGGCACCACGCCCAGCGAACTGCGCGAAGAAAACCCAAGGCTGGGTTAATTTTTCGTCAGTTACCGACTCACGCTGATACGGGGCGAGCATCATCCTGCTTGCTCGAGGATGGCGGGCGAATCCCCGGCTGACTTCTGCGGAATTGACCTGACACTTGAAAGAAATGACACCGCTTGTTTATCGCAAGGCGCTATTCGAATCCTGAGCCGTCTGAACCGGTTTGAGGGGAGGGGAGACATGCCGGCGTCAGCAATGCCTGCTGGCGAGTGCGTTGTATGGCGACCAGATCCAGCCTCGACTTCAGAGGATCGGTTCCCACGACAGCCCCCTCGTTGGTGAAGTGCATCAATTGATCAGCGGCCGGATTGTACTGAGGCCAATGCAGTCTGCCTTCGCCATTCGGATTGCCGTTTTTGCCGAATGCGGTCCAATAGGCGCTGGCGAGGTTGCCCATGGCTTTGTCATCGGCCGTGACGGCATTGCCGACCAAGGCACTTGGTAGGTTGAAGGTGGAGGGGATTTCCATCGCATGCAGCGTGCCTTTGCTCTTGCCGCGCAAGCTTTCAGCGAGATACCCGAAGCGATACAGCCAGACCGGCTGACCGGTTTTGGCGACCTCGTCCGCGAGGTGCCTGGCGGGTTCGACCAGGGTTTCGTCGGCCAGGACATCGCTCTTCAATTCTTCCAGCGTCTGCTCGCCAGTGGGGTCGTACACGTGCCTTGCCTCGGAGGCATCGCTACCGAAGCGAACAAACAGTTCGTCCTTGCTGGTGGCAGCGCCGATTCCCAATTCACGATCGGTCGTACCAATCAGTACCGGAACCCTCGCTTGGTGTCCTGCAGCCAACGCCTGCTCCGGTGTCTCAACCACCATTCGCCCATCGAGAATCGAACCGACCACGCCGTTGACGGAGGCATTGTTGGAAAGTCCGGCCAGCACTTGGGGTAACGAAGTGCCTTCCACCAGTGTTTCCGCCGGCACCTCGCGCAGCGCGGCCAATGCTTGCGGGCCGTCACCGTTAATGCCCAATGAGCGGGTGTATTCCTGAGCGCGCTGTTGGGCATCTTCAAGGGAGGTTAATGGCACGGCCGCTGCGCGTGCCGTTGGAATGCCCGGCGATTGCAAAATGGCGCGCTGGAACAATCCTTTCGACATAGGCGAGGTGAGGTGTACCAGGATCGAACCGCCTCCGGCCGATTCGCCAAAAAGGGTGACCTGTTTGGGGTCGCCACCGAATGCGCCAATATTGCGCTGCACCCACTCAAGCGCGGCTCGTTGATCGAGAAAGCCGTAGTTGCCGTGCGGCTCATCGGGGGCCTCGTTTTCTTGCGCGGGGTGGGCGAAAAATCCAAGGCGTCCCATGCGGTAGTTCAAGCTGACGACAATCACGCCCTGTTTTGCCAGGGCATCAGCGGGATAAAGTGAGCTGGCGCCGTGAACTAGCGCGCCGCCGTAAATCCAGACCATGACCGGCAGCGGTTCGCCGGTATTGCTGGCTGGGCGCCAGACGTTTACCGTCAGGCAATCTTCCGACTTGGCCACCTTATCGACCTGCATGCACTCGGGGCCGAACTTGTCGGCGTCTCTCACGCCCTCCCAAGCCTTGGGCGGTTGCGGCGCTCGCCAGCGCAATTCACCGATGGGCGGTGTGGCGTAGGGGATGCCTTTGAAACTGAGCACATCGTCACTCACGACGCCTCTCAACAACCCGGTCTCGGTGTTCACGAGCTCGGGAAACACGGGCATGTCAGTTGCCCCTGTTGCCAGTAGGGGTAGCAAGCCGCCCACCAGCACTGCCGAGACCCAAAATGGAGTTTTCATTTCCTGCCTTTCCTTGATTCAACAACGACTGACGAAATACTGGGCTGCTTCCCATCAGTTGGCACGTCATTACCTGACAAAAACGATACCGGCATGAAGCGGCGACCGTTGTTAATCGAGTTGTTTTCGGTAACTCAGAGGGGTGGTGCCTTTCCATCGTCGGAACGCCCGAATCAAGCTGCTCTTGGAGCTGAACCCCGCGCGGCTGGCGATCTGGTCCAGGGTCAAGTCGGGCATGGCCAGCAGGTTCAGGGATTGAGCCTCTCGGGTTTGATCGAGCAACTGCGCGAAGGTCGTATTTTGTGCAATCAAGGATGACGTCACGCAGTCCACAGGCAGTGCCAGGGTGTTGGCGAGGTGTTGCGCACTGACCTCTTGCCCGAGTATTTCGGCCAGGCCCGCGCGCAGGGCACTCAGCGGCAGAGGGGCGCCAAGCCGGGCCAGGTGCTGCAGGATCGGTTGTTCGACCCGGGCAAGCCAGCGGGCATTGGCACCCGGCAGGGGGCTATCCCAGGTCTCGCGTTTGAAAACCAGTGTCGCGCATTCCTGTCCGAATAGAACCGCAATGCCCAGCTTGAGCCAGGGTGTCGGGTCGGATGGCTGCGGGCGCGGAATTTCAAGGCGCCGCAGAAACTGCGGGGCTTTCAATCCCGATTGGCGTTCGAACAGTTTCACATTGTGATAATTGAAGCAGTCGCGCGCCGCATCGGCTGGCACGCGAACGCCTGTGAGTCGGGTTTCCATTCGCCAGTCACCCGATTCGTCCTGGACCAGCCGCATGCGGGTAACGGTTGTAATCAATGGAAGAAATAGCACGTAACGTCGTACGGCATCGCCAATCGTAGCGCTGGTGTAGAGCGCCAGATCAATGCCGTAGAGGTCGGCGGGGCCGAGGTTTCGGGCCACGCAAAGACCAAAGTTCGCGTCACCACTGAGTTCGACTGCACGAAGCCACAACGGAGTGATATCGGTCAGATCCAGGCGCAACTCATTATCGTGCAGGATGGCCGGGTCGAAACCCAGACCCGTCAGCATGGGTAACGGATCGATGTCGTATTGCGACTTCAGCGTTTTGGCAATGGCGCGTGCAATCGAAGCCAGGGTGGTTCTGGCTGCGGTGGCGGGGTTGGTTGGCATGGTTTGCATCGCTTGCGCCTGCTGATAGCGACAAAATTCATGATCAGCATGCCGGGCCGCGTTAGCGTGCGCAATCAGCAATGGATGAGATCAAAGCGCTTGCAGGCTTGATAAAAAAAACACCCCAGGCAAAAAGGCGAGGGGCGATATAGAGCAGCGCTCCAGTCGATGATGCTTTTGTCATAGAGCACTCGGGCTCTACAGCGCGTGAAAGCCGGCTCAAGATGCGCTCATTTGCCTGCAGCGGGTGAGTCATTGACTGACAAATAGTTTCCCCGTAACCCGGTCATCGTCTGGCCGCCCTGTGCTTTGTCAACTCCCCAGCGTCCATGACCGGATCGGCAAATACATTTCGGTCGTCTGATCGCGGCGGGGAAACTATTTGTCAGCCAATGACTCATGCACGACCCCTGTTTACTCACATGGTGGCCGCCGAGCATTCGCTTCAGGCGTAGCTCACGCCTGCCATCGGGCAACGCCAAGTGCCCGGTGGATTCGCGAAAGCCTCATCGCCAATAAAAAAATAACAGGTGAGTCAACACATGAAGCATGTCTCAACCATCCGTAGTGCACGCCGTCAAACACCGATTCTTTACCCGCATCTGCTTGCTTTGGGGGTCGCAGTTGGCTGTCAGTCCGCCCATGCCACCACCTGGCAGGTCAACGACGACTGGGGGCTGACCACCAACACAACGCTCAGTCTGGGGACAAGTTGGGCGCTGCAGAATGCCGACAAATTTCAAATGACGGCTGCCGACGCAGCCAGCATCGGGAAAACCGGCACTGGCGTTAACTACAACGCCGACAACGGCAAGCTCAACTTCAACAAGGGCGACACCATTTCAACGGTGTTCAAGGGGCTGACCGATTTTGATTTGAACGATGGCTCGCAGGGGGCGTTCGTTCGCTTCAAATACTGGTATGACCACGCTCTGGAAACCGGAAATGGCGACTTCGAGAAGTTCAATGACTCCGGCTGGCAGGACCTGGCCCGATTCCAAGGGTTCGAAGTGCTGGATGCGTATGTCTGGAAGGACTTCAACGTGGCCGACCACTCGTTGAACGTCAAAGTCGGCAATCAAGTGTTGAGTTGGGGCGAAGCGCTGTTCATCCAGAACGGTGTGAACGTGATCAACCCCCTGGATGTCTCGGCCTTCAACCGGCCGGGGGTTGAACTCAAGGAAGGGCAGTTGCCCGTCGAGATGGTCAGCTTCAACTTTGACCTGAGCGACTCAGTCAGCCTGGAAGGGTTCTGGCAGTACAACTTCCGTCCTTCTGTATACGATGGCTGCGGCACGTTCTTCAGCATTGCCGACAACCTGCAGGAAGGTTGCCAGAACAATTACATGATCGCCGGTGGCACCGGTACCACTGCTCAAAGCCTGCAGGACTTCAATCCCGCCGCAGGAGCGGCCAACGCACAGCGCGAACGTTACCTGCAACGCACCTCAACAGACTACCCGAGCGACACTGGCCAGTACGGATTGGCCATGCATTACACCATCGAGTCGCTGCACGATGCCGACCTTGGGTTGTACTACATCAACTACCACAGCCGTACACCGCAGCTTCAGGGGGTTATTGCTCGCCAGGCGCCTGTCGGGGCTAACGTCAACATCAATACCGGCGATTACTCGAACGTTTACCCGGAAGACATCAGGCTGTTCGGCGCGAGCCTGAGCGGCGTCATTGGCACCACCGCCACCTTTGGCGAGCTGAGCTATCGCCCCAACATGCCGCTGGCCTTCAACGGCGCAGACTTCGTCGGGCTGCTGGCCGGTTCCGGGACCACACCGATCATGCCTTTGACCCCAGCCCAATTGGCGGCGGCCCGTGGCTCTGAGGTCGAGGGTTACGCACGCAAACCGATCTGGCAATTCAGCCTCGGTGCGGTTGATACGGTATCCAATGTGATGGGCGCCAATCGTCTGTCGCTGGCCGGCGAAATGGGTTTCAACTGGATTGAAAACATCGACGGCGATCGTTTCGGTCGTGCCGGAGGATTCGGTCGCACCTTGCCTGCCACAGGTGTTGCAACGTCTTGTGTCGGCGCTGGGGCAGGGGGCATGAGCGCGGCCCAGGTAGCGCAAATGAACGCCGATTTCTGTAACACCGACGGCATCTACACCGATTTTTCCTGGGGCTATCGCCTGCGTGCGGGCCTTTCCTACGAGCAATTGTTGCCGGCCACCGTCATCACGCCGGCCATCAACTGGCGACACGACGTCGAGGGCTACGGGCCCAACTTCCAGGAAGGTCAACAGGCGCTCGGCCTGACACTGACCTTCGACTATCGCAACGATTACTCGTTGGAGTTCGCTTACAACGAATTCCTCGGTACCAACAAATTTTCCACGATCGATGATCGCGATTTTGCCTCGGTGAACCTCAAGGTGAGCTTCTAATGAAAAACTTCACAAAAACATTACCTCTCGTCATGGCAATGATGGTTGCCTGCACCATGGCGCAGGCCAAGCAGGACGACCCTGGATTGATTGGCTCGAAACTGACACCCATGGGTTCCGAGAAAGCCGCCAATGCCGACGGCAGTATTCCCGCCTGGACTGGAGGCATCGCCGCCAACGCCGCCATCGTCAGCTCGAACGGTGATTACGCCGATCCATTCGCGGGCGAAAAACCGCTCTATACCGTGACCAAGGACAATGTCAGTCAGTACAAGAACGTTCTGACGCCAGGCCAGGTGGCTATGTTCGGGCGCTTTCCCGACTACCGCATGCCGGTGTATCCCACTCATCGTACCGCCAACCTGCCCAAGACCGATCAGGATGAAGCGAAGGCGAACCTGGGTAAAGTCGAGCTGGCCGACGGCGGCTATGGTCTGAAAAATTACAGTTTCGGCGTTCCTTTTGCCGAGCCCACAGAGCCACTGGAAGTGCTCTGGAACCACCTGACCCGTTACCGTGGTGGTTCCTTCGTACGTGAGATCGCCTCGGCAACCGTTCAGGATCAAGGGCAATCCACGGTCGTGACGTACAATCAGGTCGCCGCTTTTCGCGACCGGATCAAGGACCTTGATCCGCAGGAAAACCTGCTGTTTTTCTATCGTGCCCAAACCCTGACGCCTTCCCGTTACGCTGGCGAAGTCACCTTGATTCACGAACCGATGAACCAGGTGACAGAAGCGCGTGCGGCCTGGCAATACCTGCCGGGGCAACGTCGCGTGCGGCGGGCGCCGACCGTCTCCTATGACAGCAGCGCGCGCTATAGCTTTGGCCAGATCACCAGTGACGGCACCGATGGCTTCAACGGTGCACCGGACCGATATGACTGGAAACTGATCGGCAAACAGGAACTGCTGGTGGGATACAACGCCTACAAACTCAATAGCAAAACCTTGAAATACGCTGACCTGCTCAAGCCCGGTCACCTGAACACGGATCCGTTGCGCTACGAAAAGCACCGCGTGTGGGTAATCGAGGCGACGCTCAAGCCTGACGCGCGCCATGTCTATGGCAAGCGCCGCTTCTATATCGATGAAGACTCCTGGCAGATCCTCGCTTCGGACATGTATGACAGTCGCGGTGAGCTGTGGCGTCTGTTCGAGGCGCACTACGCGATGCTGTACGACGTACAAGTGCCGACCACTGTTGCCGAGACCACCTACGACCTGATTTCGGGCCGCTACGGCGTTTCGCAGATGACCAATGAGGTCAACCAGAAGGTCGCCTATGGCGCGCCGATGGTCAAAGCCGATTTCACGCCGGCGGAAATCAGACGTCTGGGCAAGTGAAAAAACAGCGGGCTTACCCAGGTGAGCCCGCTGTTTTCGATCGCCTGTCGGTAGCGATCCCCGCATCGGGGAGGCAAGTCACTCGGGTGCCGAACAGCAACAGGTGCACGGGCCATGACCACAACCTGATTGGCCTTCCTTCCCAAACCCGAATAACTGCGCTCGGTACCATCCCCGGATCCTTCCTCCGGCACGGCGCCGCGCGCCTTGGCGATTGCTGCTTTATAGACATAAGAATCTACAAACCAGGAACAGTAGAAATGAAAGTAGCCAACACTTCGAGAGCGATTCAGTACGCGCTGGTTGCGATAGCCGCGACGTTCTCAGGTCTGCTGTACACCTTTGTGGCGCTCAAAC
>Ga0182005_1000417_pt1 | contig 22963 bp, 30 predicted proteins | sample Sormic07211103_1_FD_123021 | JGI IMG/M metagenome (GOLD analysis project Ga0182005, IMG submission 123021) | Rhizosphere microbial communities from Sorghum bicolor, Mead, Nebraska, USA - 072115-103_1 MetaG | ecosystem: Host-associated > Plants > Roots > Rhizosphere | place: USA: Nebraska...
CACCTACACCCTGAAGGGCATCGAGACCGAGGCCGAGAACGCCGCGCGCGACAACCGAAAGCCGGTTGAGGCGTGCTCGTATGCATGGGGCAGCCGGGAGGCTCAGCACTGGCTTGCGGTGTATCTGTTGGCAGGGGGCGCGCCGTGAAAGAGTTCGTCCTGACCAACCCAGTGCAGGCCCATGGCGTGCTCGCCAACCTGTTCCGCGAGGACATCAAGGCCCAGACCATGGCCGGGCATCGCCTGTTGCTGACCTTGCAGGAAGCGCAGGACGACCGCACCGAGCGCCAGAACCGTTTCCTCTGGGGCTTCGTCTACAAGATCATCAGCGAGCAGGCCCAGGTCGAAGGCATCGGCGCCACCGCCGAAGGCTGGAACCAGTACTACAAGCGGATGTTTCTCGGCTACCGGATCGCCAAGACCCGGCTTCCCGGCAAGAAGCGCCCGAGCATCACGCGGACGCTCCGCTCGACCAAGGACCTCAAGGTCAAGCCGATGTCCGACTACCTGGACAAGGTCATGGCGCACGCCGCCACGGTCTTCAGCGTCGCATTCCCGGCCGGCATCGGCTGGGAGAACTACAGGGAGCAGCGATGAACATCGTCATGATGGTCTGGATCATCGTGTCGCCCTACACCAGCGGCAACACGGCGGGCTACCCGCAGGACCGCTTCATGTACACGAACGAGAACTCCTGCGTGGTTGCGCTCGCGGATCGCCCGGCGCTCGCCAAGGCGAAGTGCGTTCAGGTGCAGATCGTGAGGCCCGGCTGATGCTGACCACCACCCTCAAGCCCAAGGAGTGCGCCCATTGCGGCTCGTCCTTCATGCCCTTCCGCCCCATGGCCTCCGTCTGCTCGCCCGTGTGCGCCCGCCGAAAGGTCGAGGCCGACAAGAAGGCAGAGAAGGCCCAGACCAAAACCCGCAAGGAAGCGATCAAGACCTATGCCGAGTGGAAAGCCGACGCGCAAAAAGCGGTCAACGATTTCGTGCGCCTGCGAGATTCTGATCTCCCGTGCATCTCCTGCGGCCGTTTCCATGATGGTGCCTGGCACGCCGGCCACTTTCGCAGCCGAGGCGCCGCACCACAGCTCGCACTGGACCCGCGCAATGTCCATCGCCAATGCGCGCCATGCAATCTCTATCTGCACGGGAACCAGATCGCCTACCGGGCCGGACTGGTGGCCCGCTACGGGGAAGACTACGTGGTAGCCATCGAATCCGAGAACGAGCCGCTCAAGCTGACGATCGACGAGCTGCGCCAGATCAAGGTCATCTACCGCGCCAAGCTGCGCGACCTCAAGAAAGCCCAAGCATGACGACCGTGACCCTTTGGCTCCTCATATTCACAGCCAGCGGCTATCGGCCGGCTGTTGTCGTGGAGCACTTCAACACCCAAGCCCGATGCGAGGCGGCCGCGGCCGAGATGGATCGCTTGAGCAGCGCGCGCGGTGGGCCCTCGGCGCAGCTCCCCGCCTGCCTGCGCGTGGAGGCTGTGCGATGAACCTCTGCGACGCCTGCGAAACATGCGCATGGTGTATGCGCAACGGCTGCATCCCGGTCCAGCCCGAGCCCGAGCCCCTCACGTTCCCCGAGATCGACCCCTCCCTCCTACCCGCACCCAAGGAAACAGCAGCATGACCCTCAAACGACCAATCGGCGGCGGCGGCCCGGCTTCCGAGATGCTGACGGTGCGCGACTCGTTCGCGTCGGAAGCGGCCCGCGCCTTTCTGGCTGGAACACATGGCTTGGCCAGCATGCCCGATGAAGAAGTGAAGCGCCAGTTCGATGAAGTCGGCCGGTACGCCTACATGATGGCGGATTCGATGATGAAAGCGAGGAGCGCATGAAGGGCATCACGACGATCGCCGCGCTGCCCTCGGGCGCCGGCCAGGCCGCACACCTGAAGGCTGAGGTAGGGGAGGCGAAGCCGGTGATCTTCGGCGTCGATCTCGCTTCGGGCCCGGACACCTGCGTGATCCGCGAGGGGAATGTCATCACCTACATACGCGATGGGCATGTGGTTTGGGTCGGCACCTACACCGGGGAGGCTCTTTGACCGCAGACCAAGAAGCCCGCCTAACCGCCCTGGAGCGCCAGATGCGCGCCATCGCCCGCCGTTCGGTCTCGCAGAACGAGTTCAACCGCCGCATGAACCAGTGCGACGACCTCCGCGCCTTCCTGACGAAAGAGCGCTACGGGTACATCGAGCCGGACCAGCCCACTGCCGGGGAGTGGATCGAGATCGCCGAGAAGGCAGTAGAGGGCGCCGAGCAGACTGGGGTCATCAAGGGCATGACCATGGCACAGATCGCGAGCGGGAAGCCGCCTGAACACAAGGGGGAGAACGATTGATGCACAACGACAGCGCAGCCATCCTCGACGACCTCCTAAGCCGCTGGCACCACTGGATGAAGGAGAAGCCCCTAAACGGCGTTGACCGCCTGGACGATCCCGCCTTCCGCGACGTCCAGAACCGTAGCGGCTGGGATTCCTCTGGCGACATCATCGACGCTGACCTGATGGCACACACCATGCGCGCCATCGACTTTCAGGTGAGTGGCGACAGCCGGGGGCAGGGCGGCATGCCCGAGCCGTACCGCGCCGCCATCTACATCCTCGCCCGGAACTGCTACACCGGCCGGAAGGTCTGGATGAGCCCGCGCCTGCCTCAAGATCCGGAGGAGCGCGGCGTGGTGTTGATGGAGGCTCGTAACATGCTGGTCCGGAAACTGATCGCAGCGGGGGTGATGTGATGGCAAGCCGAACGATGGAGCTGTACGAGATTCTGTCTGACAACCTGAAGCAACTGGTCGCCAAGGGCGCTAGCGCTGAAGCCATCCAGAATGCCGCGGCAGCGCTTGCCAACGTCGACGAAGATCGGCTCCGGGAGAAGTCAGACCAGATCGTGCGTGAGAGATGGGAGACGGCGCGGCAGGGTGCGCTGCAGGAGGGCGACCGGCTGAAGGAAGACCCGAGCCTATGGCCGGGCAAACTCGGTGACCACCTAGAGAGGCACTTCAACTCATGGTCGGAGATCGCCAAAGAAGCCTGCCGGATTGCGGGCATCGACGCTGATTCGCCGATGCGTTGCTTGGTGAATGCGGTTGCTGAAGCTGCGGCGAAGACGGGCGATGAAGACTACTGACTCTATCGTGAGATAGTTCACAGCGAAGGCCCTTGCCACTGCGAACGTCCTGCTTCACAATTCGCCTCGTGGGGCGGTGGTGCCTCTAAAATTCCACAAAGCCTGCTCGGTTCGCCGCGCGGGCTTTTCGCATTTCTGGGGCCTGAAACGCCCGATCCCCTTTCGGTGACAGCCGGCCGAGTGATGTCGCAGCGCAAAGCGTGGAGCCAAGCGCGGTTCAGGGATGAGCCACAAGCGACCCAGCCTCGGCCGCCGCCTGCGACAAGCGGGACGCCGGATTCATCAGCAGCAAACCCGATGGCCTGAACTCCCATCGGCCCTAGCAGTCGGTGGGTAAACCGGCGGCCACCGAACGCCCGCCAGCGCATACCCTCCTGACCTCCTCCAGGCGGCTGGCGGGCGAGTCGGCCCACTCAAGGACGCACCATGCACCGCATCAAGGGAGCGCTGAACGCGCGCAGGGTGGCTATGTCATTCGGCGTTTCGCCTCTCAAGGCGGCATGGCTCGGTGCCCGCTACCTAGTGACAGGCAGGACAGGACGCTACGCCATCCGGGCATGGCGCTGACAAGGCTCCCAAGCTGGCGCACAGACAAGCGCAAGACAGCAGAGCGCGGATACGGTGCAGCGTGGCAGCGGGCAAGGCTCAGGTTCCTTCAGGCGCATCCCCTGTGTGTGATGTGCCAAAGGGATGGCAGGGTCACCGCGGCTCAGGTGGTTGACCACATCACCAAGCATGAGGGCGACCAAGCGCTGTTCTGGGATGAGGCCAATTGGCAGCCCCTGTGCAAGCCGCACCATGACAGCGACAAGCAGATGGCCGAGAAGTCAGGCGAGGAGCGGACGAGGTTCGACGCTGACGGTCGAGTGGTCTGGTGAATGCGAACGGCTCGCGTTCAGGGAGGGGGCGGTTCGAAAGTTTCCGCCTTTTTCAGGGCTGACCCGCCGTGTAGGTCTACTTCAACGCTAACCCACAACTCGCCATGAAACGAAACAGGGCCGACTCCGCAGCCAGCGCCGTGGATGCGATGGTGAATGCGGCGAAAGGCGACCTGCAGCCCCCGGCGCACGTCACTTTGCGAGAGGGCGACGAGCCTTTTTGGGCGGCTGTTGTGCGCGCGCGCGCGAGGGACGAGTGGTCTGAGGCTGATTTGGTGGTGGCCGCACAGCTTGCGCGCTGCCTGCATGACATCGAGAAAGAGCAGACGCAGCTCGACATCGAGGGCACGGTGACCAAGAACGACCGGGGCACTCTGGTGGCGAATCCCCGGGTGTCGGTGCTCGAGCAGTTCGCCCGGCGCGAGATGGCGCTGATGCGGACCCTTCGCATGGGTGGCCGGATCGCTGGCGACGCCCGCGACGAGACCGGCAAGCGGAAGATCGAGCGCCAGTCGCGCAAGGTTCGCGAGGAGCTTGAGGACGACGAGCTGCTGGCGTGAAAAAGAAGAAGCTGACGCGCGGGCAGAAGGTCTGCGCGTTCATCGAGCGCTACTGCCTGGCGCCCGAGGGAAAGAACATCGGCCAGCCGATGAAGTTGGAGCCCTTCCAGCGCAAGTTCGTGCTGGAGATTTACGACAACCCCTACGGGACGCACAGCGCGTACCTGTCGATCGCCCGGAAGAATGGGAAGACGGCGCTGATCGCGGCGATCCTGCTGGCCCACTTGGTCGGCCCGGAGGCGGTGCAGAACTCGCAGATCGTGAGCGGCGCGCAGTCGAAGGAGCAGGCCGCGGTCATCTTCGAACTTGCCCGGAAGATGGTCGAGTTGAGCGAGGTTCTGACCCCGCTGGTGAGGATTCAGCCCAGCGGCAAGCGTTTGGTCGGTCTGCGCAAGAACGTGCTGTTCCGGGCGCTGGCCGCGGAGGGGAAGACGGCTCACGGGCTCTCGCCCATCCTGGCGATCCTCGATGAGGTGGGCCAGGTGGTCGGGCCGACCGACAAGTTCGTGACGGCGGTGACGTCGGCGCAGGGTGCATACGACAACCCACTGTTGATCGCGATCAGCACGCAGGCGCCGACCGATGCTGACCTGTTCTCGACGTGGATCGACGGCCAGAAGGCGGCCAATGACCCGCGCGTCGTGTGCCATGTGTACGCGGCGCCGGAAGACTGCCGGCTGGACGACAAGAAGGCATGGGCCGCGGCAAACCCGGCGCTTGGCAAGTTCCGATCGCTGGATGACGTGGACAAGCAGTGCAAAAAGGCAATGCTGATGCCGGCCGAGGAGCCAGAGTTTCGAAATCTGATCCTGAATCAGCGTGTAGAGGCGGTTTCTCCCTTCGTTTCGGCCTCGGTTTGGAAGGAAAACGGCGCTGAATGCGGGCCGATCGAGGGGAAAAAGGTCTGGGCTGGCCTCGATTTGTCGAGCGTTCACGACCTTACGTCGCTCGAATTGGTCACGGAAGACGGCGGCGTTCACTCGGAATTCTGGCTTCCAGAGCATGGATTGGCCGAAAAGGCGCGCAAAGACCGGGTTCCATACGACCTGTGGGCGCGTCAGGGCTTCCTGAACACCACGCCAGGCCGGGCGATCGAGTACGAATTCGTCGCGGAGAGCCTGCGAGGGCTGTTCGATCGGTGCGACGTGCAGAAGGTGGCCTTTGACCGCGCGCTGTTCGTACATCTGCGTCCGTGGCTGGTGAAGGCGAACTTCTCCGAGGACGAGCTGGCGAAATTCGAGCCCTACGGACAGGGGACGCTGTCGATGACGCCGGCCCTTCGCGAGCTAGAGGTGAAGCTGCTCGGAAAGCAGTTGAGGCACGGGATGCATCCCATCCTCGAGATGTGCGCGAAGAACGCCAAGGTCATAGGCGACTCTGGCGCGCGGAAATTTGACAAGAAAAAGGCGCGGGGCCGCATCGACGGGATGGTGGCCCTTGCGATGGCGTGCGGCGTGATGCCGATCGCTGAATCCACGATGCCGCTGGACGACATCATCAACAACCCAATCGTCTTCTAATGGCAACAATCATCCAAACTGTCAGTCGGTGGTTTGGGTGGGGCGGAGCCCTGTCCGAACACAGCGGGGAGCAGATCCCTCTGCCGGCGACGACCCTTGTCTCGGGCGTCGCGAACATCGGTGCAGATGGCGCGCTGCAGCTTGACGCCGTCTGGGCCTGCATCGAGCGCCGCGCGACCACGATCGCAAGCCTTCCGTTCTTCGCCTACGAGTCGAAGGATGGCCAAAAGACGCTCGCGCGGACCTCGCGCCTGTACTCGCTCCTGCACGAGTCGCCGAACTCGCGCATGACGCCGTTCGAATTCTGGCGCGCGATGATGCTGAATCACGATCTGCGGGGCAATGCCTATGCGCGGGTCGATCGGATCGCTGGTGAGGCGGCCGCGCTGTGGCCAATGCCGGCCGACCAGGTGCGCCCGTTCGTCCTGGCCGATGGGTCGATGGCCTACGAGTATTCGGTGGATGGCGGCATCGCTGTCCTGGGCGAGTCGAGCGTTCTGCACCTGAAGAACCTCGGCAACGGGACGGTCGGCCTCGCGAAGCTGGAGTTCATGCGGTCCACGACCGACGAGCTCGCGAAGGCGCAGGGCGAAGCGACCAAGGTGTTCGGGAACAGCGGGAAGCCGACCGGCATTCTGATGATCGACTCGGCTTTGACGCCGACCCAGCGCGAAGGGCTGCGCGCCAACTACGGCGAGCTCACCACCGGCTCGACGCAGCGCCTGGCGGTGCTGGAAGCGAACATGAAATACCAGCAGTTGAGCCTGAGCCCGCAGGATCAGCAGCTTTTGGAGACGCGGAAGTTCGGTATCGAGCAGTTGTGCCGCTGGTTCGACGTGCCGCCTGTGCTGGTTCACCACTCGAACGTCACGACCTGGGGCTCTGGCGTCGAGCAGATCATCGACGGGTTCCACAAATTCACCATCCGGCCGATGCTGGTCAATATCGAACAGGCAGTTCGCAAGCGGGTCATGACCCCGAAGCAGCGAGCGAACATGTCGATCGAGTTCAATTTGGACGCGCTCCTGCGAGGAAACGCCAAGGACCGCGCCGAACTGCACGCGAAGAACGTGCAAAACGGCATCACGACGCGCGCGGAGGTGCGGCAGCTCGAGGGCTGGCCATACATCGAGGGCACCGACACCTTGACCGTGCAAACCAACCTTGTGCCGATCGACATGCTCGGCAAGATTCAACCAAAGGGAGGCATCGATGCTTCTGCACAAGACCCTGTCGCTCAGTGACGTCAGCTTGAAGATGGAAGGCGAGACCGGGAAGTTCTCGGGCTATGCCTCCGTCTTCGGTGGCGTGGACAGCTACGGCGACACCATCGCGAAGGGAGCTTTCGCTGAAACGCTCAAGGCCGGCACGCCGAAAATGTTCTTCAATCACGCCTGGGACATGCCGATCGGCAAGTGGACCCTCGCGAAGGAAGACGACCACGGCCTTTTCGTCGAAGGCGAGCTCACGCCAGGTCTCGGCCTTGCGAGCGACGTCGGCGCAGCCATGAAACACGGCACCCTCGACGGCCTGAGCATCGGCGGCATGCTGAAAAAGGGCGACTTCGAAGAAACGAAGGCCGGCCGGCTGATTTACAAGTGGTCGAGCCTGATGGAAGTCTCGCCGGTCGTCTTTCCGGCCGACGGCGCCGCGCGCATCGACCTGTCGAGCGTGAAATCCATCGATTTTGAAGCTCTCTTGCCCGAGTGCAAGACCGAGCGCGACATTGAACGGCTGCTGCGGGATGCGGGGCTGGGCAAGTGGGAGGCGATGGCGATCGTTTCCCGCGCGAAGGCGATCTTCGACGGGCGGGATGCCCAAGAGAGCGCTGATGCGAAGACCACGGCACTGATCCTCGAGCGACTGCAAAAGCTCAGCGCCTGACGCACAACCCGCAACCATCTGGCCGCCCTCTGAGGCGGCTTTTTCATTCCCGAAAGGCTCCTCATGTCCGAAGCAATCCTCAAAGCCCTCGATACCGTCGAGGCAAAACTCAACGCCATGTCCGACAAGGCCGACGGCGAACTCAAGACCCTCGGCAAAGTGTCGGCCGACACCAAGGCCGCGCTCGACGCCATCGGCGTGCAGCAGCGCGAACTGGCCGACCGCCTGACCCAGATCGAGCAGAAGGGCTCCGCGCAGCCGGAAGGCAAGGCTGACGAGAGCTGGGGCGCCCAAGTGGTCAAGTCCGACCGCTACGCCGACTTCGCTGGCGGCCGTTCGCAGAAGATGCGCATCGAAGTGAAGAACACGCTGACCGGCGGAGATACCAACGTCGCGCCGGATCGCAAGCCTGGCGTCGTGGCTGGTGCCTACCTGCCCTTCAGCATGGAGGCGCTGCTGCCGTCGACCCCGACGACCTCGAACGCCATCGAGTTCACGAAGGAAGCCTCGTACACCAATTCCGCGGCGGAAACGGCAGAAGGCGGCGCCAAGCCAGAGTCTGCGCTGACCTGGTCCCTGGTGAACATGCCCGTCTCGACGGTCGCTCACTGGATCAAGATCTCGAAGCAGCTCGCCGCGGATAACACCGCCCTGGCCGCCTACGTGAACACCCGCATGCGTTACGGCGTGGACCAGAAGGTCGACACCCAACTCGTTGTTGGCACGGGCGTGGCTCCTGCGATCAGCGGCACTTTCGCCACCGGCAACTACACCGCTCACGGCTACACCGCGGCCAACATCACGGCCTTCCCGGCGACCACGCTGAAGCGCTTTGCCCTGATCCGCAAGGTGATGGGTGACCTGTACTCTGCCGGCTACCCGGCAACGGCCATCCTCCTGAACCCGTCCGATTGGGCGTCGATGGAGATCGAACTGATGACGGTTGCAGCCGGTCAGACGCTGTACAGCGTCGGTGCAGGCGGCGAGCCGCGTCTGTTCGGCCTGCCGGTTGTGCAGTCCATCGGCCTCACCGCTGGCAACTTCCAGGTCGGCGCGTTCGGTCAAGCCTACATGGTCTACAACCGTGAAGGCGTCGTGGTCGAGATGTCCGATTCCGACTCGGACAACTTCACCAAGAACTTGATCACGCTGCGCGCCGAGCGCCGCCTGGCTCTCGCCACCGAGAAGCCCGCCGCGGTTCGCGGTGGTCTGCTGTCGCCGGCCTAATCGGTCAGCTTCTCAACCAAAAAGGCTCGCTTCGGCGGGCCTTTTTACTGGAGAACCCCCACATGCAAACGCAAATCAAGTTCCTAGTCGGCGGCTCGAACTCGCTGATCGGCGGCTTCGTCGAGGGTGACCGCGCGCGCGTGCCCGACGATCTCGCGAAGCATCTGGTCGAGGTTGGTGTCGCTGCGTTCGACGAGGCAGAGCCGGCACCCGAGCAGCCGGCCAAGGCCACCAAGGGCAAGAAATGAGCCTGATCGACCTGCCATCTGCGAAGGCGCACCTGCGCGTCGCCTCGGACTATCCCGATGCGCAGGTCTCGGTGTACCTGGGCGCCGCAGAAAAGATGGCCGCGCAGTTCCTGAACCGGAACATCTACGCGGATCAGGATGCGCTCGCCGCCGCTGTCGCCGCCGTGCCTGCCGCCTTGATTGCAGCCGGCACCGCCTACGACGCCGCGATGACCGCGGCCGAGTCCATCGATGACGCTGTCGCCAAGGACGCCGCGGAGGAATACGCCTCCTACGTCTACGCCGAGGCGCAGGATTCCGCCCGCAGGACGCGCGCCGGCATCGTGATCGACGACATGATCCGCGCGGGCGCGCTCCTGATCCTTGGGCACCTGTTCGAAAACCGGGAAGACACGGTGGTCGGCGCGACTGTCGAGCGCCTGCCGCAAGGCTCGCGCGCGGTCCTGCAGCCCTACCGCGTGAGCATGGGGGTCTGATGCGCGCCGGCACGCTCACAGATCTCGTCTCGCTGCAAGAGCCTGGCGAAGTGCAGGACGAGATCGGCCAGCCCATCCCTGGGTTCATCGAGGTGGCGACTGAGTGGGCGAGCATCCGCTACCTGTCGGGCATTGAGGCGATCCGATCGGACGCGCCGGCCAGCATCGCGAAGGCGAGCATCCAGATCCGCAAGCGGGCCGGCATCACGGCGGCGATGCGCGTCGTCGCTGCGGATGGCGTCGTCTTCCAGATCAAGAGCGTGCTGCCCGACATGCAGCACCGGGACCGGACCAACTTGGCGTGTGAGGTGGTTTCGTAATGGCGTTCGTTGAAGCCAAGTTCGACGGCAACCTAGACGCCGACCTGACCGCCTACGAGCAGTACATCCAAGACAAGGTGATGTTTGCCGGCGCCGCGGCGATGGCCGGCGTCATCTATCAGGAAGTGCAGACGAACGTGCAGAAGCTCGGGCACAAGACCGGGAAGCTCCAACAGGCGGTCTTCCGCGCGTACTCGTTCAAGAGCTCGAGCACCACGAAGAAGACCTATCGCGTCGGCTGGCGCTACCAAGACGCGCCGCATGCGAAGTTCATCGAGTTCGGCTACTGGCAGCGGTATCAAGTCGTGAAGCTGCCGGACGGCGACTGGATCACCCTGAAGGATCAGAAACTGGCATCGCCGAAGTGGATTCCGGCCAAGCCTTTCCTACGACCGGCATTCGGTCACATCCAACAAGCCATCACTGCCGGCAAGGCCCGCATGGCGGAACGTCTGAGTGAGAACAAATGAGCGTCGAAGCCGATCTCTTTGCAGTGCTCGGGCCGCTGGTGAGCGGTCGCGCATACCCGGATGTCGCGCCTGATGGCGTGGCGAAGCCCTACATCACGTACCAGCAGGTCGGCGGCAATGCCGTCAACTTCCTGAACGGAATCCCCGACCAGCGGAACGGTCGCTTCCAGATCAACGTCTGGGCGTCCACGCGGTCGGCTGCATCGACCCTGATCCGACAAGTCGAAGACGCCTTGCGCCTGTCGACCACTCTGCGCGCGACCACACAAGGCGGCGCAGCCTCTGACTACGAAGACGAACTGAAGTTGTACGGCGCGCGCCAGGACTTCAGTGTCTGGTTCCAAGCTTAGTTTCCCTCCCCGCCCTTTCCGGGCAGTTCAGCCAAGCCGCTTTCGAGCGGCTTTTTTCATGTCCGAAAGGTCTTCATCATGACTCGCAAAAGCCTCTTTCTTCTCGCCGCGCTCTCTGTGCTCGTCCTCGTCTCGATCGTCGCGCAAGCGGTCGGTTACGACGTTCCCGGCTTCGTGAACCAGCACCGCGAGGTTCTCCTTGGCTTGTCTGGCCTGGCCTTCATTGGCTCCGTCCGTCTGCCGAATGGTGGCACCTTTGCCATCGCTACTGTCTATGGCGCCCCGCTGACGATCACCGGGATCACCAACGCGAACCCGGCCGTCGCAACTTCGACCGCTCACGGCCTCGCCAATGGCGACATCATCGTCCCGACTGTGGGCTGGAACCGTCTGAGCGACCGCCCTGTGCGCGTCTCTGGCGTCACCGCGAACACCTTCAACCTCGAAGGCATCGACACCACGAACACCACGACCTACCCGTCGGGCAGTGGCGTCGGCACCTGCAAGAAGGCCAGCACCTTCGTGCAGATCCCGCAGATCCTCGGCACCGCGACCGAAGGCGGCGAGCAGCAGTACACGACCTACCAGTTCCTGGAGGACGACTTCGAAACGCGCATCCCCACGAAGAAGTCGGCCAAGGGTCTGAAGCTCACGATCGGCGACGACCCGACCCTGCCGGGCTACATCGAAATGGCGAAGGCGAACGAAGACCGCGTGCAGCGCGTCATCAAGTTCTCGCTGCCTGGCGGCTCGTTCATCTACTACAACGGCTACGTGACCGTGGATGAAACCCCGAGCACCACGCAGGACGAAGTGATGGCGGTCGAAGGCTCCATCTCGTTCAAGACGGCCACGCGGTACGCCTCGTAATGCCGAAGTTCAGCCTCAAAGCGCAGCCGACCTTCACCGCGAAGGTCGGTTTCCCGCAAGCTGGCGGCGAGACCGTCGACGTGCTGCTGACATTCAAGCACCGCACGAAGACCGGCCTCGACGAATTCCTGACGAGCCGCGCCGATCGCTCCGACGTCGATGCCTTCCTTGAGATGGTCGTCGGCTGGGAGCTGTCGGACGAGTTCAACAAGGAGAACGTCGAGGTTCTGCTCGAGAACCACATCGGCGTCGCCTTGGCTACCTACAAGGCATACATCGACCAGCTCGTTCAGAACCGCGCAAAAAACTGAAAGCCGCGGCGAGGGCGCTGTACACGAAGGACGCGACACAGGCAGAGGCTGACGAATACGGTCTGACGATCGAAGAGGCGAACCCTCCGACGCCGATCTGGCCGGACAACCTCCTGTCTTTCAACACCTTCGTCGCGATGTCAACCCAGTGGCGCACCGGCATGACCGGGCCCACCGGGTTGGACTACGGCGCATTGCCCGAAGTCCTGCGCATGACGCAGGTTCCCCGCCGCGAGTGGGCTCAAGTTTTTGACGACATCCGAACGATGGAAGACGCCGCTTTGACGACGATCCGAGCAACCCAGAAGGCCAGCAAATGACTGATGTGATCGGGAAAGGCGTAATCGAGGTCAGCGCCGACGCATCCAAGCTGAAGGCCGGGATCGACGACGCCAAGAAGTCAATCAAGAGCTTCGGCAAGGACGTTTCCGACTCGGTCGGGACGGCCTCTGCGCGCGCGTCGAAGTCGATCGACAACTACGTCAAGAGCCTGCAGACCGCAGCGGCGACCAACGGGAAGTCAACGCGCGAGATCGAGCTGTACAAACTGGCTCTGCGCGGCGCGTCCGAGGCCCAATTGGGCGCGGCCAGCAATGCGCTGAAGATGAGCGAAGCCTATGAGAAGGGCGTCGTCATCGGCGAGCGGCTGCGTACTGGCTTCCTGACGCTGGCTGCCGCGGCTACGGCTGCGGCTGTTGCGGGCGCGGCCGGCACCATCGCCTTGATCGAGCAGGTCGGCAAGTACCAAGACCTGGCCGAGAAGATCGGCGACACCGCCGTCAACATCTCGTCGCTGAAGACCGCCTCGGATGTGTCGGGCACGTCGATCGACACGGTCGCCGCGGCCTCCGTCAAGCTGACCGCGGCCCTTTCCAAGACCGACGACGAATCCAAGTCGGTAGGCGCCGCCATCGAGGCGCTCGGCCTGAACTTCAACCAGTTCAAGTCGCAATCCCCTGTCGAGCAACTGCAGTCGGTCGCGCGCGCCTTCGAGCAGTTCGCGGACGGCTCCGAGAAGACCGCTGTCGCCGTCTCCCTGTTCGGCAAGTCGGGCGCCGAGCTGCTGGGCTTCCTCAAGGAGTACTCGACCGAAGGCTTGAACGCCGCCTACGTCACCGAGGAGCAAGCCAGGGCGGCCGACGACTACGCCGACGCTCATGCGCGGATGAAGTCGCAGTTTGAGCAGTTCCTACAGGTCGCCGCCGTCAACGCGATCCCGATCCTGAACGACATTGCCGACCTGTTCAAGGACATCAGCAAGGAGCAGGGCGGCACCAGCACCTCGACGGAGATCGTCAAGACCGCGATGAGCGGCTTGGTCACCGTTTTCCAGGCGCTCGTGATCTTCGGAAGCGACGTCGCTTTCACGTTCAAGACCATCGGCACTGAGATGGGGGCCGCCGCCGCGCAGGCGGCAGCATTCGCGCGCCTCGACTTCAAGGGCGCCTTCTCCATCGGCGATGAGGTCGCGCGAGACACCGCGGACGCCCGCAAGAAGCTCGACGCCTTCCAAGCGCGCGTGATGGCGATCGGCGAAACCAAGGCTAAGCCGGATCTGAGCGCGAACTTCGACGACGCCGCAGCGCGCGCCACCTCGCGCCCGAAGCTGAACATCTCCGGGCTGAACCAGGACAAGACGCCGAAGGGCAAGGTCGACAACTCTGCCGCCCAAGAGGCCAAGGCGCAACTCGCCTTCGACCTGGACGAGATCCGCAAGGCTCAGGAAGCCCTGTCGAATACCATCAGCAACAGCGAGAAGATACTTGAGGCGAAGCGCTCGGCCAGCCTCATCGGCGAGTCGGAGTATTACGCCAAGAAGAAGGAATTTCTGGTCGAGAACGACCGCGTGCAGCAGGCCGCGGCCCAGAAGGAAATCGATCGTTTGCAGGCCGAAGTCCTGACCGGCAAGGGCAAGATCGACAACGACCGCAAGATTGCCGACGCGCAGGCGAAGCTGAACAAGCTCCGCGAGAACGCGACCGCGAACCTTGAAATCCTGTCGATCAAGGAAAAGGACGCGCTCGGCGACATCGCGCGCGCCTATGCGGACGCCGAAGCCGCGGCGAAGTCCTACCTCGATGTCGTCAGCCGCGCGGCTCAAGCTGAGATCGCGGGCGTCGGCAAGGGCCAGAAGGCGCGCGATCGTCAGGCATCGATCAGCCAGATCGAGGAAAAGTTCGCCGCGCAAGAGCAGGCGCTACAGCGGGACAACCGGAACGGCAAATTCGCCGGCCGCGAGGAAGACTACCAGCGAGAGCTTGCCCTTCTGCGCAGCTCGCAGGCGGCCGAGATCGCCATCTACCAGGCGAAGTACAAGAAGCTCGACGAACTGCAAGCCGACTGGACGAATGGCGCGACCGAGGCCCTGCAGAACTACTACGACGAGACGCAGAACATCGCGGCTCAGACGGAGCAGGCGTTCACAAACGCCTTCAAGGGCATCGAGGATGCGCTGGTCGAGTTTGTGACGACCGGAAAGCTCGACTTCAAGTCGCTGGTGAACTCGATCATGGCCGACATCGCCCGGATGGCGATCAAGCAGTCGATCACTGGCCCTCTGGCGAACCTCCTGAGCGGCGCGCTCGGTGGCGGCGGGTCGTCTGGTGGCGGCACTGACATTCTGGGCGCATTCATCTCTGGCCTCGGTGGCGGTCGCGCGATCGGCGGCCCGGTGTCGGCTGGCGGCCTCTATCGGGTCAACGAGAAGCGCCCCGAACTGCTGAACGTCGCCGGCAATCAGTATTTGATGATGGGCAATCAGGGCGGCACTGTTGACGCGAACGCGGGCGGCGGTGGAGCGCCGACGGTCAACGTCTCGATCCATCAATCGTTCGCCTCTGGCACCAACCGCCAGACCACCGATCAAGCCGCACAGCAGGCATCACGCGCCATCCAGCGCGCGCAGAGGAACGCATGACCATCGTTGTCTATGAGGACGTGATCGTCCCGAACAGCGTGATCCTCGCCGGGGTCTCTGGCCGGCAGATGCGCCAGAACATCCGCACCCAGAATCAGGGCGGGTACGCCTCGGTCAACGCCGTACGAGACGTCACGCTTCGCGAGTACCAGCTTGGCATCGCGCCGATGAAGGTCGACGCCTGGCAGGCCATCGAGGGGCTGTACGAGATCACGGACGCAGGCGCATTCGGGATGCTGCTCGAAGATCCCAAGGACTCCAGTGTCACCACGGCTCAGGGTGCGCTGCAGGGCTACATGGCTGGCGTCGAGTCCGGCACTCTCGGCTTCGGCAACGGGACCCCGAACTACGGCATCCGGAAGGTCTACACCGCGGCCGGCTCGAGCCGCAAGTCGGCGCGCGCCGTAACCCGCCTGAAGGGCACTGCCTCGCTTCTGCGCGGTGGATCGCCTGTCACGATCGGCGTCAGCGCGGGGAACGCGGCCATCAGTGCAGGCCCGAGCTACGTGACCTTCGTCGCGGACACGACCCGATCGCTGACCGGAATGACGCTCGGCGCCACGACCACTGTCACGCTCGCGACCTCGATCCCTGGCCTGGTCGTCGGCGGAAAGCTGTGGCTTCAGGGTATGGCCGGCGCCGACGCCGCGCTGCTCAACAACCTCTCGCACACGATCACCAACATCGCGTCGAACGTCTACACCCTATCGGTCAATACCGCGGGGAAGACGATCACCAGCGGCCCGGCGGCGGCCCACAAATACCCGCAGCCCGACGAGGCCCTGACGTGGTCGGGCAGCTACTACATCCCGGTGCAGTTCCGCGACGACAACCTCGATTGGGAGCTTGTCACTGGCGGAAGCCGCGACGCTCGCATGGTCACAGGCCCCTCGGTGTACCTCGACGAGATCCGAGAAGCATGAAATCCCGCTCCATTGCCCTGGCCACCTCGCAGGCGGCCGGATCGACCACGCTCGCCTATTGCTGGAAGGCGACCCGCCGGGATGGATACGTGCTGGCCGTCACGACCTGCGCGCGCGACCTGCTGTTTCAAGGAACGCTCTACCTGTCGAAAAACGGGTTCAACCCGAAGGCGATCAGCCAAGAGGCCACCGCCGCGGTGGTGAACACTGAGGTCGAGGGCGCGCTGTCGGCCGAGATCACGGAACTTGACTTCGAGGCCGGCAAGTGGGACGGCTGCACGGTCGAGATGTTCGAAGTGAACTACCGCTCGCTCTCGGACGGGAAGATGGCCCTGGCAACCTTCACCATGGGCGACATCAAGGTCACCCGCTCGGCCTTCAATGCCGAGATGCGGGGCCTGACCCAGCGCCTGCAGAAGCAGGTTGGCCGCCTGGTCACGAAGGGTTGCCCGTGGGTCTTCGGCTCGGTCAGCCCGGACAACTTCACGCCGGCCTGCAACAAGGCGCTTGGCCCGCTGACGGTCACTGGCACGCTGACCGGCGCCACCGACCGCCGCACGTTCGCCGACAGCGCTCGAGCAGAGGCTTCGGACTACTTCGGCGCTGGCGTCATCACGTTCACCAGCGGCGCCAACGTGGGCCAGTCGCTGGAAATTTCCTCGTTCGCGTCGGGCGCCTTCGTCACCTACATGCCTTTCCTGAGCAACCCGGCGATCGGCGACACGTACAGCCTGACCCCGGGATGCCGGAAGCGCTTCACAGAGGACTGCCGGACCAAGTTCGCGAACACCCCGAACTTCGGCGGCTTCGACCTGGTCCCGGGTCCTGACAAGACGCTCGGCCTGGGCGGCACCGAAGGGAGCAACCTGTGACCGGCGCCGACGTCGTGCGGGTCGCACGTTCGATGCTGGGGTGTCGTTACGCACATCAGGGGCGCAGCCGCGCCGGCCTCGACTGCATCGGCCTGCCGGTCCTCGTGCGCGCCGAACTGGGCCTTGAGGCGCTGGATGCCTCGCCAGGCTATGCCAAGACCTCGGCCGCTTTCGAGATGCTCGACTTCTGCCGAGCGCAGATGGTCGAGGTCGCGCCGGCCGACATCCAGCCCGGCGACATCCTCGTCCAGATCGACGGCATGACCCGCCACATGGCGATCGTCTGCGACTACCCGCTATGTCCCGACTCGCTCGGGATCATCCATGCGTGGCTTCCGAACCGCCGCGTCACCGAGTGCCGGCTTGACGACGCATTCATGCAGACCGTGCGCGGCTGCTTCCGCTTCAAGGAGATCGCATGAGCGGGCAGGGTAGCGGCCGGATTCTCGGCACGATCGTCGGTGCTGCGGTCGCCTATTTCACCGGGGGCGTAGGACTCATCGGCCTTGGTGCAACTCTGGGCGGCGCAGTCGGCTCGTTGCTCGACCCAAAGCAGATCGTCGAAGGCCCTCGCCTCGAGGACCTCAAGGTTCAAGTCTCGACCTACGGGATTGGTGTCCCGAGGCTCTACGGCACCGAGCGCTTCGGCGGCAATGTGATCTGGAGCACCGACAAGCTGGAGATTGCCACCGACACCGAAGCAGGGAAGGGCGGCGGGGTAGTCAATCGCAGCTACAAGTACTACGTCCACATGTCGCTGTTGCTGTGCGAGACGCCACGCGACGGATCGATGGTGACGATCATCAAGATTTTCCAAGACGGAAAACTCATTTGGGACGCCTCCAGCGGAATCCCCGTCGGGTCGGCTCTGGCAAGCGCGGAGAACCCCTACTCGGCATTCGAGCTGTTCCAGGGCCATCAAGACCAGCTCCCGGACTCTATCGAGGAATCTTGGACGGGCGGCCCAGGCTCCTGCTCGGCCTATCGCGGCGTCGTGCGGATTCGCATGATCGCCATCGAGTGCCCTGGTGGTCGCGTGCCGCAGTTCTCGTTCGTGCTGTCCAACACGAGCGCAGCAGTCAGCGAGAGGTTGTTCTACGGCAAGGCGGCGGGCGACACCGGCAGTAACGCAGTGATCGTCAACGGCGAGGTCACTCAGATCGAGAACTACCCGCTGGCGGACTCTCAGACGATCCGAGTCACGCCGATTGCTCGTCAGGCGACTGTTTCGCCTCCTGCTCGGATGGTCGCCACCTTTCCGGGGTCGGTTCACTGGTCCATCGTCCCGGTGAGTCAGAGCACCACCGCGCAGGGCATTCACCCGGTAGCTAATTCCCCTGGCATCGGCAGCGGGTTCGGATACTCGGTCGTCGATTTCGACGCGGGCGCCGAGCTGACCTTGGCGTCTGGCCTCATCACAGATCCGTGGGCAACACTGAACGCGGAATACGCTGTGAAGGACCCCCTCAACGCCGCCTACATGCTCAAGGCCGGAAACAAGGTCGTCCTGCTTCCGTCGAAAACAATCGTCACGCTCCCATCGACCAATCGCGGCGCGGGCTACTACGATGAATTGATCCGCTACGTTGACTACACGTCGAGCAAGCTCCAGTTCGTCACGATGGATTCCTCGGGCTTCGTGTTATCGACGGTCGAGAACCCGACAGCCATGGGGATCGGTGTCGCTCCGCTCTATGTCCGCATTCTGGCTTCAGCAACCTCCGGTGCCTTCTATGTGGTGACGACTGCGCGAGGTGGTGCCGGCTCGCCGCGTCCCATCTGGAAAGTTTCGCCTCTTGGATGGACCTTGCTTTGCGCCGATACCGGCGTTGCCGAGAAGTCGCTGGACGGGTACATGGAGGTCCATTGCACCGACACCTACGCCGTGATTGGCCCATCTAGCAACGATGTGGGCTCCACGGAGGTGTCCTACCAGATGGTCCGCTTCAACGCGGTGAACACGAGTCCAGTGAAGGTCAAGGACATCATCGTGGACCAGTGCCAGCGCGCTGGGATCACGACCTATGACGTGAGCGGCATTCCCGACTCGGACACGGTCATCGGCTACAAGATTGCGACCCCGGCCAGCGCACGGGCGAACATCGAGCCGTTGCTTACCCTGATCGGCGGCTATGTGGTGGACGAGGATGGCGTCACCAAGTTCAAGAAGTTCGCCGACATCACGTCGGTTGCGACGGTCTCCTTCGACGAACTCGGCCAGGCGGAAGGCGATGCAGCCGGCGAGGCCATGCCGCTCAACCGCACGCAAGAGATCGACCTTCCGCGCAGCGTCACGACGAGCTACATCGACCAATCCAACGACTATCAGACCGCCTCCGAGACGGAAGTCCGTCAGGTCACTAGTGCGACCGAGGATACGCAGATTCAACTGCCGATCTGCGTCACTTCGGACCAGGCGAAGAAGGTCTCGCAGATGGCTCTGTACGACCGATGGAGGCGCCAGAACACCCGTAGCACGACCGTCTCGCGCAAGTTCGCGGCCGTCAGCCCGGGCGACGGCGTGACCATCGAATACCCCCGCGGAACGTTCAAGCTGTGGCTGCTCCTGTCTACCAACGACACCGGGGCAGTGTGCGAGTGGTCCCTGTGCCCCGGAGATGCTGCCATCTTCACCCAGACGGCCATCGGCGCAACCGGCTACGTCAGCCAGATGGTCGAGCCTCTCGCCCCAGCGACGCAACTCCAGCTGATCGACGGCCCGATCCTTCAGGACGCCGACAACAACGCGGGCGTCTATGGGGCGATGGAAGGATTCTCCCCAGACGGGTGGGGCGGTGCCGAACTGTACGTTGGCAATGACGACTCCAACCTGGAGAGCCGGGGAGCGGTTTCGAACAACGCCACCATCGGTTTCGCCGAGGGTGTACTGGGCGGCTGGTCTGCCGTTCGGATGGACGAGTCGAACACGGTCATCGTCAACGTCGGTCAGAGTGTGCTGAGTAGCGTCACTCAGGACGCAATCGACGGCGGCACTGCCAACGCCTTCGCGCTCGGCGCCAATGGCCGATGGGAGTACGGGCAGTTCCGCACCGCCTCGTCGCTCGGCAGCGGGCGCTACCTGCTTTCGGGGTTCGCTCGAGGCGCCAAAGGCACGGAGCGCAACCGCGGCAACCACGCGGTCGGCGATGTGTTCGTGCTGCTTTCGGTGGCGGGTATGCTGCGGCCGACCCAGGACGCCGGCTCGATCGGTCAGGCCAAGAGCTATCGGGCCATCACGAAGGGCCGAAGCCTGAACAGTGCCGTATCGCAGTCCTACGCGAACACCGGGGAAAGCCTGAAGCCCTACAGCCCGTGGGATCTGCGCGTGAGCCGCGACGCCAGCAACAACGTCACGTTGACGTGGCAGCGCCGCTCGCGCCTCTCGACCAACGCATTCAGGGGAATCCTCCCGCTCGGCGAGTCGTCGGAGGGCTACGCGCTTGACTTCTACACCACCAGCGGCTTCACCGTGCTGGCGGGCTCGTTCACGGCCACGACCAACAGCTTCACGCTGACCGCCGCTCAACAGACCGCGATCGGCCTGACGCCGGGCGCAGCGGTGAACGTCAACGTCTTCCAAGTCTCCAGTTCCATCGGCCGCGGCGCCGCATTGCAAGGGATCGTCTAATGGCAAATTCCACCTCCACAGTCCCTCAGGTAGTCGAGGGCGCTGGCGCTGTCCGAAAGGTCAACGACCTGTTCGATGCAGGCTCCAATGCACTGATCGGCGGCCGGGATGCGTCGACCTCCGCGCTGCTGGTGTTCGGCATCCTTGGCGGCCGGATCAACGGCGTGGACAAGACGAACACGACCGTGGCGCTCACCGCCTCGACGACAAACTACATCGTCATGGCGAAGTCTGGCCTGGCGGTCAGCGCCTCGACAGCGACGACGAACTGGAACGATTCGACGAACTACTGGCGTCTGTACTCGGTGATCACCAACACCACGACATTCACCAGCTACAACGATGAGCGCTTCAGCCCTTCCGGGATTCAGGCGCCTGGCCTGGCGTTCACGGGTGGAACCATGCTGACCGCCATCAATGAGGCGGCACAGGTAACGATCGCCTCGTCTGGCACGGTGGCGATCGGCGCCGCGGCCGCGAACACCGTCAACATCACCGGCACGACGGCCATCACGGCGTTCGACACGATTGCGGCCGGCGCCCAGCGCGAGCTGGTGTTCTCCGGGGCGCTCACGCTTACGCACAATGGTACGAGCCTGATCCTGCCAACGGGCGCCAACATCACCACGCAGGCCGGCGATGCGGCGCTGTTCCTGTCTCTGGGGTCGGGCAACTGGAAGTGCATCAAGTACCAACGCGCAGATGGCACGGCGCTGTCCGGCTCGCCCTTCTCGGGCGGCACGCTGAGCAGCGCGCTCAACGGCGCACCAGCCGCCACCGTGGCCTCGGCCGCAACAACGAACATCGGCGCCGCAGCGGCCAACAACGTGACGGTGAGCGGCACTACCACGATCACGGCGTTCGACACGATTGCAGACGGTGCGCGCCGGCAGGTCACCTTCTCGGGCATCCTCACGCTCACCCACAACGGCACGAGCCTGATCCTGCCCACCGCAGCGAATATCACGACCGCTGCCGGCGACGTTGCGGAGTTCGTTTCGCTCGGGGCGGGCAACTGGCGATGCGTGACCTACCTGCGTGCCAACGGCCAGCCGCTGGCGGGGGCGGCCTCTGGCATGACCGTGACTCCGCAAAGCGCGGCCTACACGATGGTACTCGGCGATGCGAACGGCACGATCTACCACCCAACGACCGACACCACGGCGCGCACCTGGACGATTCCGGCCAATAGCTCGGTGGCCTATCCGGTTGGGACGCTCCTCACGTTCGACAACGACATCGGCGCAGGCGCCATCACCCTCGCCATCACCTCCGATACGCTGGTGCTGGTGGGGGCGGCGGGAAGCACCGGCAGCCGCACGCTTGCATCGGGCGGCCAGGCTACGGCGCTTAAGGTCACAGCCACCCGCTGGCGGCTCTCTGGAGTGGGGATCAGCTAATGCCTCAACAGATCATGCTGGGGAGTTACGGCGGCTTCGACCCCTATCTCTCGAATGTGTCGTTGCTGTTGAATTTCGATGGCGCGAACGCATCGACGACCTTCATCGACACGAGCCCACTCGCCCTATCGCCGTCCACGGTTTTCGGCAATGCCCAGATCAGCACGGCGCGGCAAAAGTTTGGCCCGAGTTCGGCGCTGTTTGACGGTGCCGGCGATGCGGTCCTGTACGCACACAATGCCGCGCACCACCTCTCGGGCGATTTCACGATCGAGCTGTTTTTCTATGCGGTGTCGTCAAGCGCCGTCCGCAATCTGCTGAACAAGGGTGGCGGCGCTGGCATTGCGTGGGCGAGCTATGAGGTGCAATTGGACACGGCGGGGGTCCTCAGGTTCGCCGCTTCCTCGGCAAACACCAGCTACGACATCGGCGGCGAGTCGGGTGCCCCCGGGACGATTGGCACCCCAGCAATCAACACATGGCATCACGTCGCTGTCACCCGGCAAGGGAACGTCTACCGGACCTTTCTCAATGGCGTGGCCGGCTGGACCGCAACGCTGGCCTTGACGCCGTACGACGCTTCTCCGCGAGGCCTTTGTGTGGGTAGCAACTTCTCGACGACCTGGGGCACCGGAACGCCCGTGGGAACCCATAACGGCAATCTCGACGCGATCCGAATCACCAATGGCGTCGCACGCTACACGTCTGCCTTCACGCCGCCGTCCGCACCATTCCCCACCTCCTGACCACCATGAACGAAGACAAGATCGACAGCGGCATCGGCGAGTTGCGCGACCGCATGGGGAAGGTTGAGACCGACCTTCAAGAGAACACCGCGACGACCAAGAGGATAGAAGCCAAGCTCGGGAAGTTCATCGAGTTCCTGGACAACCTCGAAGGCGCGATGAAGGTCATGGACGTCATCGCCAAGGGGGCGAAGCCGATCGCATGGGTGACGGGCA